>JAAUYG010282145.1_pt1 | contig 11023 bp, 7 predicted proteins | sample 7278091 | NCBI WGS metagenome assembly JAAUYG01 (sample SAMN14350201, study PRJNA611818) | marine sediment metagenome | isolation source: surface marine sediment (0.6m) | place: French Polynesia: Moorea | collected 2018-08
TAGGATTACCCCGTGCATCCAACTGGTAATTACAGCATTCCCAGAATAGTTTTTCCAGCATGCGTCTTCCTCGCTGTACCCGAGATTTTACTGCTGAATGGGATAAATCTAGTTCTGTTGCCAATACTTTTTGAGATGTGCCTTGCAAATCGACTAACTCAATGGCCTCTCGATATTTATCTGGCAATTGATTTAAGAAAGGGCGAATGCATTGAGCAAGTTCCTGCTGGGTCTGTTCATACTGTTCGTCTTCATCGGATAACTGGGTGAGACTGGCAATATTGATGTCCACAGTATCTGCACGAGATTTTCGGTAATGATCGATCAGTGTATTGCGAGCAATCTGAAACAACCATGCTTGGAGTTTACCTGGCTGCTGCACCGTATTGAAATGTTGGTAAGTCTTGATCAGAATCTCCTGGAGCAGATCGTCAACCTCAGAGGGGTTATCCACTCTTAACAGCAAGAAATGCCGCAGTTGACTGCGGTATTCCTGCCAAAGTTGTTTGATATCCATAACTTACTCATGAACGGGAATTAAAACTGAGATAATGTCTAAAAAGTCTTAGTGACTGTATTTTAGCAAGGAGAACTCAACGAAATAATCAGAGTTTCAAACTGGCTATCTACGTGTAAAATTTTACTTTTGAGTAGCACAAATTACTTTTTAGATGTCCTCTGAAGTATTGAATTCCCCTAACTCGAACACCCAAAGTGACCAAAAGCCTATTTATGGGGTTGAATGATGCCTAGTGATGAATTGCAGGCGTTAGGTACAGTCCGCGCTGCATGAAAAAGTTTCCGCATCCTCCAGAACTGTGTAAACCTCCCAATCATCTCCGTCGGTATCTGTAACCCAAGCTTTGTCTTGCATAGCATAGCAGCAAGTTGTCTGCTCTTCTGACCTAACCGAAAGGCTGGCTTGCTTAAGGCGATTGCTTGCTTCTACAACCTTTTCTGCTGACTCCACCTCAATCCCCAAGTGATTCAATTTTCCTGAAGCAGTGGGATTTTCAAATAACACCAGTTTTAAGGGTGGCTCAGCAATAGCAAAGTTGGCATACCCTGGCTGACGCTTTGCTGGCTCGGTAGCAAACAGTTTGCTGTAAAAACTGATGGCTGCATCAATATTATTCACGTTTAGTGCTAGTTGCAAACGAGACATCGGTTGACCTCCTTCATTGGTTGAATTTTTGACCTCTTCATCCCTATAGACGGGACTCTTCACGAAAAGACGCAAAATAATTAAGCCTACGCTATCAACCCTCCTGAAACCAAGGTAATCATTGCTATAGGTGGAATAAAATTATAGAAGCGTTACTAGTACTGCAACTTCAACTGACTAACCTTTTTGGCATTCAAAAACATAAGAGGTCTGAGCAAGAGCTTAAATAGAATTAGTGCCGACTGTAATTCATTAGGTGTTTGTCGTCTTTCCCACTGACCAGGACGGCAGTATAACATCTCTACTAGATCTTGATGTTGCTCAAGGCTCAAATTCTGGAACTTAATAATTGCTTTTAATGAACCATTGTAAACATAGCTACGAGTAATTTTACCTGACAAAAATATTTCCTGAGGCAAAATTTCTAATTTAACTTCGGTAGGTAGATTTACTTGCTGATCTAAGACAATTTCGATACCTTCTTCAGATATCTTTTGGGTGACACCCTGATATGTTGTATGGCGATCGCTATAGATATTAACCTGTTGACTAATTGCAAACCATTCATAAAAGCTAAGCTTAGGCAAATCCAGTAAAGTCATTAAAGAGATAGTAAGGGTTAGTAAGTTATAACTACTCCAATACAAACCCAAATTAAAGCTAGCATCTGGAGGATTTAGCAAACTTACCGCCAAACTAATCAGAGTTGCCCCAAATAAAATCGCCATCGGTAAAGCTAATGACCAATTATAGTTAAACTTATCTCTAGCTTCTCCCTTAGGTGTAACTTTAAATCCTTTACCAAAAGGACTGAGCATAACTTTAATTACCACGATCGAAAGAGGTATTGCCTGTGTCAAAAAATAGACATCTGAAAGTAGAATAGAACGCGATCGCTTGTTGATCCAAGCAAACATGGTCATCTGCATCGCATAATAAGGTAAAAAGATATAGACCATCTCCGAAAGGGATGCTAGAACTGGATTGATCTGGGCAAAAATGCAGACTAAGGGCATTAAGATAAAGAAGACACGGGGAAGACAAGTAAACCAGTGCCACAAACCTTCTAAGTGTGCTAATCTTTGCCAGAGATTTAAACCAGGAATGGTTAGGGGATTAGCCTTCACAAAGAAAGCTTGTAGAGTACCTCTAACCCAACGTAACCGCTGATCGATATGGGCCGCAACGCTTTCAGCCGCCAAACCCGCACTCAGTTTTTCATCCAGGTAAACTAACTCATAACCTCTGGCAGATAGTCTGATTCCTGTGAAGTAATCCTCACTGACAGATTCCGTATCAAAGTAACCAATTTCTCTTAGGGCATTGCGTCTGGCAATAAAAGATGTTCCTGAACAAACTACGCTTCCTGCACCGTCTTTAATCGGTTGGAGATGGCGATAGAATACTTCTTCCTCGGAAGTTAATACTTTTTCCAGACCAAGATTTCGGGCGATGGGATCGCTATTATAAAAGCTTTGAGGGGTTTGAACTAAGGCAACTTTATTTTTCTGGAAAAAACCTACCGTGCGTTTTAAAAAGTTAGTTGTGGGAACAAAATCAGCATCAAAGACGACAACTAATTCACTATCGGTTTGTTTGAGGGCATGATTCAAGTTACCTGCTTTAGCATGAGAATTGTCAGGTCTAGTGATATAGTTGCAGCCTAATTCTTGGACTAACTGCTTGACACTTTGTCTTTTGGTATCATCAAGGATGTAAATTTTTTTATTAGCGTAGTTCAACGCCTGACAACCAAGAATAGTACGCTTCAGAATAAAGTCAGGTTCATTATAAGTAGGTATCAATATATCTACTGAAGGATTATAGCGATTTTCCCGAACAGCTACGCTGTATTTATCGGCTTCTTTGTGTCGGTTTTTGACAGTAAATAGTAATAGTAGCTGAATACCACTACCACCCATTGCCAAAAACTCCATGAATAATAGCAAAATACTCACAATGCCTTCTTCTGGATTAGCTAGGTTCAGAGTAGAAAGCGATCGCCATAGAAAATAGCGTACTAATAATACAAATAGAACCCCCGCGACTAGACGGCGTGACCAAGGCTTAGGCTGAGGCGATGCTTTAATTACAATTTGCGCTAGCAAAAATAAAATCAGAGTTGGTACTAGTAAGTAATACTTGTTACCTAACTGAGGAGGCATCAACCAGCGAGGAGGATTTTCTTGAACTATGTGTAACTGAATAAATAATTCTGTAACGTGACTGTTACCCAAGAGCCAAGACAGAGCGATCGCGCTACTTAAACCTAACACAGATAAAATCAACAAAGTGGGGATGCGTAAGGGCAACCTTCTTAGAGATCTCCGAGCAAAAGAAATCTGCCTTCTCGACCCTGGTACTGGCTTTATAGTTTGCATTATTGTAGTTATTATACCTATCCAAGTTAGAGCCAGCTTAACAAAACATATGTAAATTTCTCGTTAATATAGAGAAAATTCAGGACTAGGTTGTGATAGTTTTTTCTAAATATTTACCGCTAGATTCCCAACTTTCTGACAAGGGTATTTCCCGAGTTACCAAGGTCAAATACTAGTTATTTTAATCAATAAAAAAAGAGATATTTTCACCAAACTAGGTAATGATATATCAATAGTTATGTTGAGGTAAAAGTCAAAAAATCCTTAACCAAAATGTAGCCATTAAAAAAAATAGCCAAGATATTTTGGCTTCAACGCCATATAATATATGGCTTAACAGGGTCGATACATTAATTTGGGCCCAAAATTAGGTAGTATTGATTTGCTTGGATTCACTACCTTCAAATGGCTTCAAGTATTGTTTTTTATGATCCCTAAAAATCCCAGGTTGACTTTGTCTTTTTCAAGACAGATAAAATACCTTGGATAATATATAGATAATATCTAAAATATACTTTTTTTGAATTTATTCTGATTTATATAAATAACACGAGTAACTATCAGTTACTCGTGTTAATCTATTGTTTATTTAGTGACCAATCATAATCTAAATATTTCACTTTATAGTCACCCTGCTCTAAATACTGACGCTCTTCAGGACTTAATTTAGCAGTAAGATAATTTAATACTGCTCTTTGTTTAGAATTCCCGTCAAATTTATCGTCAACACCATAAGTTGTTTCAAAATCTTTGCCATACCATTTAAAAATAGAAGATAAATAAACTTCTTTCTCTTGACGATCTACACGAAAACCATGGGGACTAGCGACAAATTTAGCTGTTTGGTTTTTTAATTGAGTATCTAACTGTTCTGGAACATAAGGCTGGTTAAGTAAAGGAGGACAGCTCATGGCAGCACATACTAAAGCTACATGAATTCTAGGTTCATTAAAATTTTTACGCAGAATATCATGTTCAATATTGTCCAGAGTTTTTTGTTCTCCTGCCAAAGCAAAAGTACGTTTGTTCCAAACTCCAGAAATGTCTCTAATACTATCTTTGAGAGGGTCTTGGTCAATAATAGATTGCAGAGTAAAAGCGTTGTAGGCATTGATTAAAAAGGCAATTTGTTCTGCTTCATTCCAAGAATTATAAGTTTCTGGTGCTACCTCTCCTAAAGACTGATTAAAGCGATCTAATTGTTGTCTGTTTGCTTGTAAACCTGAATAGTCAACTAGCCCCTGATCGCTGACATAGGTTTGTAATACTTCAGCATAATCTTGATAGTCAAAGGATTGACTCGCCGCAATTTTAGTTTCTGTTGTCGTTACTGGAGTTGAGCTTACTGGTGTAGAGGAAGAATTAGGCAAGTTAGAGCAACTAGCGATCGCCATCGTGCCAAAAATTGTAATAAATCGGCATAAAGATTTTTTCATAGTTGAATCTGTAATTACTTCTGATTCTCTTAAATTGATAATTATTATCAAAACTAATAAAAGTGAATTTCAGTTGAGAACCAGCTTAAAAAATTACTGACTAAGTATATATTACTAGATATACTAGATCTTGTACAATTACGGGATGATTTACAGCAGTTTTCGTGCTTGGTAGACCACATCTTTGTATTAGGCAGAGGAGCATAGGGGAGCAAGGGAGTAGGGGTGACTTGGGGACTTGGGGAAGATGAAGGAGATAGGGAAAAAGCAAAGACTAACTCCTTGCCTCCTTGCCTCCGAACTGTGTTCTATTCAACTGAAAATCGCTGTAAAATCAGTTAGACAAAAAAAGTCCCCCACAGCATACTATCAAAATAAGTACCTAAGTACTAAAAATCTGCTTCAATTTGTTCCAAGGTAGCTTTTAATAATGCTTTTAGGTTAGGTTAAATAGAGGTCATCCAACTTTCGATCCTAATTTTTGTATTTTGTCAAGTGACTGTAAAAACCTTAAACAACGGCTATTAGAGCTATGAGTATAATTACTCGCTCGCATTTTCGGTATGCGCCCAGGGAAACAGTCCTAAAAGAATTATCTCAAAGAATTAATAGCTGCTTCTCCAACGCAATATAATACTCGTTCTATTAATTAAAAATATCGACCTATTGATTATGAGATTCTCAAATTAATAGATCAATTAAATCGAATTAAATTTTATAGCCTTATATTTTTTGTCAGAAAAAAGTTTTGCTAATTGCTATTATCTAGTATACAGATTTAATCTGTCTCTTGGAAAATGCTAAAAAACACAATAAATAAAAAAAAGTTTTTTGGCTCATATTACTGAGTACATTGATAACTTGCCTTTGTGGCAGTGCTTTTAATGATTACTTGTCAGTTAATTTTTAAGTAAAATCTATTTTATGGTAGTTAGATATACAGAATTGAATATGACAATTTGTCAAAGTTAAATATGACTTCATGTCATACTTGTTTAGCTTGATTTTGATGAGCAATTTGGATAAAAAAACAAAAAAAATATGATAATTATTGTCAATTTACTGGAATTTCAACTACTATGAACTAAAGAAAACAGTTCTATTTCTATAGTTTGTAATTCAGTCAAATAAATAAGGTTGTGTAGTATTTTACAGATATTTTATTGAAGTGTACGTAATAGTTAGTCATCTAATAGAAAATAGTATGTTTGATAATTTACTACCACCACTTAATAATCATAATTTGCCTTATCCAGACACGATTCATCCAATTGTGGTGCATTTTGTCATAGCAATGGTCTTATTTGCCTTTTTTTGCGATGTCCTAGGCTACTTTACTCGTAATTACCAACTTTATGAGGTTAGTTGGTGGAATATGTTTATTGCAACCATCTCCATTTTCATTGCCATTATCTTTGGGCAAATAGAAGCAGGTCTGGCGATCGCTTATGATGCCGTTAAACCAATTCTGAATCTGCACACTTTAATTGGGTGGTCTTTATCTGGGATTGTGGCGGCGATTACAGGTTGGCGTTATGTGATTCGGTTGCAAGATACTCAGAAAATACCTGTTGCATATTTGGGAGTCGGCTTGCTTTTAACTTGTCTAGTATTTTTCCAAGTGTATTTAGGGGATAAGTTGGTATGGGTTTATGGTCTACATACTGTACCAGTTGTCGAAGCAGCTAAGGAGGGAATATTGTAATGTACTCTGAAGCAATTAGACAGTTAAATTTAGGTGCTAACGGACTTCCCTACCAGATCCCAATTCATCCCAATTTAGTGCATTTAACTCTGGGTTTATTTATTATTGGCATTGCCTTTGATGTGGTGGGAGTTTTTTTTACATTTGAAAAACCCATTTTTAAGTATCTAGCAATTCCTGCCACTCGTTCTAACTTCTTTGATGTGGGCTGGTACAACATGCTGGGTGCGACGGTTATTACTTTTTTTACCGTTGGGGCTGGCTTCTATGAAATGCTCTTAGTGGATTCGCCACCAGAGATCGAGAGTGTCTGGGGTTTGGGAGTAATAGATACTATGCTCTGGCACGGAGTAGGAGGAGTTTTTCTGCTGGCACTAATAGTGGCTATGACTATATGGCGTGGCTTTCAACGCTATGTTTGGCGGAATGATACTAGCCGACAAGTGCAATGGCGATATTTATTAGCAGGAGTGGTAATTATGTTTTTAATGTATGTCCATGGCACACTAGGAGCGCAACTAGCTGCTGAATTTAGTGTTCATAATACGGCAGGACATCTGTTACGAATGGGACAAGACCCAAATACGTTACTGAGATGAGGTACAGATGTGAAGTTTAAAACCATTTTAACTTTGGTCGCGATCGCTTTGGCATTAGCTGCAATCAGTATCTGGGTTGGACATTTATCTTATTCTTGGTTACCTCCTCAAGCTTCTATTGAATCTCAGCTAGTAGATGATTTATTTAGCTTTTTAGTCACTCTAGGAACATTTATTCTGTTAGGAGTTACGGGAACAGTAATGTATTCGGTAATCTTCCATCGCGCAGGAAGATATGACCGCAGCGATGGCCCTCCTATCGAGGGGAATCTAACCTTAGAAGTGGTTTGGACAGCGATCCCTTTTGCCTTAGTAATTTGGATTGCGGCATATAGCTATCAAACCTACACTGAAATGTCTATTCGAGGCCCAATGGAAATGGCGCACAACCATTTGCCAGAATCGATTCCTGCTGCTTACGCTGAACCAATGGATCAGGGAGTCGCACCTATGACCAACATCGAAGTAGATGCCAAACAGTGGGCTTGGGTATTCCGTTATCCAGAGAAAAATGTTACCAGTACCGAACTACACCTTCCTGTCGATCATCGCGCTCATTTAGTATTGCGATCGCAAGATGTAATTCACGGTTTCTATATCCCTGCTTTTAGAGTTAAACAAGATATTGTTCCCCCAAGAAGTATGGACTTTGAATTCACCCCCATTCGTACAGGTAAATATCGTCTGCGGGATTCTGAATATAGCGGTACATATTTTGCTGCTATGCAGGCAGATGTAATAGTCGAATCAATGTCAGATTATCAACAATGGTTAGCTCAAGCAGCTAAAACCAAACCCTCTCCCTCACCTAATCAAGCTGCTACTGAATACGCCCTCAGAGAACAAAGAAAAGACAAAGCAGCTTGGGCAACAGTTGTCCCCGCTTCTTCTCCAGTGGTCAATTATCATCCCTAGAAACTGAGAGGGGCAGAGAATAGGGAAAGAGAAAGTAATAAGTAATCAACGTGAGTTCGGAGTTCGGAGTTCGGAGTTCGGAGTTCGGAGTTCGGAGTTCGGAGTATTCGCTGCGCGAAAAGCTACGCAACGGAGTTATGATTTTTTCCTCGAACTATGCGAGATAAACAACGAGAGAATGGGCAATTCAGACATTTGGAAATCAGAATATTACTGAGTTTTTAGTTTTTTTCCCCTTTGTCGAACTCACGTTAATCAATAAAAGCCAATAGCCAATAACGAAGAGCTACAAGCGGTGAGATCTCCGCGTATTGTTCAGCAGTTTCTTCAACAGCGAGATTCTAGATACTAAAACAAGTACATATAAACTATTTAGCCGTGTTGACGAAAGTGGTGCGCGAATGCTCACCAAGAAGCTAATGACAAATGATCAATAACTAATGACTAAAAAATGACTCAAATTGCACCAGAAACCCCACAAACTGAAACCCATGTCCACGAGCAACCTCTTAGTTGGCGACGCTATTTTAGCTTCAGTACCGACCATAAAGTAATTGGCATTCAATATATAGTTACAGCCTTTTTCTTTTACCTCCTAGCTGGCATTTTTGCCATGATTATGCGGGGAGAATTAATTACTCCCGAACCAGATTTAGTCGATCGCACGGTGTATAATGCGCTGTTTACCATGCACGGCACAATCATGCTGTTTGGTTGGATGTTTCCCGTGTTAGCTGGATTTTCCAATTATCTAGCTCCCATAATGATTGGGGCGAAAGATATGGCTTTTCCCCGTCTCAACGCGGTGGCATTCTGGATGGTTCCCGTGTTCGGGATCTTATTTATCCTTAGTTTTCTCGTCCCTGGTGGCCCCGCTCAAGCGGGTTGGTGGTCTTATCCCCCCGTTAGCATTCAAAATCCTAGCGGACAATGGCTCAATGGTGAATTTCTCTGGCTTTTGGCAGTAGCAATGTCTGGCGTTTCCTCGATTATGGGGGCAGTCAATTTTGTGACTACTATCTTCAGAATGCGTTGTCCTGGGATGGGCTGGTTTAAGATGCCCGCCTTCGTTTGGACAGTGTTAGCAGCACAAATGATTCAACTGTTTGGGCTACCTGCTTTGACTGCTGGTACGGTTATGCTGCTCTGCGACTTAACCTTTGGCACTACCTTTTTCGATCCCGCTCAAGGTGGCGATCCAGTATTATTTCAGCACTTTTTCTGGTTTTATTCTCATCCTGCGGTTTATGTGATGATTTTGCCAGTATTTGGCATTTTCTCAGAAATTTTTCCCGTATATGCGCGTAAGCCTTTATTTGGCTACAAAGTAGTAGCTATTTCTTCCCTGATTATTACCGCATTAAGCGCGGTTGTTTGGGTACACCATATGTTTGCCAGTGGTACGCCTGATTGGATGCGGGTTTTGTTTATGTTTTCTACCATGCTGATTTCAGTGCCGACAGGAATTAAAGTATTTGCCTGGGTAGGAACGATTTGGGGCGGTAAACTACGTCTGGATACTCCCATGTTGTTTGCCTTAGGAGGATTAATCAATTTTGTCTTTTCTGGCATTACGGGGATTATGCTTTCCTCTGTTCCCGTAGATATTCACGTCAACAATACCTATTTTGTAGTCGGACACTTCCACTATGTTATTTATGGCGCGATCGTTTTCGGATTATATGCTGGAATCTATCACTGGTTTCCTAAGATGACGGGAAAAATGTACTATGAAGGACTAGGAAAGCTTCACTTCTGGCTGACTTTTATTGGCACTACTCTCAATTTCCTCCCTATGCATCCTTTAGGCTTAATGGGAATGCCTAGACGAGTTGCCTCCTACGATCCCGAATTTGCTTTTTGGAACGTGATAGCCAGTATTGGTGCATTTATACTAGGAATGTCTACTCTACCTTTTCTGCTCAATATGATTAGTTCTTGGATTTCTGGTAAAAAAGCCCCAGATAATCCCTGGCGTGCAATTGGTTTGGAATGGCTGTTAACTTCTCCCCCCGATGTTGAGAACTTTGAAGAGCTTCCTATAGTCATAGCAGAACCTTATGGATATGGTAAGTCAGAACCATTGACGGAAAATATGGGTTGAAGAAAGGATAAAGGATATAAATCGCAATCAATAGCCACTTAAATAACCACTGTAGTGGCGGTTCGCGAACTGCCATTACCAATCATTAACCATTAAGCATTATGACCAGCATAGAACCCACCATAGACAAAGAACAATTACATCAATCTAGCCACGCAGTACACGAACACGAACATGATGAAGCTGGCAATAGTATGTTTGGTTTCATTACCTTTTTGCTTTCTGAGAGCGTTATTTTTCTCAGTTTTTTTGCCGGCTATATTGTCTACAAAACCACAGCTTCAAATTGGCTTCCTTCTGGTGTAGAAGGGCTAGAAGTCAGAGATCCTACTATTAATACCATCATTCTTGTTTCCAGTAGTTTTGTCATCTATATTGCCGAACGCTATCTTCATGACAAAAATCTTTGGGGTTTTCGCTTCTTTTGGCTGCTAACTATGGCAATGGGTAGCTATTTCCTTTATGGACAAGCAGTGGAATGGAATAGTCTGCAATTTGGTTTTACCTCTGGCGTATTTGGCGGAACATTTTACCTACTAACTGGTTTTCACGGTTTACACGTCTTTACTGGTGTTCTGCTTCAGGGAATTATGCTAATTCGTTCCTTTATTCCTGGCAATTATGAAGACGGGCAATTTGGTGTAGAAGCTACTTCCTTGTTTTGGCACTTTGTCGATGTTATTTGGATTATTTTATTTATTCTGATTTATGTCTGGCA
>JAAUYG010020728.1_pt1 | contig 11021 bp, 8 predicted proteins | sample 7278091 | NCBI WGS metagenome assembly JAAUYG01 (sample SAMN14350201, study PRJNA611818) | marine sediment metagenome | isolation source: surface marine sediment (0.6m) | place: French Polynesia: Moorea | collected 2018-08
ACAGGACTTACATTTGCCCAGTTTAACCCAGGTTTTGCCCGGGCAAAACAGTAAAACCCGGGTTAAACCCGGGTTTAACCCACTGGGCTGGGCAAAACTAGTTTAACCCGGGTTAAATGCCAACCCTGGTTATTAGAGAGGGTGGCCTCTCTTGAGAGTGGCCACTAAGAGAGGGACTACTGTACTCTGAATGTCTTTCCTTTGCAAAGTGGACAAGTGCCGATACATGTATAAGCTGGTATTGGAAATCCTTTAATTCAATCTCTAATCAGTATTAGGGCAGACTTCCATGGTCCTTTTATGTTCACCCTCATGTTTACAACATCACTGTTCCAAGAGTTCTAGACTATAGTCTGTTCTGTCCTCGAGTCAAAAAGTTCTTTCCTGTGGACTGTCATAACAATGCCCTGACAGAAATTTCACCCATCTGGTTGCAATAGTCAAATTTCATTGCAATGGTCATGTGGATGGTAGAACCATACTAATCTCATGCCCTGATCACCGCTGAGTACAGTGACACCTGGCTTAAAGACCACCTGTATATAAAGACCACTGGCTTATACGCTTATAAAGACCTATTTTGCAGGTCCCTAGCCCTAGATTGTTCATGTAATTGAAACTGCATACAAAGACCACTTATGAATAAGGACCAGATTTTGTAGGCCTTTAGGTGATATTAATACCGGTTTCACTGTACCTGTCTGTCCTCCTCTGGTGGCGGCTCCCTGTATTTGAGGAAGGCCTCAATCTTGGCCTTATCCACGTCTTGTTCCAGCTCCCATGTGCTGTCTTCATAGGCGAGTCCACGCCACTTCACCAGATAGTGCTTCATGGTCTCTCCGGTCTGCGGGTCTGTGTTGGTGGCCATGTCAAGGACACGATCTACCTCCACATAATCTGGATTGAAGAGTTCGTCTTCATCCATCTGGAAGAAAAAATCCCATCCGATGCTATTACATGTATACACAAATCCAGTTCCTGCACCTACTCAAGCCAAACCACACATCTGAATCTAGTTCAACAGCATTTAAATTTAAGCCAAATGCCCATCGAGGAGAGCTTATCCTTTGGGAATGCCGAGAAATCATTATTGTTCATGACGCTAGCAGTAAACTTACTTTCAATACAAATTGTCCGACTTTGAGAATACAGGTCCAGGTTTAAAAGGCATTACCCAAAATGTGATCCAAAGGTGTCGACTAATCATGAAGTTGCTTAATGACACTGAAGTTACCTCTGTCAGCAGACCATCAATGGCCTCCTGTTGTTTTTTCTGCTTGAAGCGTTTCAGTTTCTGGACCACTCTCTTATCCCCCCGCTCCAACTCGGCTGCTGTCTTCCATTCACAGTGCAGATAGGAACTGAAAATAGAACATAATATTTTTTTTACATTGTTTTAAATGTTCAATCAAATTCTACGGGTAGGATTACACCTTCCCCGCTATTTCTGCCTCGCAATGCTGCTAGACTTGAACATGGCAATCACACACAATTGTATTCGTACAGCCAGCAAGCCACCAAATTTTACAACTATCCAGTAACAAACATTGATTTTTAATAATAAATGTAACAAATATATAAGTGCCATGAATGTCAATGCATATATTTTTTTGCAAGAAACATTATGTCTGAACAAACGTCTCTTGTACCTGATCTTTTTTTCCCGTCTCCTGCCAAGTGGCAGACTCAGCCCTGTTAGAAACCTGAATTTGTCGTCAAACTTTTATACCTTATACGATATACCAGTACATACTGATGTTGCAAAGATTCAAACATACTTTGAAGAATCCAGTATGCATGAACGTTGTTACTTACAAGTTCTTGTACTTGACGTAGAATTCCTCAACCTCTTCTTCAACATATTCAGTGTTGTCGTCCACTTCTTCAGCCGCATCCTTCTGTGTTGTATCAGCATCACTCGCAGCTGGTTTCTTTTCTTCTTCTGTCTGCTCTTGTTTCTCGGACGAAGGCTCTGCTACTTCATTTTCCTTCTTTCCCAATGCATCTTCCTCCAATGAAACGTCCAAATTATCTTTCAAATCACCTTCGGCTGGCTCTGCAGACGCACAGTTTTCATTTCTATCTTCAGTAGGTGAATCCTCCGAAACCACCTTGGGCTTCGGAATTTCCATCGGTTCTTCTGCAGACTTTGTCTCCTCTGTATGTTCTTTCACAGTTTCTTCTTCTTTTTCCTGCTCTTCTTTCACGCCTTCTTCTTCTATGGCTTCTTTAGCTTCGCCGCCTTCTAAGCCTGGTGTCTCTACCACAGTCGTCGTCTCCATCTTGATATCTTCTTTGTTCTCCTCTTTAGTTTCATCCGTCGACTCCTCCTTTTCTGTGCTCTTTTCTGCCTTGGGTTCCTCATCTGCAGCCGTTGCTTCCGTTTCTGTTTCAGCTTCATCCTGAAATAAATTGCAAAACGCAACGTGACACCAGATATGAATGTAAGGGATCTTTTCCTAGTTTACAACATGCAGCAAAAACGGTCTAGTCTCCCATTTCGCAACTTTTGTCTGTACAGCGCACCTAAGAAATTTGCTGTCAGAGCGTATATTTGAAAAGTATATACTTTTTTTTTTTCACTGCATGTATAGTTTCTTTAACAGAGCTGTGATTCTAAACCCACCTTAAGCACCGGAAACTTCCTTGTCACAGTCCTGACAGCCATGATCTTCTCTACAATCTGCTGGAATTCTTCCTCCACTGGGTTTTCCTGCAAAAACATCCATGCAGCGTTAGCTCAAAGCCCAAACACTCTTTTCATGCTTTAGTTCATAAAGCAACTTACAAAAGTCAATGGCCTATATCACTTTACGCAAACATATTCAGTAATACAATTTTATTTTGTTTAGGATAGAAGCTTACAAAAGTGCAACTGGAAATTTAACATTGTTTTTTTTTACAAATCCTGTGAATATCATTACTGGTTTCAGTATGGTGTCAGACTCCTGCTCCTTCAACTTATGCTCATCATCATCCGTGAGGTGCAAATCCAAATCATCCACATATTTTTGGCGCTTGGTATTTCTTGCAGAACGACGTTTCTGGAAAACCAAGCAAAGCATGTAGTTCTTATCTACATCAGGGATTGCGAGAACAAGCAGCTGAGCTATCTCTAACAGCCACCTAATCTATCAGCTTATTGGCGCATTAGTCTCGTCTTGTAATTTCAGCCGTTTAGGCCTCAATTTTGATAGATATGCAATGGTCCCTCTCTTAAAAGATACTACCGGTAGTACTCTCTACAGAGGACACCCCTCTATGAGGTAAACAAGTTCTTTGCAGGAAGTACCATGAATGCCTAGTTCTTTGCAGGAAGTACCATGAATACATGTGATCTGCCTCACACCAGACCAGAGGACACGTGTCCCTATAAGGAAGGGGTGTCCCTATTAGAGGACTGTTGTGTACGCCTTGCTTTCAGCTACTAAGTTGAGTGAACATTAGTTAGTGATTTGGTAAGAACTGTGTAGATAAAACCAAGCCACCCTGGACTCCTGATCCGTTCCACTAAACCATACTACTATTAACCAAACTGGTTTAACTGTTTTGCAACTCTATTCCACCACTTTAGGGTCTGTATTGACAACAGACATTAAGGAGCAACTGTACTGGTCAACAATGTATCGCAGGGAACTCCAATATGACTGAACAGAAAAGGGAGAATTTACCATCCAATAACACACACCACAATATAGGTGGCCCCAGCAAGTGAACACCCCTCGATTTTAAGACTTGTCTGAATTTTAAGGCTGTCCACCACACCAGTGATGACACTTTATATGACTATTTTTCACTAGAAAGACATTGCAATTTTGAACCACTTTCAATTTGAGATCAGCTTTTCTTTGGACGCTGGAGTACACATGGTCTAAAAATGCATGGGCCACTGTACATGTATATAGCAGCTATTAATGTTGGTGAACACAAACCTGGATGCTATCATCCTCCTTGGGAGAGCCCGGTGGCGTTATTTTCATATCTATGTCCGACCCCTCATCTGAGTTTTTTCGTTTCCGTTTCTTGATTTTAAGAAATGTTGGCACGGTCCTGAAATCATACATGCAGAGTATATAAGCCATCACATTCCTTAAATATTTTTAAAAGCAAATATTAATACAGATATTTATCTTTTTTTTGTAGATAATACGCTGAATACATAGATGCCTAGGTATATAGTTGTCTAGCAAAATACACACAGCACAGCGGCTTTACCCGAACTGCGAACTTCTCACACATCTTTCCCACGGGAACTAATATAGAGTACTGTTGATTAACTAACCATGTTAGACTCTTCTAAGCCTGATCCCCCCCCCCCCCCCCTCCCCCTATGTTCAATGGCAACAATGTCAAAACAGAACTCCTTAAAATTATGTTGTGCCAATGCATTTTGCTTACTTTTTCTTTTTTAGCTTTGGCCGGCTTGGTGTCTTTGCTTTCTTTGGTTTTGGTGGCGGTTTTTCCTTCTCTTCGACAGGCTCAGATGTCTGTTCCCCCTGTTCTCCTTCAGCGACAGCTGTGGCACCTTCTTCCGTTTCTTCTCCTTCCTTTTTCTTCTTTTTACTATACTTCTTTTTAGGCTCCTTGGGGGTTTTGGGTTCTTTAGGTGTCTTGGGTTCTTTTGGTTTCTTTTTCTTTTTGGGTGGTTTCTTCTTATTGGGCGAGGTTGCATCTTCGCCGGGGACTTCCGTGCTAACGTCGGCAGCAGTATCCTCGGTCGTTTCCAGCGGCGGTCCATCTTGCTCAGCTTCAGGCAGTGCAGCTGCTGGTACTTCTTCTCCTTCTATTGTCACGGATCCGCTAGGTACTTCCCGTCCCTCCGCCTGAGCCTTGGCAATTGCCTCGGCAATGATCTGATCTGCCTTCTCTTGCTCGTTCTTCTTCTTCTTGCGAGGTTTCTTTGGCGTGGTCCCTTCTTTCTTCTCCTTGGGTTCTTTAGGCTTGCTAGCTTTCTTCTTCTTCTTTGGCTTGCTTGGACTATCCAAGCCCTCAGTAGGAGGCACAAGGGTGTCTCCAGCAATATCCTGCAACTTAAAATAATAGACCCAAATATTCGGGATGAAAGCTTCTTTTCAGACCCATTAAATGTGTATTACGATACCTATTCATACATGACAAGCAGTATGGACACAGAGGTTAAAATAATCAACTTTCAGAAGTGATCCTGGCTAAAAGCACGAGTACCTAAACTATTAAATATCTGGCCTACTTTTATTCCAAAAAATTCTATAAAGTGACACTAAATACTCAATTACACAAGTTACACAGCTCAGTCATTACCGGTACTGTTGAATTTTATTTTATTTTATGTTAAAAACTGCAAATTGACTTAAATCTGTTCAAACATACACTTTACAAAGATTGAGAACGTGAACCTAAATAAATACTTACATGGGGTTCCGGAAAAGAGAGGTCTGCTGAAGGTGGCGGAACCTGAGACATATGTTGAGGGACTGGTGTCCCAGATTGATAGCCCATACCCGCTGACTGACTTCCTGGGGGAACCTGCTGTGGTGGCATTCCCACCATCCCTGCTTGCTGTGGTGGCATCCCTGCTTGCTGTGGTGGCATCCCTGGTTGCTGCGGCGGCATCCCTGGTTGTTGTGGTGGCATCCCTGGTTGTTGTGGTGGCATCCCCTGCATGGCAGGACCAGTGGCCCCCATGCCTGGCATCATCCCCTGTTGCTGAGGAGGCATCCCAGCCATTCCCGACGTCTGAGACTGCATCGCCATCATTGGGCTTTGCTGTGGTGGTGGAGCCTGTGGACCAGGACCCATTGGCTGTGGACCTATCGGCTGTGGTCCCTGGCCAGCCATAGCCGGTCTCATACCCAGGGTGCTCTGTGGGCTGCCTGGTGCTGCAGACATGAACACCCCTGGCTGTGCCTGAGGTGGCCCCGCCCTCATGTACATCATCCCCTGATGTGGGGGCCTCCCGGCACCAGGCATCATGCTTGGTTGTGGAGGTCGACACTGCGGGGGTTGACTTGGTGACAGAGAACTTGGTGACAGTGTGGATGGCGGAGGCTGGGGCTCCCCAGCCGAGCACTGAACTGGAGGTGTTGTCTGTGTGTTGGGTGACATCTGCGACACAGTGGTGACTGGAGGCTGAGGTGTCTGTGGCATTGGCTGAAAATAGAAAACCCCTAAAATCATATACACCGGTACGAACTGATCTTTGTCAAATGTAACTTTTGGATTTGTGACTTTATAGTACATCTAACAATCATAACCTATAACATGTATAATGGTTATGATTGCTATGCTTACATGTATATCTAGGCAAAAGAAACCGGGCCAGTTTCTTCATGTAAAAGTCAGGTAAAATGCTTTGTACTGGCATAAATCCGTTTACACTGGCAAATCCAACCCGGGATAAGAAATGACTCAGGTTTGGCTCAATAACATACATGGGGTAGTTTTGACCACGCTTAGTTCCTTTAACCACATGTACTTTTTTTCAAGTGCAATCAGAGAGATTTAATAGAGAAAAGAAGAGCAAACTCTCATTAAATCCCTAGTGTAAAGTTGTAAACAGGGTATATGATACTGATGGGACATCAAATATACATGCACAGTAATCAAATTATAGTTCATCTACAAATTGCCCGTTATTTTAGCTATCATCTAACTAGGCAGGGGTCGAAATAAGAACAAAAGACATGGGAACCAGCAGGGGCTGCAAAGGGCCTAGCAAGTGAAACCAATGGAAAATCCTATCCCCACTCAGTGCTAGTGACAGGTGTAGATATTTGCACATACCATGCATATGGATGATTATCTCCACAATGTCTATCAAATTCATATATCCCTGCCATATATCATCTATTTTTTGGTGTGTTGTCTGGCCTTTCTACATCCTTCAAATGTTGTCCCACTGTTTCAGACATTCTCAAATATCCACACACACAATCGGCAGCAAAAGAGTGATTGGTAAATATCTATTTCCAAGGTCCCACCCGCTATAATTGGCTGTGCATCATGTTCAAAACAGCGATAGTTTTACATAATGGGACAAGTCCGACAACAACTTTATCGATTGCATTTCCAGCGAGATAAGTTACAATTGCCAAATAAATCCAGACAGTTTTGAAACACAGACTTGTTTTCAGAAGGAACAGAAACGATACAAATAAATTGACAACAGGAAAGCAGTACTGGGCTGCATTTCAGCTATTTTAAAAACCTTTGTTTGATCTACCGAAAGGCCCACAGTGAAAAAAATAAGACATGATATCGACTGATCAGAGCTGTAGCGTTAGACTGTGGAAGCCTGAAAGCCTAAAACGGGACTCTTTGTTATGCAATCAGGGGGCCCGGATTATTTTTCAGGGAGCATCAGGCTCCTGAGCACTCACTATTCAACCCCTGCTAGTGCTAAGTCACGCCTTACCTGCTGACTGGTAGCAACCACTTGTGTGGCAGGCCCCGGTTGAACTTGCTGGGGTGTAGGCGGCCTCTGTAATGGGCCGGGTGTTCTAGGTCCTGAATGCATCCCTACATGTGACGGTGCTTGCTGAGGTTGGGGTTGCATTGGTCGTGGTGGAGGTGACTGTATGGGACCTGCACCTTGCATCTGTCCAGCCGATGCTTGCTGCTGCTGCTGCTGTTGAAGCTGCAGCTTTTGCTGTGGTGTCATTCCACCTGGTTGTTGTTGCTGCTGCTGTTGCTGCATTTGCTGCTGTTGCCGCTGCTGCATCATTAGGTTTTGCTGCTGCTGAGCCTTCAGAGTTCTACTTTTCTCTTGCAAGTCGAGCATCTTCTGTTGAGTTTGAGGTGTCTGTGGCATGTTGTATAGCTGCTGGACCTGTTGTTGTAACTGCTGTATCTCCATATTTAACTGCTCCTGCTGCTGAAAGTTCTGGTAACTAGAAGTACCCATATCCATTCTCGGTCCCGAAGACATGATGTGTGGCCCATGGTTTATTGCACCTGGTCCCATACCATTGGGGGGTGCACCACTCATGGTACTGGCCACAGTGTTCGTTCCACTAGCACTATTCATGGTTCTAGGGTCCCTCTGTGATACCATAGGGCCTGGCATTCTCTGCTGACTCATAGACATGCTGGCTGGGGGCTGCGGATAGCCTGAGGATCCCATGTTATCTGAGGAATACATTGTCGATGTTGAGCTTGCAACTGACCCTGGGGGCTGGTGAGGCTGTACCATCTGCTCTAGCTGCTGCAAGCTGCCTGAAGTTGCAAATTTGCCCTGCGATGACGACGGATAATTCATGGTACTAGGCTGAGGGTGGGGTTGCGCTCCAGGCTGTGCCACTGGATGTGGAGACATTCCAGGCTGCTGGGGCTGTTGCTGCTGTCCTGCTCCCGTGTAAGGTGCTCTGTAAGGACGCACAGGGTTCGCTCCTTGTGGGAAGTGGGACAGTGGCGGTGCCTCAGCCATGCCTTGGCCCTGCGGCATAACGCCACCGTTCTGTGGCCCTTGCTGATTAGGAAAATACATCCTGTTCCCATTAATCTGCGGCCTATTGCCCGGGCCCATCTGAGAATGCTGTTGCATGGATTCCTCCGTAGTTGGGAACCTTGGACGCAGCATTGTGCCAGACTGAGCACCATTACCTCCAAATGGCGCAGACATTGGCATATTAGGTCTTCCTGGCATCATTGACATGTGGCCCATTCTCGCACTGGGTGGTGAATTCATTCTCTGTTGTCCATATGTGTTATTTGGGTTATTGACTGACTGATCTGGGAAATGGCTTAGGCGTTGATGTGGTGGGTTTCCCGATGCCATGCTAGATGGGTTAGCTCCAGCAAATTCTGGATGATGAGACAGATATGAGGCTTGCTGCTGCGGTGGTTGATATGTTTGAGGTGGGCCACCAGGTTGCTGTAAGGACCGGTGCATGCTGTTTTGACCATATGGCATGGTTTGCTGAGATCCAGGGGTTTGGTTCCACATGGCTCCCTGCGCCATTCCCACCTGGGGCTGCGGTGTGGCTTGGCGCGGCGCAGTCATGCTAGGACTACCGTGTTGTTGTGGTTGTTGTTGCATGGAATAACTTGAGTAAGCTCCAGGTTGTGGACTAGGCATGGGTGCACTGACTGGTGGCGGACTCCCAAACTGCTGAGGTGGTCCCTGGCTAGGTGACATCATGCTCTGCATCCCGCCCTGGGCACCTGGACCTCCCATAGCCATCCCCTCTCCTGCTCCCATGTGTTGAAGCTTATTCATGCCATATTGGTTGTATTCCCCGTATGACTGACCATTCCATCCAGACTGCTGCTGACTGTGTTGAGGCATGCCGGCAGTCATACTTTGCTGATGCACCTGCTGAGGCTGCATCCCACTCCCCATCATTCCCATACTTGCCATGGGGTTCATCCCATCATCATCTTGGGTTGTCAGTTCCTCCAGGAAACTGGTGGATTCATTCTCGAAGAGACCCAACATGGACTCCTCCATTTTTATGAGTCGGAAAGTCCTAAGACTAATTGACAGCTATAAGTAAAAGTGCTGTGCAAGTGGGACGATACCACATTGCTGTGTGCATCGGGTTGCCACATGGGATCAGCAATGCTGAATCTGAAAAACAAATTGTGTAATATTAAAGCCACTTTGAGGCTAAACTGATTTCCAAGTAAAATACAGTGCAACATATAATTAATAATAGTAAATAATAGGCGAGATACCAGTACTCTTAATCTGCCACTCTAGCATAACAAAATTCAGTGAAACGGTATTTAGCATGCCTCATCCCACATCACCAGGCTTATTAATAAATATCTGAATGCCTGAATAGTGAATGCAGCCATTCTAACAAAAAGTTGTCCACTGAAATGTCGAGGTTATCTGTTGGTTTCTTGTTATTATAATGTTATTACTACCTAAGAGACATTTTTAAGAGCATTCAACCTATAATCGTGCATAATAAAAAATGAATTACTTGTGTTTTTTTCTAGAGATTGCGACTGACTGTCAGATTCTAAAACATTTCAACCACTGTGATACATGGATAAACGAAAGCTGGGGGGTCAGCCAGGTGCACGAAAATCGAAATACAGACTTGTTTTGGGTCTTCATTCACCCACGTGTTTTGGATCTTTCGACCACAAATTTCACACGAAAGTACATTATCTTGCGTTTTCCAGACAAAACAAGGGGTTTATACGGGTCCCCAGTGTCTAAATTGTTTGCCGGTATCGCCAGAACAATAGAAAAGTTGCTTTTGATCGCCATTTTTCCATCGCTTTGGGTAAGAATTTCATTTTGTGCTCATGAATCCACAAACAGAATAGGTGACACTTTCAAACAAACCTGGACAAAACATGACTGATATTACGAGGAACATCACAGCGAATAATGCAGACAACATATTGAGCATCACTTACCCCAATAAAATTGATAATTTTTTCCGAGTACATAGAAGAAATTTGAAGAGTTTAGATCGTTGTTCACTAGAAATCTTACATCGTGCTCGGTATGATCAACACAACATTCAAAGCTTGGCTGTGATTGGCCGTCGCTGAAGCACTGACGCCGGCTTCTTTTCCCTTTCTTTCAGTATCCTTCTCAAAACCAGAAATTATCTCATCAAATCACGTATATACTGATCATTTAGGAACCATAAATTAAATAACAACACCTGTTACGACTGAGTTTACGTCCAACAACCAAACAGAATAACAGCTTCATTTAACGGCATTAACCAATCAGAGATCGTTTCCTATTTTACTATTTGTCCCATAAACCTAATAAAGCGACCAATGAACGGAAAGCTAATTAGCAGGTGCCCGGATGACAAAATTCAGAAAGCAGAATTTCCATTCAAAACTGGCATGTTTTCGACAGAAATATCATTCAAACAATCCAAATCACGCCTTCAGCATTTTCGTGGTTATTAGCATAATCAGCAGACGTGTCACAAAAGCAGGCCACAGTTTTTAAGAATAATAATAATAATAATAATAATAATAATAATAATAATAATAATAATAATAATAATAATAAATAATAATAATAATAATAATAATAATAATAATAATAATAATAATAATAA
>JAAUYG010125751.1_pt1 | contig 11021 bp, 6 predicted proteins | sample 7278091 | NCBI WGS metagenome assembly JAAUYG01 (sample SAMN14350201, study PRJNA611818) | marine sediment metagenome | isolation source: surface marine sediment (0.6m) | place: French Polynesia: Moorea | collected 2018-08
AAAATCTTGAAAAAAAAAAATTGTCTGGAGATATGGTGAAGAGGGAGCTACCCACAAAATTTGGCCTGGATCCATGCAGCGGTTTCTGAGAAATCTGAGCTTACGGATGGACGCCTGACAAAGTCAAGCAGAGCAAAAAAGCAGGAACAGTTTGCAGAAGCCTCAGCATTGTACTTGTTGTACTAGTACTGAGGCTGAATCTGAAACTTAATACCACATATGACAAGTGTTGGTATCCTGGTAAAGTTTAACCTACGTAAGGTGTACTGGTGTATATCTGGATACAGATGTTCACTCAAATATCATGAAATTTTCAGTGTTAATATTCAATATTTTACAGTCTAATTATCGTTTACTATACAACTGTCTAATAATTCTGTTTTTCTGTTTTTGGTAGAAAAATCACTGCATTCTGTATAATGCCATTTTGAGATGGCCCCTAGTGTACAGGTGTACATCATGTAAAACAAGATTTGTCAGAGTAGATGCGAAACGAACACTTTTTGCGATTTTTTTCCCGTAAGTTGAGCGAAAATGCGGATTATGCCGAAAATTGCTCTAAGCATGTGTAATAACCTAGGGAATTCCTATTCCAAATATGAAAGTCATCCGTGAATGTTTGTCACTGTCAGACCCAATATTGTGGAGCTGAGTGGGCTGCGGAAGAAGAAAAATATGAAAAAAAAAAAAAATCAGAAGAAAAAAACCTCGGCCAAAACTATAAGACATGTCGTCCTACGGACGGGATGCCTAATGATTTGTCACCGTAGTAGGAAAGTTTTTTTCTACTAGACCCAATCATAATCAAGGGATATCTAAGAGCAAGTTTAAAGCTACAATGAGACTGCTTTACTGAGTCACCCAGCTGGTATTGGGTAAAACTATGATTCATCAGCTTTTTGATAAGTTTTCCCTCCCATGTTCAAAATACCAAGAAATGTCATGTGACTGTGTTAGTCCCCATCAGCCAAGAATTAGTTTATGGACTGCTTTAGTTTGGGTCCTTTTCTCAGCATAATACAGTTATCCCTGCCCATTTAAGACCCCTCTATTTAACAATTTCCTCCATTTTAGGACCGGTATTTCTCAGTAACTCTTTTCTTCAGTAACTCTTATATTTTCAATAGAAATATCCCTCCATTTTAAGACCACCTGTATTTGATATTGAGCCGGTGACCTCCCCCCCCCCCCCCTTCCCCTTACAATCTGCAGTCACTTTACTGCTTGGCCCATACATAACATGCATCACCTTCCCTATTTATTAAGACACTCAATTCTAGACACTCAATTCTGAATACGCTGAAAACTGGGGAAAGGGATCCACTGCATCAAAATACCAACAAGAGCTAAAAATATCACAACACAAGACCTTCTTCAGTATGAAATTGTCGTTTTATTTCCTATACACCTCTGACCATAACATGACCGGTCTAAGACATAAATTTCACGAATGACTTTTTTAAATACTATTTTTTTTTTTGTATGTCTATGGTAAATCGTGAAGGCCACGGTCCATTGATCACAGCTATAGATGCCAGTTGTCAGGTTCCCCGTTCAAGACTCCTGCAAGACATCTTGCCCTAGTTTTAAATCCATATAGCAAGAATGCAATATTTTGTGCGTTATTTTTTTGTTTTGTTTTGTTTTGTTTTTTTGCACAGGTGCTTTTCACCATTTGAGACAGTGTTACTTAGGAGCAACATGCTCCCACAATTGTAGTATCTTCAATCGGAAGGCGTCGACAACGATGAACTACATTCGTGCTTAACGCTTCGGAGAGGAGCGTTATTATTATTACCATAACCGGAAGTCTCAAAAAGACTTTGTCAGTTCTGACGTAAGTCAGCCATCTGAGCAATGTGATTGGCTAAGAACCTACAAGTCAAAACTTGGACTTTAGTATTCTCGAGCACTCCAGCCATAAGTCTCCACCTATATGTCTGTACGCAAATGGAATCAATTTCTGGCGGTCCATTTATATAAGGAGATTTATTAATTGCTCTCTTCTGCCAGAATACCACTGGGTTTATTTCCAGCTCCTCACCCAATATCAATTAAAATTGCCATCATTTTACAGAACAGTGAATCAAGCTGCCACATAAAGACATGAAAGTGAAAAGCTTTCAGAGTCCATTTGGACAGCTTCAACTCACTTTCATGTATTTAATGTATAGTGAACTACACTTTTTAAAAACGTTACATATGCCAACACCACAGTAATTGAAACTACCACCACGTGTCACAAAATTTCCATACCCTATTCGCTGCGTTGCTGTACCAGTTTAATTAATACACCATCAGTTGCTCAAAGCAGATTGAAGTTCGTCAAGTCACGCAGGCACACACGCTAGGACAGACCTTGGTGCTGGTATTATTGAATGTTTTGAAATGGCCTGCATCTAGATTTGGATTAGCCAAACAATACGCGTGTACTATGACAATTTACAACAAAAAAATAAATAAATAAAGGTCTCATGCATTCATCAAACCCTTTGGGTGAAAATTTCTTCACTTGGTTCACCTATGAACTTAGGTGAAAGTTCCAGGACCAAAGTGCACTGCAGGGCTTCATCTCATCAGGAAAAGCTTAGTTTCCATCATGGCTAAAGGATTTCACTGACTAGGTAAAAATGATATGAAAGAAACCCACGTTTCAGGCGAGCATGGCCCCCCAGAATACACACTCGGCCCTTGCTCCTCTGGCTACTACCACATGTAAAAAATACTGTTTAAATGCCTTCTGACATGAGGTAAAAAAAAGAGGTCCACTGGACTCTTGCATTCAGAGAGGGTTACCCTTTCCTCTTCGACGGATTTGCTTTTTTTTTTTTTTTTAAAGAAAAGCAAGAAGATAAAGCTAGAAATGTTACAAAATAAGACTATTGCTACAAGCGTTTCGTCCCCGGTTTAAGTTGTAAAAAGTTTGAAGAGATTTTTTTCTTGTGTTTATAACAGAAGATTGACTATAAACATAGCAGGGTGTCATCATTTATCGCTGTTCCAAATTAACGCTAACAGTGTCCTGTGGGCATTATTACTCTGCCAATATACAAGTTATCCCTTCAAGTATTCTTAATATTGTTATCACTGCAATACCATTTATGAGTTATCTAGTTATGTTTAGTACAAATTAGTTTAAATTTAAGAATGCATTTCATGTACATGTACTAGAAATGTAAATGTAAAAACAGTTGGGGTTTTTTTCAGGGATTTTTATCATTCAAACAATGCTCATCTGTCTATCTATCATGCTCAACTCTCAACCGGGGCCACTGAATGGATATCCAACACCAGTGGGAATACATTAAATTTGCAAAATTCATAGACACACACACGAAGCCATTTGAAGTTTATCTTAAATAATATACACAGAATTTATGGTACAATGCAGTAACAAAAATCTTTGGCAAACACAATAACCCAGCTTTTTACCCCATACACTGAATTCGTCATCACGCAATTTCACAACGCATACAGAGGTAAAAGGCAGCTGTTTTACTTTGGTTTGACGGGCGATGCGGACCCTGTGTGGCAATATTTTGATCTGTGGAATCCTCTGTGCTAACAAGTTATGGCTGATCATAGCGAAACTTCAGGACCTGGCTCGTCAGACACTTTTGTCCCAGACTTTTTTCAAAAGGCCGAAAGCAAAGCAACTGACATGTATTCGAGTTAAACTACACCTTGACCAAGCAGCCACAAACAGGCCATTTAACACTGCCAATACAATAACCTTTCATCCAGCGCGCACTTACGTCGTTTTAACATTATGCAGAAGGATAACGGCTTGCGAGCCCCCAGAAAAACATATTCTACCATAACTATATATATATATGAATATATAAACATAGCAAAAACTTTCCAAACTCACAGCGCACCATTTTTCCAGTGTTCTGGAAAATGGCTTTCGCGTATTATTTACATGCACACCGGCAAAGGTTTTTTTTTTATACCTACTTCTCTGACTTTGAGCAATGGCAAATGTACACATCTGCGACAGAACGTCTTGCGTGCAGCGAAAATATACACCCGCCTATATATTTTACAGCATATTATACACAGCAGAAAAGGGGACCTCTTCCAAAAGAATGGGCATACCGGTAATGCACTTTATAGCACATCAGAAATATTTTATCACAGCTGCAACCAACTTCTAAGACCAAGCTTCCTCCAATAAAATCAACCGAAACGACAAGCTCTTTGGGGTCGCGGGAGGATACCAAGACTAGACCAAGCAAAGACGGAGAGACAATTGTACCGGGCATTGGCTCTTGCAAAACCTACTGGTAGAGATAAAAGGCTACACTAAGTATAGGGCTTGATACGAACTCGTTATAACTGATACAAATTTATAAACTGAAACAAATTTATATGTTGCCACCATGAGTCAAAATCAATCAGTATATATGCACCATTTCACAATTGTGCTGATGGCGTACCATGGCGTATCATCCCATATTGCTATGCCTTCATAAGCTCCGTGAGCTTAATGAACAATGCAGCTAACAAGTTTGATAAGTTTAGGAAGGCGTAGTAAAGCTGATTCTTACCAATATAGGTGAACATTCCGATATTAAAATTTAAACGAATATCAATTTGTATTATTACCCCTTCATATAAGTTCTAGGAGCTTGTCGAACAATTAGGTGCTAGTTTGATGAGCACATGGAACTTAACAAGGTGTAGCAATACAAACCAATACTGCCACAGCGTGACAGGTGGATAATGAACTGTCTTTCAACTGAATGATCTACACAGATGCAATGTAGTACATAAATAGTGGGAATCAACTGAAACCACAAAGTTCTCAGCCAATAATGTTTCTTCTTAAAATGCTACATACTTGACATAACTTTTTCCTGCCAATCATTATAACATGTTGAGGCTGCAAAAATTCCCTTTCAACTGCAGTCGAGTCCTTGCCAACATTTCCTATATATAAAATCGAGTTTCCTTTATCTTGTACATTTTCTAAAATTCAGGAAAAAACTCTGTTCACCTGAGTCTGTACATGTATAGAATGAACTGCAAGAAGCTAAAAGAAGATACGCCAGCCAATTTCAGTCCCAAATTCTATTGTAAACCTGCAACAATTTTTCAGAGAAACTGAAGCACGTTCAGTCTTAATATGTAGCAAGTTACCACTACAACAAAGCCCTGCCTTTTGGCCACATCGATAACAAGGGAATGCGAAGACCCATATTGGGTTGGAATTGATCATGGCCACAACCGCTATAATTCATTTTGTACAGTCATGGAAATTAAATCAACGAAAACCTGACTCCTGTATTATGTACAAGAGCAATGTACCATCACGAACAGTCGGTTACGTATGGAGACAACTGGTTGTTTTGTGGGTTGATTGATAAGGTGCTTTTTTATCGGCAAGACCCTTCTACCCTGGCACCCGAAGCATACATTTCAGTCATAAGAGGACAATGCACTGTGTATGTGCCTAAGATTATATGATAAGACACACATCGTATATGTTACACTGTTGACATATTTCTATTAAAAGAAAGCAGGGTTATGAAACATGTAGGTTAAAACTAGAAATTTAATTTTCCGTTAGTTAAAGATAAGTTTAGATAAGTTAAAGTGGATATACATGCACACCTGATTTTTTTTATTTTTCTCTAAGGATAGAATAAATAATATTCTCCAATGTTAACAAAATAACCACAAGAATAAGAAAATGCAACAGTATGCTCTTTTTCCAGTTAGAACAAAAGAGCATCTGTTTTATATTTAACCAGGGCTCTACATTCCCCTAAATAATTGGTGGCCCTTTTGGGCCAGTTGAATAAAATTTTACTGGCCTGAAGCAAATAATAGGTGGCCCGACATGTAGAGTGTACGTATTATTCGTTTGCAATACAGAGGTTTGTGGTGGCCCCATTGGGCCACCTGCTGTCATTTCTAATGGCCCACCTACAAGTTTGTGTTGCCCGAGGGCATCGGCTTTGTTGAGCCCTGTTAACTGTCAACAGGGTGCTTAGTAGTTACTAATACAATATATACAATAGTTGACCACTGTGCTATCTGTGTAACTCAGCTGTTAATTAAAAAAAAAAAAACATGACATCCTGCTTTCACACCTGATATTTTCACCCATAAAATTAAATGATCAAGAGCTTTGAGGATTTTAATATAACGCAAAAACACTAGATTAATAGAATAAAACAATCAGCTGAAAAACAATAGCACTATGAAACAATACCAGTTCAAAAAGCAGACCAAGCTCTTGCCTCTATGCTGGCTCTGTGACAATGGCGAACAATGTTGAGTTGAACATCAAAGCCACGCTCCGTTTTAATGTAGATATTTTCTGGTGGTTCAGAGGACTCGCGCTTTCAGCTGCTAAATAAAGCGGTTTTGCAGTACGGAATGCCGGTATTGTTACCACTGCCACATATACACCAAAGGCATCAACGAGCGCAGAATTGGCTATATTGCGTCTGGGGCGAAGTGTCTGGGGTGCAGAACTTTTGGTTTGTACTCAACGAGCATTAATAATAATCCACGGCGGCATCTAAATACTCATACTCTGTTCCTTGCCGTTACTATGTATGGAGGAAGAGTTCTGCGGAAGAGGCGCCAAACCTTTTTCTCGATACCACTCGACAAACTCATCCAGTACCACTGGCCCTGGAACAACAAATGGAAGACTTCAGTGGCTAAACAACATGCGTGCAACACTTAACATCAGTCGGGATTCTGGGGGTGGGGTGGGGGCTAAGGTTGGAGATTGTATTCAAAGGCCTTGAAACAAATGCATGCTTATTTTCCCACTACAATGAAATGCATATTGAGAGACCATTGCCATGAGAGACCACCTGTCTTGAAAAAACACATTTTTGTGGCCAATAGGGTGGTCTTTCAAGACAGGTTCTACTGTAGCAAGTTTCCTCATTTATATAGACCTCTTCCCAAATGGAGTTTTCCATGCTTTCTGCACACATACACATGCTTTTCTGAGCATTATGGGATCTGATGGCACCAGCCATTGTAAGTTGGTATATCACAGACGGAACTGCATTACTGCAAAAGCAAAAGTACTAGATGATATGATTGACTTGAGTGACAGTTTTTAGGAAATTCTACGCGAGATTTTTTACACAGATGATGGGTTTAAATTCATGGCTACGTTACTTCGGCACTTCATTCATGCTAAAATTGGCCTAGGCTTGAGCTACTCTTACCCATAACACAATGACACCAATGAGCATACACACAGTAATATCCAAGAGATCGGTCTTACAGGCTTTATAATGAAGATCTGAACTGTGGACTGTAATATGCAGTGGACTTCAGTATAACATATTTAAAATTCTTTAATCCTTAACTGCCATGAGTCAACACAGAACAGAAAATCAATTAGCTTTATCATCTCTATTTCTACACAGAAAGAGAAGCTTATTTAAAATTGTTATAAATTTACATGCCATAAAATTCCATAAATAAACTCTCGGTTAATGCTTCACTGCTATAATAGAGAAGGGGAGAAAAAGCCAAAGTTTTCGTATATCAGATTATGCAGTAAACCTGTGTCTTATGCCACACTGACCAAAACTGAACTCAGTTTAATCTCAAAGTATTAACAGTAACACAGGAGCCATGTTGATCTGCACAGACTGTGTATTTTTTGGTAAAACTGAGGTACTCACAAGCACCATCCTCATCATAATTGGAAAGATCCGGCTTGATTAGACGGCTGAACTCCAGAACATTGTACCACTGATCTTTGTTTAGGACCTTGTACCGGGTTTGCTGAATATCAAAACAAATCGCAACAGATGCTTTAATGTACTTCCATGAAGTTAATGTGTGGTCAACGGTCATAAAACAGTCATGCCTTGTGCCAAATGCACGTGTGAAGAAATTGACATGTTCATGAGTGATATTAAACGTATGTATATTATGTATATACATGTAAATATATTATAACAACCTTCACTTTGAGATAAACCAAACTTTTAGAATGTTACACCATTACTTAATGAAAGGTAAAAATTATGTTGGAGGGTATACCAGACTGTAAAGACCAAAAGATACAGCATGAACTCCCTGACTGTATTATCTTCAAACATTTCGCGAGTCCTCCATCACCTACTACTTTACATAGACCATTCAGTTATTGAAAACTCAAAATCCACGTTGTACTGACCTCTAGAAATTGGTGAAAATGCCCAAATAGTGACCAGTGTTTGCCTAGGAGCAAAGCCAACATAGCTTTGGCTGTTTCTATGTCCATACTACGTTGGTCGTTGTCCTGAAAGAAGAGAAATGCCAGCATGAAACGCTAATGATAGCAGTGCTATCATCTTCTTCCATTAATACACAAGTTTAATATTATTTCATTATGTGCAAAAAGGTTTGACTGTGCTGTGTGGATCATGGATGTGTTTACTGTTTAGTGCTCGCTGAAAATTTTAAATCTCGTTTAGCAGAGAAATAGTCTGGACAGAACACATCATTGTATCCTTATACAATACTGAACACCGAGTGCACAAAAGTCAAATAACATCCCAACAGGGATTTTGCTCATAGTATATCGAATGATGCTGGACGCATGCATTTACCCAAAAGGCTAAGCCCTGTATCAGTTTATTACCCCATTTAGGACAGTGAAAGTAATATAAATTTGATTTTTAATTTATTTCACACCTAAGCCTGTTCTTACCTTTGCAAAATCAAATGCGTATCTGTAGATGCTTTTGAACGTGACAGGATCATTCAGCAGGGACTTGAGATAATCCAACTTACTTTGTACTTTAGCGACACTATCGCATCTGCAAAAGTCGATTTCTTTCAACTTTAAAAGCAGCATTTAAACATGAGGAAATGTTAGTCACATAACACATGCAGTAGGATATCCATACAAGACAATTTTTATAACATGAAAAATAAAACACTGTCATGTCACTGTCAAAAATATAACACTGTCATGATAACGTAACAAACACAGTGGTTATAGGTATCTAATGTCTCTTTAAGTGTGATGGGAAGTTTCATTGAACAAGAAAGATTGTGGAAATAGCAGAAAAGTTAAACACACCTGCTTACTAATTCCCTAATGTCAGTAATATGACATTCAATTCAAAATCAGTGAAAATCGTCTTCTATTTATAATTCTTTTCACTTTTCTGGAAAATCATGGCCACTCTGAAAGCTGTCTCAGAGATACGTAAGCTAGTCCTAAACAAGAGGCCTATCATGTATTTCCAATTTGTATAGCTCAAATGAGATCCAAAGAAAAATGCTAACACATATAATTTTTTCATTCCTGGTATTAAGCAAAAAAAAAAAAACACATACTGTAAATCACTCATTCCCTTAAGCCATTCAGCTTTGGAAAAGAATCCCATTTGCTTGGCACCAAGTTTCCATGCAAGGCATAACATCACAACCTGCAAAAAAGCACATACCACCTTTAGTGATATTGTAACGCATTCACTGGTAAATATACAATCCCTCCTATTGGTAATTCCAGCACTACATGTATCTTTACTAAATAAACTAATTAAATGTCCATCATGGGGCAAAATTAGATGTCAGCAGCATTAATTCAAACATCGAGATCTTAACCCACCCTCCTTACCATTCTTTGCAGGCTTGAAGAAAACATAAAATCTTTTAAGTCCACAATTAAAAGAGTTGTTATTTCTCCGTGACATAATAAATATATCCTACACACGGTACTGAAAAATATAGTTTTTCTTACATTTTCAGGCTCAACAGCGATATCTTCACAGAATTTTTCCATTCCCTCCGGTCCCAAAACGTCCTCATCCCTGTCTGCAACCGTATTAGAACATTAAATTCAAAATTTGCAGCACAATTCTTTGTATTTTTTATCTCTTTTTATTGGGCTGGGGGAATATATTGGTAGTTGATTTCGTCTCTCTCCACTATGAACACTACAGTTCTTGTGTGAACAGTTGAAACAGTGAAAACAACTGTCCAGATACAAATTCCTACTCACTAAAGCTAAAGTGATCAATTTTATTATGCAGGCGTTGTGGCTTCGTGCCAGTTATAGGTGGAACGAGTCTAACATATTAACCAACTGATATATAATGACTGAAATCTCTTAACTTGTTTTCGATTTTGAAATTTCAAAGCACGACATACCTTTCTCAATCTTTATATTTGTGTAGGACATCGTAAGAAATACTACCCGACTGAAACCTACAGCCATTTTACAATACAGGTAACCAATGTGACTGATAAGGCCTCACCTGGCAAAAAAGGAAGAACGTTTCACGACAATGTTAACACACATCTGCAGCTACAAACTTAAGACAATAAAGTTTAGTGAGACAGACCAGTTGAGTAGAGTGAACCAGTATGTTACTACATGTACACCGTACCTGTGTATTCATGGAACCACACAATACACCTCTTGGCACTGTAGACATTTTCACTATCGGGAGATTTCTTCCTGCAAAAAATTGATAAGGGGAAACAATATCATGACCATTTTTTCACAAACATGCTTATTACAAAGTGCACACAAATCTTTCATAGAAGCAGTTCTGACAAAATCAGGAGGTATAAAGTAGGACCTTGGTCTCGGTGTACCCTACCAATTTTATTCCTGATGCACATCCACGTGCAACCAAACCAAAAGTACAGATATTCTCGGATAATTTTCCAAATAATAGAATACAGGAGTCACAAGACTGACTTGCTTCCAAAAACTTGCAAGCATGCTATATGTTACCTGCCAGTACATGGTGTAAACTTATCCGCGCATTTTTTTATTAACCCTTAACGCGCTAGTCACAACTATAGTCACTTCTAGTCGCGACTATAGTCTGCTGCACCATAGGCACCCTGACATGTGGATAAATCTGTGCAAATAAATCGTCACTGAAGCGAGTTTGTTGCTTATCGCCAATATATCTTATAAGAAAATGTGTTTTTTATAGGATACAGTGGTGATAAACAACAAACTCACTTCAGTGACGATTTATTTGACTAAATATCACCGATTTATCCATATTTCGAGCGCACTG
>JAAUYG010284764.1_pt1 | contig 11020 bp, 8 predicted proteins | sample 7278091 | NCBI WGS metagenome assembly JAAUYG01 (sample SAMN14350201, study PRJNA611818) | marine sediment metagenome | isolation source: surface marine sediment (0.6m) | place: French Polynesia: Moorea | collected 2018-08
AGCATACTCTTTAGAAAGGACACCCCTCTAAAGGGGACACAAATTCTTGGCAGCAAATAGTATGTATGTACAGTCGAGCCTCGTTATAACGCGCCCTCCATATAACGTGGTCCGCCATGTATGGCTCCCAACGACCGCGTTATAACGAGGCTCGACTGTACATACATACTATTTGCTGCCAAGAATTTGTGTCCCCTTTAGAGGGGTGTCCTTTCTAAAGAGTATGCTTTAAGAGAAGGACCACTGTACCTATTAACGAGGGCTACAATAACTCTATTCATGTATTCTGCATTGTTAGAGATAATATATGTGCCTGTTTAACTCGGCTTCTTAATTTCCTGTACCAATTATTGAGTGCGCTCTGCCTTTGACCAATAGTTCCTGGTACATCTTCTATATATAAGAATGCGATACATTTGAAACTCTCAATATACATGTAGCTCTTCTGTTCTGCCAACATCGACAATTAAAAACATGAAATTGTTCATGTACCTGCTGTTCATAATCCAAATTCTAACCTAATGGGAGATGTGCTACACTTTCGTCAGCTACACGGGCAGCGTTGACAGACAGGAGCGCCACCCTGACATTGTGGAGTCGACCGGACGTGTCCTGCTTGACAACTTAGACTGCAGCGGCTCGGAGGCCAGCCTGGCGGAGTGCCGCCACGTGGGCTGGGGCAGCAGCGGCATCAACTGCGAACATCACGAAGACGTCATACTGCAATGCATGCAAGGAACGGACACATCAGTCGCAACACGTAGGTTGAGGGAAAAGAAAAAATCGGGGGCCAGCTTATCGAAACATTTCGAACTCCAAACTGATCTTAGGCAAAGAAATGACAGTTTTTCATTATTGTGGAGAAGACGGTAGTCATTATATGATTATTGAATGTAAGTCTATTTATAGACTGATCTTAAACATGAAAAAGAGCATGTTTGTCATGGTAGTAATTGAATAGTAAGTGTTTCTAGACTTCAAATTTATTCTAGAACTGGCCCCTGTGTTCAGTATTCTGTTGATCAGAATGATCTACTTTCTCCCCTGTAACAGTGCACTGAGTGTACACTGGTACATGTGATATATTTCCATGATTTTTAGTGTGGAACAACTGAACAATGATAATGATTATAATTATAAACTTGTGCTTTCCCAGAAACAATTAAATCCCTTCTATGAAATGCCAAAGTGCATTTGATTACCATAAAGAGCAATTTTATTATTGTATTAGCTATTTGTTGTTCTGCGTGTAACAAAATTAGTACAGAGGAGTGTCACTTTGTGAGTGCTCCAGAATTAAAGACCACAGAATATAAAGACAACTGTTCTCAGCAGTCTCAAAAACTGTGTTTTCCGTTTTAATAGTGTAAAAAAAAAGACCATCTACCAATTAAGACGAGTTTATATTGCAATACCGCAAGTGGTAGTTATTCTGGGGTTTCACTGCAAACACCTATCAATGGTGTTTAAATTTATTTAATGTTTATCGCTGTACATTGTGCCAATATGGGTTATGCTGTTTTAAACAAGTTAAATTGCTTATAAGCGACAGCATTCCTGGGGACTTACAATATTTAATGCTTCAACTTTATTATATTCAAGACCTTTGGCAGACTTTATCTCTGTGTTTTCCTTCAGTGTCTTACTGACTGCTGTCTTAATCGGGAAAGTAAAAAATGCAGCATTTAACTTTTTAATTGCTTTACTTTTAATAGCAAGCTAACTGCTGCCCAGGATAATAGACCTGAAGCAATAAAAAGTAAAATAAAAGTTGCTCTTAATATGTTTTTGCAGCCCTCTAATACTCTAATGCCTTGCTACTTTTCTTCTGTTACAATGCTTTTTTTCCACTGACTGCTCTTTCATCACTACAGCCGACGCTACTGCTATCCCCTTGGGCTCTGACGGAACACACCGTAAGCGCTAAACCTGTTTTACGTGCATGCACTGCAGCGTAACCTGTCTTGAAAGACTGCCCCATTCCTTGCTCTATAAAGATATGGTTTCACAAGACAGATGGCCTGTTGTAACAATTTGTAATTAAATTGAGGAAATCTTTTGGCTAAAAGTATGTGGACTATATCAAGATATGAGGTCTCTCATGGCAGTGGTCTCTTAACTGCTTAAGACAGGTTTACCTGTATTGCATGTCCTACCTATACTTTTGGTCCTCACCACTTCCGTGTCTGGATCCATATTGTATAAGGTTGCTTGAGAGGTACTTCCAGAAATTACAAGGAAAGGGTACATAAAATCCTATAAAAAGTTTTGATGGCACTGGTGTACAGATACATGACTTGTAGTACTAGGTGTGCATAAATGTGTATACATGTAAATGCTTATCCAAACTCAGTATATATCTATCATAATCTTAAAGTGGAATATGCATGCACATACCTTCAACCAGGATCATATCTTATAGTTACTGTATGCAGAGACTTTGCTGCTGTTACAGATTAAATTAATATAATTTAATATTTGAACCACAGCATTCTCAAGATATGTATGAATTTTGTTTCATGAAATATAATGTGAATTCTACATTTTCTAGCAGCAATGCAGGTGCGATTGTCGGACGGCGAGGATACGGCTGGCAGATTGGAGGTACTCCATAACGGTACCTGGGGTACCGTGTGCTGGAACCTCTTCAACGATCAGACGGCAGCCGTCTTCTGTAGGATGCTGGGATACAGGTATCATGGACCTCTTGCCGCATAATAATTTGACGAGGAAAAATATATATTTGCAGCATACTGTTTTCTGCGAGTAGTAATCATTTACTAAATCTGCCCTCTCCAATTAGCAGTTATAGCACATACTGTATAATCTTTCTGGGTATTCAGGCCTCTTCAGTTAGGTTGACTGGTTACACTTTTAAGTATGTAGATATGCTAGTTTTTGTGGTTTGAGGATCAAGGCTGACAGTTGAACCTGCTCTACAATACATGTCAAATACAACTTATATAGAAAGACCACCTACTTATTTAAGGACCGAATTTTGCAGATTCCTATCACTGCTATACGTTTATACAATTTCCTTGTTTCTAAAACCTGTACAAAAGCATACCTGCATATAATATTAAAGGACATTTTATTGGTCGCTACATGTATGTCTGTAAGTAGGTGTCATTGTGTATAGCATTAACATATTACTAGTACTTAGCAGCATGATTAGCAGCCGGAGAACTGTGAACACACCAATGATGTGCGGTTTCACTGTACGTTGTATGTTAGGATTCCTATAACTGGGCTCACACTACCTATTAGCCATATAGCCAAACACTGAACGAATTCCCATGTCGCTAAAAGAATTGGTTTGCTTTAGCCACAGTGGCTAAAACCTTAACTTTTACATCATATATTGTATGCATTTTACATGAATTAATACTGATACCAATACATATATATGATAAATGTCATTTGGGTTTATTTGGGTGGCTTTGGCCAAATAGAAAAATGCATATTGTTTAGAATCTTTTTATCCAAATTTAATACTGTTGATGTCTTTTACAAATATATCTTGTGGCGCAACAAGCTGATCTGTGGGTAAAAGAAAAGATGCCCTTTCAATGCTTTAGCCACAGTGGCTAACCATGAAAATTTCCCAGTGCCAGCCCAGAGGAATTACTGATAACCGTGTACCGGTAGTCATTCTTTGACACCTGGCCGTTACTTACATCCTCAGTGGTCCAGCGAAGTACGAAATGAGTCGCTATGGCAGCGGTACTGGGCCTATCTGGCTCGGCTACGTCGTCTGTGTGGGCAACGAGACCAGCGTGCTGGATTGTCACTATGAATGGCAACCGGAAAACTGTGAACACACCAACGACGCCAGTATCTCCTGCTCTGAAACCCCACAAGGTAGGCTTCCTTTTCACAGTGATTATGATTTTTAATAAGTAATTGACCTGCTAGCAAATTACTGCATGCGTCACACCACCTGCTTGTTGCATGCTGGGTAAGGGTGACTCAAACACTAGGCGATTTATTATTGGCCCGCCGAAGTAAGGCTTCCAGTGAATTAAACCATCATCTCTATGTATACAAATAAATAGGAACATTCCATATAAATTTACTATAAGTGTGGCTGGTCAGTGAATATGACTGTATAATCTAGAGTTACTTGCACAGCTTTGTCTAATATACAGTGGTCCCTCTATTTTAAGACCACCGATGGGACCAAGAATATGTGGTCTTATATTGTAGGTGCTCTTAAAATAAAGGCCATTTAACACAGGAAGTTGCCCTTTTGGACCAAATCAAGCGGTCGTATAATCAAGGGTGGTCTTAAAATAGAGGGTTGTAAAATAGAGGGACTACTGCAAACCACCAATGTTTGCTGGGATCATGTTCTGCTATCCTGTAGTGCACGCGGTCATTGTGCTAAACATGTTGTGTAATATGTAATTACATGTATCTTGTATCATCGTACACTTGCATGCAAATTTGGGCAATTTTCTCGTCTATGTCAAAGAGTGTGACTGGCCTATAGCATGGCCCAGCCTAGCATTTTAATTCATGAAATTGAGAGTAATCACCTGTGAAAAGTGTTAATTACACATTCATTAAGTCAAGTACTTGTATGTTTGTATGATGGGACACTATGTACATGATTGATGATCACCGTGTTTCAGACACCAGTCAAGCCAGTTCAGGATCCCCTGCCACCAGTCTAACAGGTACAGCATTGTCACCACTCACACTTTTACTGTCACAAGGCTTTGGGTTTTATTTCTCATTTCCGTCACTCTTTGACATTTTATAACAATCACTGTATCACTTGTGTATGTCATAACAGTTTTAATATTGTAACAGTCACTGTCTGAACCAGAAGCGAAAATCTAAAGGTTTTCTTTTGGTATTTCTTTTTTGTTATAATCTTTTTTCGAGTCACTTGTGTATTTTAATTATGATCGACTTCTTACGTGGTGGTGGATAAATTATTTGTTATTTTAACTGTTACATTAATTTTACTTTTGGTGTTTTATTGTACTATTGGTGTTTGGTTGAATTTTGTTTTCTTGACCCATCTGTTAAATTTTCTGGCATGTACAGAAACCACTCCAGTTATAACCCCTGCCTACGGTGACTGGGAAACGACGACAGAACCTGCTGAAATGGCAGGAAATTTAACACAATCTACGTGGAAAGTGACGTCTGAGAATGTCACGTTTGAGTACAATGTGTCCACAGCAGTGACTGTTGACTACAATGTGTCCGCAGAAGTTAACACCGTCTTGTCTTCTCTGAATGTCACTGACTTGTTCAGTCTTGCTCCGGCTGCCACCACGGAGGGTAAACTCTCAGGCATGACTTTACTTGTGTATACAGGCTAGTGTGCATGACTGTATAAAAATTTGTAGGTTCCCATACATGTAATTAGCATATATTTCAGACTACATTTAGTTACCATTACTAACTTCAGCTACCCGCGTACCACCATGACAGACCCTAGCTAGAAGGCATGGTACATAATTCTTGCCTATGGAGTAGCTTCTATATAAATACATGTTCCTGTATTTAAGCACAATTCACAGTCTTGGTATGTAACAAATTTGTTACAAAATTTGCTGAAAGTTACTGGAACTGGAGCAGTATATATGCATTAGAATGATCGATCAGAGGATGCAGGAATTTTCCCCACTGATCGTCCTAGTATTCAATCTACAAATTGTATGTTTGCGCAGTAGTTAATAAATATGATATGCTACCCAAGTTGTATCGAGAGCTTACAGAGCATGCAGAGTGATAAATAATTAAACCACTAATCCTTGCCCCTTGAAAAGCTATATGTATTATAGTTACATTGTAGTTGCTGTGCAATTCTCTCTTTACCCTAACATGCTAACATGTTGATGCTTCTAGATACTGGCTCAGGGGCTGGGGTAAATCAGTTTTATGTTCATATTTCTTGTACTTCTGCTTGGTGCAATTCAATGAATATGGGTGCTGCTGCATGGATGTGATAATAGGATTTACATTCTTACATATACACTTAATGAAATTTATTATATTAAATGCACACAGATAATTCATGTGTGGATATCAATTACTTTATAACTTAAGTCTGTTCGATTTCCCCAATTGTGTCTGCTTCAAAATCTTCTCCTGTGCTTTACTAGGACATGCAACCACTCTTTGCAATAGTAGTAGTAGAAGCAGTTGTAGTAAGTAATGGTAGTACTAGTTATTACTGTTATTATTAGTAATGTCATAATACTAGTCATGCTAGTAGTAATACTGCAAATTCATTAATGTTTGCGAGGTATTTATTTGGCGAATTTCGCCACCTTCTTTAAATCGCAAAAATAAATACCACGCAAACATAATTCATGTACATAGATAACTAACAAGACCTGAGCTAATTGCTAATATTAATCCCCGTGAACATAGTTTTGTCTCAAAACGCAACCATTAATCCCTGCGAACATTAATGAATTTACAGTAGTTTATTTTTCAAACGGTACAATTCAAAATGTGTAAAATAAATAAGAACTAAAATGCTGTACCATCAATTACAGTTTGTGGCCATCTGCTTGAGCTGATAAATCCTTTACCTTGGGTACTGCATGTACTTTCGCATAGTACAGAATATTAATTGTCTTTCAAAATACCCCATATATTTTGAAAAAGTACATGCGTGTATATGTTGAAAATGATTTTGGCTAAATGTTGGCCTGCAAAACTTTTGAGAATGCCGCATGAAACTAATTTACTAAAGAGGGTTTATTACTAAATTTGCTTTGTACGTATTCTATGCTTCTTTTTGATTACTGATAATTATCCATCTTATCATCATTGTCTATCCCTTCATAAACAATGGTATTGTATATGCAAATCTTCTGCTTATAATTAATTAATTATAGCATTGTGATTAATGTACTGGTTGTGTTGTAAAATTTTGTTAATTAATAAATTACTTTGTAATAATAATATGCAGTTCTTGTGTAAAATTTAGTTTGTCCTGGAGTGAGCTCAAAGTGTTTTACATACATGTATGATTACCCCAAGCAGATTTTTTCAGTCCATCACTTGCTCAACGCCATGGGGAGCATAACACCCGGATACACGCTACGGGGTGTACCGGGTAAACAATGTGCAATAGCATTCTCTGTATACCATCATGTACAAGTACTTATTAATGGCTGAATGAAATGGGCATATTTTGCTCAGGGATTAGGTAGTGAAATTTACTATACAAGCGTATGGCGGGCCTCAAGCCCGCTATTCCTTGCCAAACGGACCTCTCATAACGTGTTAAAGATTTCTGTTTGTGTGTTTCCAGCGCCACTGGAAGTGCGATTGGTTGGGTCTGGCCTGAACAGTAGGGGGCGCCTGGAGGTGGCGGTCAACGGAACTTGGGGAACTGTGTGTAAAGACGACTTTGAGGATGACAACGCAGCGGCCACTGTAGCCTGTCACATGCTGGGATACCCGTTAGTAATACACCAAGGGTTTACCGAGTGTTGGCAGTTATTAAGAAAAAATAGTTATTATTATAGCAATATGAGGGTTTATATTTCTCAAAGGAAAACACAATCTCAGCATGATTTTACATGTACATGTAGCTGGGTCAAGCCACAACAAAAGTCGAATTTATATACAATAGTAGCTGCATGGATTTAAGACACCAAAACATGATATATATATGCAGTTTGAGCAGCGAAAAAGTATGCAAGAAAAAGTACCGGTAATAAGTAAAACTTTGGAGATTTTCCCCTGAACGTGGAACTGTTCAACTCAACTGTGCAATGTGTATGTCACGAAAAATGAGGAGTGAAGAATCAGCGAATCTTTACCTTTATTAACTTTGCTTATGAGTTCCTTAATACTACATAGTATCATTAGTAAATTAAGAAATACTGTTAATAAAATTGTCAGGAATTTAATGACCAGCATAGTTGTTAACGTCCTGTTGTGCGATATTTGTTATAGTGGCGGTGGCTATCCGGTGGAAACCCGCTATGGAGCCGGCGAGGGACCTATACACCTGGATGATGTCCAATGCAGTGGTGAAGAATCCAGCCTACTCGACTGTGAACATGACGGCATTGGAGAGAGCAACTGTGACCATGACGAAGACATCTCCATTGTGTGTCACAGTAAGTTTTAAACCTCTCAGGTTGACCTGGGCTGGGGCCCCCATATCGGGGCAGTTTGTATCTGTGAGTAGTCTGCATATGCTGAGTAAGAGGGATTATATGTACTTTAGAAAAAAATCAAAGAGAGACAAAACTTCACTAACATACATTTTGGATTAAAGTAATGGTATTATACATATATTAAAGTGAAACATACAGGTCTTATAGACCATACTATGTCAGCTTAACCCATTTGTAAGGGCATCACTCTTGAATGATGTACAATGATTACATAAACCTGTACTTGAAAACCATAGAGAATGTATTGCAAGTGCAAGGAGACATACAAAGTGCTCAACATCACTTGCAGGGCTCTTATGTGTCCTGGAAATCCTGGAATGTACTTGATTTTTGCAATGACAATTTCCAGCCCTGGAAAGTACTTGAAAATGACAGAAAGTCCTTCAAAAATCCTGGAAAAATAAAACGGCTTGACAAAACCCCTCTATTTGCAGAAAATTACCCACACTCTCATGTGATTTGTTCAGTTCGGCAAGCTTTTCCAAGCTTTTTTCTCAGAAATTTAGAGATACAGCAACTGTTATATACATACAGAACAATAAAAGTTCTTGTTTCTACTCCTTGTGTGTATATACAGACAGAACTTTTGTCCTGGGAAAATTAAAATTTGTTCTGAAAAACTCCTGGATAAGTCCTGGAAAAGTAGTTAAACTTTTGTGTATGAACCCTGACTTGACAATACTTGTACATAATACAGTTCTGTCATGATTCCAGCCTATACTCTCGTTCCCGCCGAGGAGTCGGGCCTCCGTCTGGTGGAGGGGCTCACTTCCGAGGAAGGGCGGTTGGAGGTGTTGGTGGACGGAGAGTGGGGCACCATATGCCGGGAGGGATTTGATGATGGAGACGCTGCCACTGCCTGTAGGATAATGGGTTACCCGTACGTGAAATAAAAAAGCCATTAACTTACTACTTCTGTATAATCCTTTTCAATCAATAATTTCTTGCTTACATAAGCCTCTGATAATGATGAATTTTGTAGCATATTTTTGGGCAAGGTTCAAGGATGTTGATATCTTTGCTATCTGAATGCATGTTGCTTGTCCCAAACTCGACATTAGGGAGTGCCCGTGTCATGTGTTTTGTGTCAAACATTCAGCGAGGGTAATCATGGTAATGAAAATACAAATGTAGATTACTTGCTTGATTGTGCTTATGGAGATTTTCACCAGTTAGAATTTAGTGTTATATAGTTCAGAACAAGTTGTGCTAAATAAAAATTCTGTCAAATGTATGGTGAAGATTATCTATGTGCAATATATTTTTCAGTTTAAACATGGTAACTTAGCCTACCTAATTACCATAAACATGGTAACTTAGCCTACCTAATTACCATAACTTTCAGTTATTTGAATGTGCTGGATGACTGAAAGCCCAGGTGTTAATTAATGGGAACTCAGATGGGCAAGTGGAAATCATACTTAAATTTCTCTGCAGGGCCACTGATGAAAAAAGTGAAAGATAATCTCTGTAATGCTATTCTAAGGTGAATGAAAAATACCCGTAAATATAGTACTGCTATTAGTTATCTAATAGCAGGTGTAAGGTAACATGTGCTGGTGCTATTACCTTGGAAGCTTGCTGTGAGTACTATTATCAACTGGCATTTATTATGCAGCAGAAGGAAAGAATACACCTTCATTGTGGGCCTTATGTTTCTCCACAGAGGTGTCTCACGTCAGCTGAGCCGAGAGGAAAATGCGTGGGGTCGAGTGCCTGTGGTGATGTCTGAAGTCCAGTGCGTCGGTAACGAGACACGGCTGTTGGACTGCCCCCATCTAGGCGAGAGCGACCATTCCTGTTCAAGTAGATTTAGATCTCCGGATGTCTACATAAAATGCAACGCAGGTACTATGTGTATGTGATTCAACCAAACCAAAATCATCAGGGTTATTATAGCATTTCTGCAAGCTGATTTTCCAGAAAAAAAAATTATTCACTGGCTGACATATTTTATTATGAGGAAATAAATATATGCTTCGATGTAAAATGGCGTTTTACTTACGACATGGTGAAGGACGTTGCTTTGAAACTGCACGCAACAAAGCTGAGCAAAGTTTATGCAGAACTACAAAATACATTCTGTAATATATTGATATATTATTGTGCTTCAGAGGACTGAAGGTACACCAATTGTAAAAATAAAGATTGTTATTGTGCTTAGGGGGGTATCTTAGAGTTTACTTGCAATAAGAAATTATTTCCTTCGTAAAAAAAAAATGAAAATTTTAGTATCTCAGGTTGAGTTTAGCATGCCGGTTAAGCTACTAAGGGCTTGGAGTAATGCTGTTTATACGATGTTATGTTCCTATGATCAGATCCACTCCCTATCAAGCTGAGTGGTGGCGACAACGTGTGGGAGGGCCGACTGGAAATCCAGTATGATAGTCGCTGGGGGACAGTCTGTGAGCATAGCTTTGAGGAGGAGGACGCCGTGGTGGTGTGCCGGAGCTTGGGCTACGGGTAAGTCTCCAACGAGAAAGCGGTATCAAAGATAAAGGTATATGCCAAGAGATTGTAGCCACATTTGAGAGAGGGCCTGTGGTGGGAAAAGGAAATCAATGCATTCATTTTAGTAATGGAAAAGATATTTGGCCATGTTAAAGAGGGTGGCCTCTACAGAAGGAGCGCTGTACACCCTGTGCTGATACCCATATCAGTAAGATTTGCTCATAGAAGGAGTGCTGTTCTGATATCCATATTAGTAAGATTTGCTCATAGAAGCAGCGCTGTACTGAAACCCGTATTTAGTAAGATTTGCTCATAGAAGCAGCGCTGTACTAATACCCATATTAGTAAGATTTGCTCATAGAAGCAGCGCTGAACTGGTATCAATATGAGCAAGATATGCTCATAGA
>JAAUYG010041876.1_pt1 | contig 11019 bp, 8 predicted proteins | sample 7278091 | NCBI WGS metagenome assembly JAAUYG01 (sample SAMN14350201, study PRJNA611818) | marine sediment metagenome | isolation source: surface marine sediment (0.6m) | place: French Polynesia: Moorea | collected 2018-08
CAAGTACATTCCAGGATTTCCAGGACACGTAAGAGCCCTGATATTACAGGTAACAGTGACCCAGCTTGAGTGCAGTGACCCGGCTTGAGTGCAGTATGGCGGAGCCCTGATATTACAGGTAACAGTGACCCAGATTGAGCGCAGTATGGCGCAGCCCTGATATTACAGGTAACAGTGACCCAGATTGAGTGCAGTATGGCGCAGCCGCTAGGCTAGCATTTGATCAGGGCTTGATACACATTGTGATATGCTCCTCCTCATCCCCCCGACCCCCCCCTCCACCCCTATAAACTTGTTTGAAGGCGTGATGGCAACTAAGCCAGAAATCTGCACTCTTATCATGCTTATTGCGTAAGTCAATACACATTTAATGGCTCAACCAGTCTTATGAATATTCATTGTCTGGACTGGGAATAATGACATTTTCAAACACAGCTGCCAAGGCATGTGGATGCGGAAGCCTTTAGGAACATGGACATACTGACATCACAACTGTGATACCGACCGGTGGTCTTGAGATGGTCTGATGGTAGTGTACGTCAAACACCAATACATGCCACAGAAGCTAACGACTACAGAACTCTGTACAACCCAGGATGAACAGTCTATATTCACTTAAAACTACAATAAAGATGTAACCACATGTACCATGAGATACCAATCCTGAAGCCCAGTTTTTATACCAAATGTTATTAGGAAGTAGAAAGAATCCATCAAAACGAATCTCAATTTATAGGGAAATTAGCATGTCGCTTTTTCCTATCATAGCCAGAAAATATTAAGGGCAAGTTTGAACTGCTGTAATTATTACATTAAAGGCCCATATAAAAATTCCAGCAACGCCTCGGTACCCTATACAATGTTATATAAAAGCATCCCTGCGGAATACCTGCATATAGGTTCTTTAATAATGGTAAATTGTGACAAATCATATGCAGCTTAAGAGTGTCAGATAGAGTATATTCTAGATACCAGTAGGCACGTTTGGGCTTGAGTTCTCAGAAAATACTTAAACATTTTTAAGTTTTGACCTGAGTCATCAATCTGGGTGCTGTGGCTTTAAGGATCAGGGCTGGAGGGCTTTACCGTATTTAAACCTAAGGGTTCAAGGCTTCAAGGCTTTATTTAAACCTAAGTTTTGACTGAAGTTAGACTGTTAACCAATCACAAAATTGCTCCGATTGGTGACATAAGTCAAAACTCAGACTTAAGTATTCCTGAGAATGCCAGCCCTGAAGTTTTAGGAGCCGAGTTGATTAGGTTTTTATGCGGAGTGACCTACTGAGATATAAATGCTATAAGAACCCCAGACCCATTGCTATATCACTAAGCCCCCCTCCCCCCCACACTTACTGTGTTTATCAAAGCTGCTTTGTATCCAGTCACGACCAAAAGTGAAGTCAATTCTCTCCCCGTGTCGAACCACAAACAGCTGTCTTGGTCCCTGATGGACTGAGGGTGCAGACCCACCCGAGGTACCAGCAGTCCGATGGTGACTATTCTGCGCACTCGAGTTCTCCCATTCCATTGATTCCTCAATCTGTTCTAGGCGACGCGGGTGCGGCGTCGGTGTGGAATTGGACGCCGCCGATACAGTCCGTTGGCTAGTGATCACGTTGGTTTGGTGAGAGCTGGTTTTCATCACGGCCAGCGGTGGCGTTGTGTTCCCGGTATTCACGTAATGATGCTCTGTTGCTGATCCAGATTTCTGCGGCTGTTGTTTCTGTGACACAGGCCCAGCGGCCACCGGGGAATGCTGCTGCTGCTGCTGGGAAGGTGGAAATGACGTCCGAACACCTTCGCCAGATTTCCGCCGCTCTCCCTTCACCACAGCATCGTTAACAAATGGCATTGCTGTATCGTTCGCTACTCCGCTGTTGCCAGTGGCATGTGAAGCATTATGGGCAACGCCGCCGGGTTTGTTATTGGTGGCCCCCGCCGTTCCTCGGGGGCGGGGTTTCGGGGACGGTTTGTGACTAGAGGCAGAAACGGAGACGGCCGGAGTGGTGACGGGAGATGGGGATGGAGAGAAGGAAGTAGAACCAGACGGAGAAGGAAAGTCCATGGCAGAATATCCACGGGGAGGTATCTCAGGGGCCTGGGGGATAAATACAAGTTACAAACTGTCAATCTAGGTTCACAAACACGACCAAGTCTGCAGTAAATTGGATTCTCGGTTTGCAACATATCACCAAAACACACACTGCTATTTCTATTAACATGATTATAAAGCACATAGTACCGCATGTATGTGTACACAGTCAAGTGTGGAGAAGCCTTCCAGTCCTGTATAATACCATTTTATTTAATGCTAAACAATTGAAAGACACATCCCCTGCATAAATATAAGTTATCCATGAAAACTTTCATCCTAATTGAAGTCAAAGAAGATCATCTCTCCAAGCAATCAGTGAAAGACAAAAGGACGCATCATTGTTTTTTTATGGCTACTTGTGCATTGTTGGACACTTGTATATCTGTGGCCAGTTTCAGGAAAAATTGTTAAGTCTGGAAAAGGACTGAAGACTACCATGTTTACTAAGCAAGTTTATTAGTAATTACTGTCTTAAGATCACTAGCAGACTTCAGATTTCTTAAGAAACCCTGAGCCCCAGTACATAACAGGTTGGCAGACTGAAAATTTTCTATCAATAATATACAAAAGAAAAGTGATGTCATACCGGGACTTCTGCAGCCATAAAAACATCCTCCACATCCTGTAGGGGTTCCCGTGACCCGCCACCCTCCGCCCCACACACCGGAATGGATCTGCAATGGATAAGGTACAATGATCTTTCTGTTTTTTTGTTTTTTTTTTCTCAATGATCTTACAAACTTTATAGTGCATATGGATGTACCTAAAGAAGTTGTTCAAAGCTGGCCATTCCAAGTAGTATTCTAGAATTAAGCATTCCTTCCCATGACAGCATTTTATGTTATCATCTGTCACACAGGAGCAGCACAGAAGTCTAGTGGTAGTATACTTTAACTGTTACTTAAATAAATGAATTGAATCGCAATACTGCAAGCGGTGGCTTAATCGCTAGACTAACGGGGACCAGTACACATTGAACACAAATCCATGTAAAGTGTTTCCTTCATTTTGTAACTCCTTATTTTAAAACCACATTCATTACATGAGACTACTAACATGGCCCCAAAAAAGCACCTTAACATTGTGAACTCTTGAACCGTCATTTTCAGATACCCTGCAATATAAGTTCACGTTTTCATGGTCCCATGGGTGGTCCTAAAACAAAAAGGACCATGGTACGAACCTGTGCATGGTCCAGGTCTCTGTCTCGGCACATCGCTCTGTGTATGGTTCCGGGAACATGCCGTGACAACCTGACATCCATGACAGACCGTAATACCAGCTATCCGTGCTGCTGCTGACCTCAGAGTCCTCCACAAAGATGAAATCTCCATCGACGAGTTCCAACTCGTCTGGATCGCGGGGACAGTGGGTGTAGAGGACTTTCCTTACCTATAACAAACAGGAAACAATCAAAATACAAATTCCGTTTGAGAGAGAGCAGCTTCTATACAATTCCAACGGGTGCACTTTGAAATGTTCAATACCAAAGTCTTTCGATGTGTCACTGGTATCTAACAGTTAGCATCATCAGTTTCTACACAGCATCATCAGTTTCTACACAGGAAGATAGGACAAAGCATCAGGGGCCAGCTTCTGGAAAGATCTTTTGTCTAGAAGGGACTTAAGTCCACTAATCAATGTTGCAACAACTGTCTTTTCCGCGCTTAATTAAGATCACAAGTGGACTTTAAGACTTTTAAGAAACCGTCCTCAGAGCAACCATCAGAACTCATGCATGCCCTGGACTGGCTTGGTGTGTCTGCTAGAAGGGATTCCATTGTTAGCAGTTTTGCTAACTAAAGTTAATCTTAATTTGGGCCCAGAGCCCTCATCAGAAACCCATACAGGCCCTGGGCTGGCTGGGTGTGTCTACTAGCAGAGATTTCACTATTAGTAACTTCTGCTAACTAAAGTCAATCTTAATTTGCCAGTCTGGGGTTGTTGTTAATCCCTATCCATTTCTCCAAAAAATCTCAAGGCCAAAACTTAATTGGAGTCAAGCCACCACCATTGTCTATTCTATGGTAAAGAACTTTTCCCCCCCAAGGTTCTTACTTGACAGCTGATCATGCGGGAATCCCGGGAATACAGTCGGAGGTCCCATCGCACTGGAGCCTTCATGTCTATGGCCTTGGCCAGGGATTCCAGTCGATCTTTCTTCTCTGTGGGGAACTGATAGGCCAGGCTCAGGTGAAGCTGCTTCTTGTGCGGTTCCAACGTCACATCTGCAGACAGCGAAAACGATACAGATTCAGATATGGATAGGCTATGCACTTGTATATACAAAACGTTGGAATCCCTGAAATTAAACACCACACAAGGTGGTCACTCTTAAATTTTGACTTCCTTATTAAATGGATATCTCTAGAAGCCACATTCAGCATGTTCTGTTCACATTTGAACGATAATTACATGATAACAGTAACTGTCGCTATACGTTGTATTCCCCTACGTTCGTACTTCTCTAGAATGTTACCACTCATGTGGAGAGACCAGTGTACACGGCAGTAAACTACCGGTATTCACATACATAAGCATGTAGGCTATGCAGCCATATAATTATGTATGTGCCGAAGTTAGAACTTTGTCTGCCTAAAATAGTAATATTCTATGCAAACAATATTACTTTGTTATTACGCTACAGTTTTTTCTAGAAACATTTACGATTCAACAAGATATATCCTGAACAGATTTAAAACATATTTTCTTTATTTAAGTTTCCAAATCCATACGACATGTCATTATGAAGGTCTAACACTGTGTTCTGCATTCCATACCTGCTTTTTTGACCTCCTCGGCAAAGTCTGTGGTAATCTTTTTCAAGATCTGACTCGAGTTCTCTGATACAAAGAGGCCTATGAAGTTGGTGGAGGAGAAATACTCCAGGCCCAGGCTGTCAGGCTTGTTAGGGAACTTGTCAATGACAGTCTTTAGGGCATGAGATAATTTGCATACTTGGTTGTCACTAGCCTGCAAAAAATATAGAAGATAGGATAGCACACGTACTACAACCACGATAACACAAAGTTCTACTTTTGATATACACAAACGAGCTAAACCGTTAGCCGCATCACAAAATTTATTTAAATTATTTTACAATTGCATTAAATTATTCAACATCCTCCAACAGTCAAATAAACAACCTTTATTTCATGGTGTGTTAGGGTGACAAATGTTTCGTTAACAACTTTGTATCACAACTGAGATCCATTGCTGAGTATTAGAAGCACCAGTCTGGGGCTGGCTTTCAGAAAAACTTACTAGTCTAAAACTGGTCTTAAGCAACGAAAAGACAAAGGTGAACTTAGGTTGGTTCCCACAATGTTCTAGGCTTTTCTTGACATTTCTCATCTTGACAGATCAAGATCTTAATTCCCATCACCAGAAAAAAAACATCAGATCTAAGAGGCTCTATTTAGGATCATATTAACATGATTAAGGTTAAGACTCAGTTTCTACCACATGTATACCTTAAAGAAAGAGCAGAGTGTGATGTGTGGGAAGTAGTTATGGGCACGGTTCCAGCCACAGTCCTGGTACGACTTTTGCCAAAAATCGAGCAACGCCTGCTGCAACGGCCCGACTGGACACAGGTAGAGGATGTAGTCCCGAGGTGATGACTCGTCCAAAGATGGGTCATTCACATGTGATAGCAACCTGAAACGAATTACATGTTTCTCTGGTTTAACAGTCATCAACAAATCAGATGCAAACTTAAAGTTAGCAGGACAATCAGACACAAGGATAAGTCCAGTAATAAGCAGTATAGTCACGACTTTGGGGGAAAAAAGTCCTATCTCCTTTGTTATAATTATATAACATGCTAATAGTCTTTACAAATGCAGCACTCACTATATTATCATCTATGTTATCAAAATATAGACCTGAGTCTTAGGATAATTTCCCGGGGATAATTTACGCAGTCAGGGTACATAGACAATTACCGGTAGAAGTTCTACTGTACTCTTACCAGTCTGAGGCCAATTGTACACCTTTGTCTCCAGTCGCAGCAAGAGCTTTTTCTCTGAAAGCCGAGAGAAAGGTAATATAATTAAAATTGGGGTATGCATGAGCTGCCAAAACTCTGCAACTGTATAAAGCAATTCCACAAACACATAAAAATTAAAAGTATCAATGCTTTCTTTGACAAGGGTTAATTTTCCTTGCTCAACCATTTCAGAAATTGTATTTGAGAAGATACTGTTTTCAGATATACTAGTACCAGACTACTGCACAGTAGACAAAGTTCTCAACTTCATGTGTTCAGCGCTATACTGCAAGAAAACACATGGTACTACTAGGTGGCAACGCAAATTACACAAGCACAAACATTCTGTGGAGTTTTAGCCAATCAACATTGTCAGTGATTACATCATGCTCTACAGAAATCAGCGGAAACTGTAGCATGAAATCCATCAATCTAGGGTTCTAAATCTATTATGATTATCAGATTATTGTATAACATTACATGAGACTTCACCTGTTCACTACCAGTGCCACATGTGTGTTAAATCTGGAGAGACATTCTTTGGGGATTGGAATATATTCACCACATAATAATATCAAAGGTAGTTCATAAGGGATGAACGTTCTCACAGCTGTCAGACAACCGGTGACCGCTGCGTGGGCAGAAACGACAACCTAAACAAATCAAATGACAACTGTCAAAACTTGGCAGAAGACAAAAATTCAGCCAAAGGGTTTGGAATAAAACACAAATTCTGGCATGAATATTCGTCACATAACGCTCAAGTATTGCTAACGTACGCTCGTTGTTCGGGAAAACCCATCTGCTTTAAAATATCAAGCGATGATTTGTTCCTTCTTATTGTAATTTCGGTTAAACTTCTCGTTTTCCTCGGTGGTAGCTCCATGGCAGCCATGTTTGACAAACCGACTTCCGCCTACGATTGTCTGGTTTTGTAGTTTGTGTCGCATTCGCCAGGTGGCGCAACAATTTCCCGCCTTTCCTATGTGGTTCTTCCAATTTGTGCCACGTAAGCTGTATAGCTTAAAATCCGGGTGCCCCATCAGGTGCCCCTTGGATTAACATTAACCAGGTTTGCACTTGGAAGTAATTAAGTAACCTTTAATAAACAGTTTGCATAGTTAATAGGCTTTTAAAAATATCCTGATCATTTCCAATACGTAAAGGGGAAGATACACTGAATTACATGTACATCTAGTAAGGATATCTGTGGGACATCACTGCTTCTTGATGGCATAACAGACAATTTGGTAGGCTGTAAGTCTAAACTAGAAATGATGAAACCAATTCTATATGTAGAAGGATATGCAGCAATCCTTGGACTGGATGTCCTAGCTTCTACAAATGAGATCTGTGTATAGATGCAATTAACTTCCTGAACTACCTTATATGAAAGGATATGAACTTCATATTAACAAATAGGTAGGGTTGTAGTATTACTTGTAGTTGTGAATCATATAACCACAATGGTGCATGTATAGTTTTGAGGCGAGAGAACTTCTTTGGCAATGTAACATTTAGTGAGAAAAATGCCTTTCAAATGCGTCAAACAAGTACCACATAAACTTTCTGATCAAAAAATGTCCTGGGTAAATTAATATAGTTGCATTTATATCTCTTGTAAAAACCATAGAGATTGCAAACTCAATAAGAATAACATTGTAATTCAGTACTCATATCCAAATCTTTGTCATTTGGTGGAGCAGGAATTGAACAACCTTTGAACTGATTTTCAAAGCTCTTGTAATTTGATCAAAAGAGATCATTCCCTGTAGTAATGGCTTCCTTACCATTTCAGTGCCTTGGTACTTTTTGTGCTTTCAGCATACTAGTATCAATAGCTCATCAAAATAACTGACACACATTTATCATACATGTGTAAGGGCATAAAGCCTGCTACATGTATTTAATAATTTTGTTAAAGCCGTTCTTGCGTTAATATAGATATGATGTAGATTATATTGATATAACTTCAACTACTTGGAAGTAGAGTTCTCACCTACAAAGTTGATAGTTTTGAAATTTGAGCAGCTACATTGTACAAGTTGCATAAAGCACATCAAAATAGTTTTCTCAATGATTTTTATTTGGGAAAACTGGACCCTAACAAAATGGACATGTCTATCTATAGGCTTATAGAAATAGAACACACAGACTAGCATGGCATCGGTTTTTCAAAAATATTTTTTTTTATTTTGCATATTCCTCCATACACATCACAACACAAATTGCAGCACTGCTGCATAGTCCTAATACACATACAGTACGCAAGCAAGAACAACTGACACAAATACATGCTGGAGTTCTAAAAGAAAAATCTTAAGTCTAACTTTGGACTTAAGTCTGATTCTTAGCCACTGACACTCCTCACACTGCCCACTCCTTAGAGATCTCCCCGGACTTCAGGTTGTCTTGGGTCTACCAAGACGTCCAACCCAATGTTGTGTATCCCTGAAGCTTTGATACTGGACTAGTTCTTCATGCACCTCAGCAAGAGGCCATTTCACAGCCCCTCTGCTAGGGCTCCACATGGGTCTAAATATTTTATGCTATGTCACACGTCACTTTTTATTTTGTCCCTATGTCGCCATGTCGCTTTTTATAAGACCTTGACGTTACTTTCTACAGTTTTTATAAAAGGCCACGTCAGACTTCTACAACTTTTAAAGTGGCCGTGTCGCACTTCGTTTTTTACCCATGTGGAGCCCTTCTGCTGAATTGGTTTAGCCACTGGGACGCTAACTGGGGCATAATTACACGTACCTCATTAACATAATAAAAGTGTGGGCCGGTATGATGCTGGCTACATAGACAGCTGTTTCCAGTAAATGGTATAGATTGTTTTTTTTTTAACCTTTGCAGGAATTAAAGTTTATGACTTGGCTTAACTCACAAAATTAGTAGAATAAATTCCATGTGAAGTTACATTTCTTTACAGTAATTAAACGGAAAATATTGTTACGCCCCAAGATTTGCTTTGTTCTAAAGTTTAATTTAATTGGCCATTGCTACTACTACTACTACTATTACTACTACTACTACTGCTACTACTACTACTATTATTACTACTACTCCTACTACTGCTACTACTACTATTACTACTACTACTACTACTACTACTACTACTACTACTACTACTACTACTACTACTACTACTATTACTACTACTACTACTACCACTCCTACCACTGCTACCACTGCTACTACTGCTACTACTACTGCTACTACTGCTACTACTACTACTACTACTACTACTACCCCACCCGCTGCTGATGTCACCAGCACAAACAGGCGCTCTTAGACAAAAAACATCTGCCTTTCAGTAAGAATTATACTTGTCATGATAATAACGACGACGACGACGACGATGATGATGATGATGATGATGATGATGATGATGATGATGATGATGATGATGATGATTTCACTTTCTTTAACACCAGATAACTCCCTCTTGCAAATTGTGTGCGGGACCGCAACGGCAGTGGTGGCATTGCTGGTCGTCATAGTGATGGTGGTAGTTCTGCGTAAGAAACGATGCCGAAAAATACCAGCAAATTGTAAGTTGACTAAATGTTGCCTTCAGGGCGCTAGCCTGCTGTAGTCAGTCATTGCTGCCTGACCGAGTCTTGCTCGGATAGCATAATAATCATTTTTTTTTTCTTGCACGAATATTTATTTTTACACTTACAGACTTCAGATACCTATTTACAACATGCTGTACGATCACGTATAAATCACACGGCCAACAATTTACATTCTAAAACATATTATTTGGGTTTATTTATATTAGACAGCCCCTTAAAAACGTTATATTATGAACAGTAATTAAATATTACCTAATTGCAATGCCTTCGTTGCACAACTACACATAATGGCCTTCCACGAGGTAAACCCAAGTTTGGACTGTTAGCTATAGTACAGAGGTCGATTCCAACTACTACATGGCAATATGTACAATGATCAATGAACTCCTTAAACTGCCCATGTCCGTGTCTTCAGTGGCCAATGACGAGGAACAGATGCATCCAGCAGCGGCCGAGCAGGAGCAGCAGCAAGCGCCCGCGCGGACTCGGACTTTTAATCCAGTCGTCCTGGAGCTCTCTAATCGGCTGATGAACGCTCCTAGGCGGTCAAACACTTACACCGTGGATGACGCTGATCAAGACGGGGATCGGCTGAAAAACGGTTACTGCATTTCCTCGCCCCCCAAAACAGCCAAAAAGCCACCGTTGAACAAACCAGCACAGAATTCTCCAACCGTGGATACGAAACAGTCGACGTCATCGTCGAAGTCGGCTGATGGCGAATGCGCAATCGCGTCACCTGATGTTGACGCCTATGCAAACATGGAAGTGCGTCCCGCGAATCGTCTGGTCAGTAAGCCAAAGAAACCCTCTTGGCCCAGGGCCGGCCGCAGACCCAGCCGTAGACCAAACAATGATGTATATGAGTGCCCGGGGGTTGGGGCGACGGCAGACGACTTGTACTCAGAGCTGCAGAACTCCGCGGAGTACGTCCTGCCACCAGGCGCTGGTCCCTCAACAGAGGTCAGTCCGTGGTTTGTTTACCACGCCATCTACTGGGGTAACTGTCTGGGGTATCGATGGGTCACAGTAGATGACCGTCGACGAGAATAGTCATACTCCACAACATAATTATTTTCGATTTTAGAATTATTTAGTTGACAGATTTCGGCAGGACAAAGACAAAGGTAGGGGAAGAGTTATTAGGTCGCACCCTAGAGGTCACATTTCAGGCTACCCTACAAAATCTTTAATGATTCGCCGACGACGCCGTGTTAACATCCCATGACCAACCACCAACCATCCTCCGGGGAGCCTGGGCTATCTTCCCAGGTGCTCAGCCAACAGAGCAACCCCGGCGCGTCCCCAAGGTGGCGGATAGGGGAATGACCTTTAGTTAAAGGTTA
>JAAUYG010264368.1_pt1 | contig 11018 bp, 4 predicted proteins | sample 7278091 | NCBI WGS metagenome assembly JAAUYG01 (sample SAMN14350201, study PRJNA611818) | marine sediment metagenome | isolation source: surface marine sediment (0.6m) | place: French Polynesia: Moorea | collected 2018-08
CCCAGAGCGCCCTGTTACAGCATTACAATGTACATGTAAATACGACAAAACACGTCAATATATGACAACACATGGAAAATACATATAAACTTGGTATATGGGATATAATATTTAAAATATCATTCCTTTATACAGCTTTTTAAAATCATTGACACTTGGTGCCTTTCTTAGATAACTAGGTAAAAATCCAGAGCGCCGACGCCCTATATTCGAAGAATTAAAAAGATCACAATTGACATATGGCACATATAATAAATTATCAGCAGTATGCTTCTACTGGCACGTGTGCGTATACTCGCTGCAGGCGACTGATGTAGAATTGGTGTTAGAAAGTGATCAGATGGTGTAAATTCAAGGTCTGGCTGCTACATATGTGTAGAAGGCTCTGTTACTTTAGACCCTATAAAGTAACTTACAGATACTGAAAGACAATGTACATCATGTAACCTATACCGTGTAAAGTGATCAGGCTCAATGATGGCACCCTTCTGTATTCCCGACATGCATGGTTTTAACACTTGTCGCCTGCTATCAGCTGATATACTAGCCTAGCTATATTATAGGTGTACAGATGTTCAAACAACTCGCTCTAAACCGTAACGGTGCAGTGAAGACCGGTTTCCGCAGTTGTTACCCAAGTCACATCTGCGTTATAAAACGTTACATAAAATAGCGAGCTGACACCTGCCGCATGTGAACCTCCCGCTCCAATGAATTCCGCTCCCGTAGGCATTCACGTGCGATCAGCGGCGCTATGGATTTCTTTACTGAGGAGATAAAAACGCATTAAAAGTCGATTGTAGTGGTGACAATTGCCACAACTGGTGGCGGTCTCACGCTGGACGAGAAAAACGCCTGCTGGGCGCAGTGTTTCCGTCTGCTGGGGGGCTGGCCCAGAACAACAACAGGAAGCAAACATCCCCGAGCAGGAAGCGATCTATAAACCAAAGCTATAGAACCGGTTCCGGTCTTCCTTTGGTAACGCCACCACCACGGGGCATCGAAAATCTTTGCCCGTAATCGAACTGCGGAAGCTGAGAAGAGGTCCGCTCCTTATTGTTTGCATTCAAAAAAGCAGCTCAAATTGACCGATGAAACGAACCCAACACCGCACTGGGCATAAAAATTAGGCTTCTGCCATAATGAGCGGCGTCTCGCTGTTTATTATGCGAGGACCCAATCAATGCTAGGTGTTGACCTAACCCGGAGAGGGTACATGTAGCTGGTATGGTCGCAAGGGTAGAAGTGATAGCAAACCAAGTGTGACAGGAGTTAGACTGCCACGCAACATTAATGAACTATTTATCTTCCATCCCAATGAGGTTGATAAAATAACCAATTACTGAACTAGTACCCACATGTCGTGCATGAACCAATGTCGCAATATTTTGTAAATTAGTGTGATATACATGTAGAGAGTGAAATAGAGTGATATGTGATGGAATTCCGGAATACACGTGACCAGCAGGAAAGGAAATGCTAGCCCGTTAGCCACATTGATTTCGGGGAATCCAGTTTGGTGTACATGTGGTTTGCAACCAAGCCGACATTGCCCTACCACCTCCGCAACAGGCACAGTATACTAACAACATACACAGACACACACTCACCAGGGGGGGTGTACATCTCCCTTCACCAAACAACACATCACTGTGAACGACCAAACATTGAGGCCATTAAAATTTCTTCGATTGGACCTTCCACCATCCAAAACGGCATTATGTGGGTCTAACTACAAGTTTCCAGGGTTTTTCAGAAAAAAACAACAACAAAAACCTGGCAGACTGAATAAAACCCGACCGACAGTAATGTAGTGTACCAGGAAATACATGTAGGTCGTAGGCTCCAACCAAATTCAGCCTGGGCTTCCTTGTGAGGCTCTCGCAGCTTGGAACAAGTTAGGTATTGAGATGGGTTTGGTGAGTCTTTTAATACTGAAAGTCTGGCTTGGAACTCGAAAACAGAAACAGACAGCGAGATAACAGCATCCAGGGTCGGAGTGCAGTGCTAAATATGGATTTTACCGGGAGAACTTTCAGGAGAAGGGTGGGGGCAAAACAGTATCTGGTAATAATATGCATAGTCGGACAAAAAAGATAACTCATGTACCTAAAATTTCCAGAACACTTTAGTAAATGGCTAAATTAAATTAAAAAAGTAAATAAGTATAATGAAAGATAAATAACTACATTATACCGGTATAAAAATCAGACCTAACAAACCTAATAAATAGATACCACGTGCTTGAAAGCTATTATGCATGTAATTGTACAGCCAAGAACTCATTCTTGCAATATTGATCACGTAACAATGTTAAGAACCACAGTACCAATACAGCAGTGGCCGCGCTTTGTCTGGTTTCGCCTGTTATCCCGACATATACATATGCTGGCTGAGGTTGGCTCCGCATAACGTGTACTAATACCGGAGTCCCCAAGACTTTTCTTTAATGTTAAATTACCTGGTTAGATGCCCCATCTGCCGTCTGCAAGATGCCTGGGCTAAGCTAATTTTTCGACCTGGTTGCAAGAAGCAGTAACCCACCGCCAGCATGCAATGGAGTAGCGGGAAGAGAGAGAGATCGCGGGGCTAAATTATGTATAATAAAGAGGCCGGGTGGGGTTTTACAAGGGTGACTAAGGCTAATGAGTGTGCTGGGGTAAGGTGAGGAGGCTGGTTGGGGAATAATCGGATCACGCTAGAACCGTATCAAGTGCCTTTCGACCTCCCTCCCTCTCAGCCCACACTCTCTCCAACCGGCTTCATTGGCCCTCTCGGTTACAGTCCTCTGTGTCGCCTCCTCTAGAAAGCAGCAATAAAGGCGGGGAGAAAGAAGGGTGTATAGGATGGGGTAGCGGCTGAGATGACGAGGGCGACTGAAGTGAGGGAGTCGTCCAGAGGCAATTTCCCGTTTTCTTGCGACGGGTCGTGAGCACGACACTTAATTTGGGTCCTGCTCGGACCGTAAGGTCTCGCACGCCTATCTGATCACATAAGGCCGCCCGACGATGGAAATATTAATGTTTAATGAAGCCTTATTGTGCAAGCGGCCACCTTTCCCCCATCCTGGCCACTTCAATAACACGGGGGTCGTTACCGTCTGCGAGGAGCCGAGCGGAGGAACCCGGCAAAATGGGAGGAAGCTACAATGCGGCTTGCATGGGATGGAAAGGGATGCCACATAAAACTAAAATCTGTAAGAAAAGAAATTTTTGTCGCACTTTTCCTTTCCTGTCCTCTTTGTGTCTGAGGTTGACAAAGGCGGAAACGGCCGACTGTGGACGTTAGCCATAGCGGTGTACAGCTTCTGCTGTCAGACAGGGGGGAAATGGGGACTGCGCAGTTTGTAGAGGCGCTATGGGACCACGATTAGATTTAAAACATACCTACACGGAGGCCCATAATCATGCTACAGAACGTGGCACACGTCTAGAATATACATACATGCATTAATCATATAAGCATATGTGCGACCATATTAAGGGGACAGAAAGCATGTTGACAGGTAATTGCTGGAAGTTAATGTACATACCGTTACAATATATTGTTCCTGCAGAGTCGCAAATGGACAATAATGGAAATTCAGGGTAGTGTTTCCAGTCGAAGAAAACATGATGTGGTAAAGAACGAAAAGAATGGCAAATAAGGTTAATGCCTTCAGGACTAGGCAAAATACTGCATGCCATGACTTCGTGCCGTTGATACAGGTACTACAGTGAGATTCAGCAATAATAACAAATGAATATGCTAGTGTTAATTATATTGTCCCTGGTATGTACATGTATTGCTTCCCTATTTTCAGACTGACTAATGATAACCATCTTTTTCTCATCACATCACTCTGACCGCATAAATCTTCACCGTGAGCCATGGCAGGCCTGTCGCCTACGCAAGAGGGAGCGGGTATCTGCTCGGAAAGTTTTAGTTTTAGCATTGGGGATGACGCAGTAACTTTGAGCAATGCATAGATACGATACAGGCATGTAAATGTTTTAGGAGGGAAAACATTTTTTCAAAATGGTTGATCTGGCAGGAATGTGCCAGCCTGGACTAATAAGGTTGGACGTGCGCTTTCTGTCCGTCTGACGACCCGGCCAATAATCTCACAATCTGGCCGCAATTACATCCTGCATATTTACACTCCGCTGCACGTTTTACAAGATTTTGACGCATTATCACAAAGGACCTTGTTAAGTTCACAGGCTCTGCTGTGGCAGACGACCGAAGGCTCGCTACGTCTCCTTGGGAAATGATTGTTGTCTTGACCCTGGCTGATCATGGCGAGAGTTCTGTGCTGTCATTACTCATGGCTTGTCGACAGAGTCGAAGCAGATAAGATGAGGTTGTCACCCCGACAACCCTGGCGTGAGTGACGCCGGTGGTGGAAAGTTGTCTAGCAACGGGAGATGGGGAAACTGCTGCGTCTGCAGTCTTTGTCTGAATATAATGGGGGGTCTTCCTCCCAGTTCGGAGGCCGTAGTGTGTCTGTCTGCTGTAGCAGTAACTCCCGACCAGCAGCTACCATTCCTCACGCCCCTCCCACAGGTTCCAGTTTGGACAGACAACATACTGAGCCATCACAGAACACTCATTTCTGCTCCAGCGGGCAGACGAATTTCCGCGTCGTCGCGTGGCACCACGGCAGCAGGAGCTAAAGAAGCTTCCCTGGCGATTGATTTCGGTACTAATTGATTTACATTGGCCCGGGGGTAATCGCGCAGCATCCCGGCCTGCACGACTGGCCTGTGATTGGTGACGGAAGGGATTGTTTTCAAGACCTTTTGTCCGCGCGGCTTCTCGTGGCACATAGATCCTCATAGAAAGGCCGCGTACCGCTGACCCTGGCCACCGCCGACCTTTCCCCGGGCTGGCCAGCTAAGACATCTGCTGGCCGCTTCTTTGCTGGCTGCCTGCTTTGATGAAATAAGTCGAGCTGTGTGGCGGGAGGCCGGCGCCTAAAAACAGCTTGATCTACAATCCCGAGGCAGAAGGAATTTTGTGGTAGAGATATTTTCAGTTTTTGCTCTGCAACCCTGATGACCGTGGGGGGGTTGAGAATCCCAGCGCAATAAACTGACATTGTGATCAAGAACAATAGAAGCGCAAGTTTGTTAATGGGTTCTGCAATCCCAAGACATGGGATTTAAGCAAACACATAAAAACATAGCTCCCTTTTGAGTGGCTGATTTGGAATTACAGCTCGCGGGAAACACCTGCCGCAATACCAATTGCCCCCCCCCCCCCCAATTGTACATTGTGCCTATCTAACACTAAAGTTATATGGTCATTACTCCCCGCCCCCCCCCCCCCCCCAATTGTATACTGTACCTATGTAACACTAGAATTCTATTGTCTTTCCTTGCAGTAAGAACAGATGCCAACAACTTAAACGGAACCATCCTTTAGGGAACTGCAATTGTCACATTTCATCTTGACAAAACACCGGTTTCTTGCTCTGTGACAGCTTTTCTAACCCACACACTCACACACATAAGCATTCTTGGTACCCTACCCGCATTCTTGGTACCTTCCATCGCGTCGATCTAAAATTCAGATACTGAGAGCTACATACAGCAGCAGTGCCGTGGTGTCCTCTATTTGTCAATTAATCCTAATGATAAAGAAATCATTCCGTCCCATGCAGCTCACAAACAAAATAGAGGAGATTGAGCAAAGACCAAATGAAACCCTTACTAGCATCCATGGGTTGAATAGATATGTTTCATTTAGTGACAACTATTGAAATAAAGATGCTTATTGGGGGTACATATACACAAGATTTTGTTATCCCCACGTGTCCCCTCTATCTCCAGATCTGCGGGAGTACTGTGAAGGGGATGAGTTTCAGGCGGAGTGTGCCGAGGATGAGATTATCCTAATCCAAGCGGCGTTCTATGGACGCATGCGGCTCGGCACCTGTATCCAGACGGCAGGGGAGCTTGGCTGCCAGGAGGACATCCTGCCCTATCTGGATAAACTCTGCTCCGGAAGACACCGCTGCCGGGTCAGGGTATCATCCATGATTGACATCCTTCCGGCTCACCTGCAACCCTGCAGCATGGACTATCGGAGTTACCTGGAAGCGGCATACCGCTGTCAGTCCGGTAAGTCAGGAGAATGGAATCACTCTCTTCAGGATCTGGTGGGGCGGGGCATGTTTAATACAGAGAACATTTTGTGTGTCACTGAATTGATTGACTTGAAAAATGAAAACGCCAGCTTGCAAATATGGTCTGGAAGTGTATTGGTTGTCATTTGGTGCTTTTGCTATTTCAGTTGCGCATGCGCCACCTGAACTCTGTGTGTCAACGCCTGAGGTCGAGCTGAGTGCAGCGTCCCAGTACCTGGCAAGTATTGTCACCCAAGAGACGGCTTGCGGCTCTACGGACTGCCCCTGGGTGATTCGAGTCCCACCCGGACAGACTATAGAGATAGCCCTGTATGACTTCGCGGCAGTATCCCGGGTACCCACGGGCTCGGACGTGTGCCACGTGTATGCCGTGATCAAGGAACCGGTAGAACAGATCAGCCACACGGTATGTGCCCCGACCACCAGGGAGAAGGTCGTACACGTGTCTACTACCAACGTGGTGGAGGTACGAGTCATGGTCAACTCCAATGCAGATGAAGATTATTTCGCTCTGCATTATCAAGGTGAGTCTGGTTCTCGATACAGGTCTGGCGCCATGATATACGTAGTCCGATTGTGCAACGATATACGGTAGTTTACATGGAACCATTGTAGCGGTGGACTTGCTTTACGGTTTGCATGAAGATAGGTGAAGGGAACCTTCGCACCTTGTAAAACCATAAGTAACTTTAATAATGATTGTTGGGGCGCCTTTATTTCCATACAGGGCACGTTATGATGGTATCTTGATGGTTAGTTATGATGGTGATGGGCTATGTGATTCGATTTCTCAATTTTCGAAGACATGTCGACCGTGCGGAGGATTTTATATCCCTGGTTTCAACGCAGTAATAAAGAAAGACGGAATAAAATATTTCCTTAAACCCTCTTTCTCCGCCAGTCCGTGGCTGCCCCAGCCTGGCGGCCCCTGCCCACGGCTGGGTAAAGCGTCAGGGAGACGTCAGCACCCTGGGTTGTAACGGTTCGAAGGAACAGCCCTGGACTCTCACCTGCCAAGAGGGTCGCTGGGTCGGCATCACCAAAAACTGTACAGCCGGTAAGGCACTGAGCCATATTGTATAAGCTAGAAACTTCACCATGTTTGTTTTTTTTTTTTTTTCTTTGACAGAATTTACCTGTTTGGCAAAGTCAGATCCAATACCGAGTGAAAATTCAAATATACATGTATAGAAAAACGTTTATCTATATATTATCTAACGCCGTAAACGTTACCTGGATGTCTGTTATCAGCAACGACTGCACTCTTAGAATAATTATAAACGAACCTTTGCTGTGATTACAGGCATGTTATATTTCCATTATCAGATCATGCACAGGTATGCTAGGTAGGTGTTATGCCAGGCAACTGCCGAATTGCTTGATTGCAGCAAGATGGTCGCTGAAAGTGAAATTACTAGTATATCTGTTTCGTTCATAACGTCCTATAATGGAATATATTCATTGAGGATATGAGGGTAAAGGCAATGAATATGTGTCTGCCTTCAAATCAATGTACGGTTTTGGTACTGGTATTCAGTTGTTGGTATTCAGCATTCTTGAAACTAAAGCTTTTATAACCCTAACCTTGTACAATCCAAGCTGGCGGTTGCAAGTAAACTATTACCTTTTTAACCCATAACCGTATGTTAGTGATCGAAACAGTCACCTGAGTTTGTTTATTTATTTATTTATTTATTTATTTTTCAGACGGAACGGGTGGCGGTGGTGGCACGACTGTGACTACCCTTTTGACTGGCTCACAATGTAAGTAAATTTATTACTAGATTTGGTATGCTATTTAATGGCTCTTCATTCTGTCCGTCTTGACAAAGAACAGTACTATATGGCCTACACTGTATATCTGTGTTTTGTTGCAGGGGCGTCAGTTGCGGTCATCCTTGCCATCGCGGTGACCCTGGGGCTTCTAATATTCCTCATAGGATTCCTAGTTCTCAGACGGTAAGCATCCTCACTTACTACACGGAGATTACTGGCGTTAAATGATTTATTTTTCTTCTTCAATAGTTTGTCAGTGACTGAACGATCCTTCATCAATTAAGTGGCATCAGGGAACTGCTAGGCAGGCATTTATTTTTGTACCTGACAATACCAAGACAAACTGTTTTACAAAAAAGTTCTGTACCAAGCACTGAAACCGCATAAAGAAATTGTTGTACTGAGTTACACAATAAATATGGTCGTAAACAGAAAAAAAAGGAAAGAAAGAAAAAAACTGTAGAAACCTAGTATACGAACAGTAGTTTACATTTACTCCTAGCTTTAATAAGCACTTGCGTTTCGGCTCTCTGTGATATCCCCGATGAGGTATTGTATTTGTACCTGAGTTTAAAATCACCCGCAGGAACTGTCTTATAAAATTCAGGCCCCGCAGTAATACTGCGTGGCCAGGTAATAGTAGTTTATATAATATAAGGTTTATGTTGTAGTGTAAATAGACATTACATTTCCTGGAGTTGTGGCACTATAATACCCCCCCCCCCCCCCCCACCCGTTTCTATACCTCCAGACGCCGGTCGTTACCAGGCCGAGGTCCAGGCACGTCTCAGGGGCGCATGCCAATCCCGGACTACTACTCTGCCGCCCAGATCCGGGAAGGCTGTCCGTCTCCGTACTCTGCCAAACCGCTGTCCTCCATTGACTACTCGTCCTCCGAGAACGACTATTACAGGACGTGGCAACTTCAGAGACACCCCGCTGGCGGCCGCCAGGTACTGGCTCACGGGGAGTACCCCGGGCGGGAGGTCGCGATACTGTGCCCGGCCCACGCCGCCGGCAGCATGCCGTACCACGGCGTCGAGTCTCAGCAGAGGACGGACCACATCTACGAAAGCCCCAAATTTGACAGACGGGATTTCTCCCGGGACATTCCTTACGAGGGCACTAGCGACCTCGGCCGCGGGGGGCGGTCCACTCCGTACAATGAACTGGAGCCCGAACTTCCCGAGAACAGGCGAACCACGTAGTGGAAACAGTGACCGGACTCAAGAGAGATTATTCTTCTGCACGGTTGCGTTTTGATGCTCGTCCTGTTTTTTTTTTTTTTTTTTTCGTGCGTCTCGCGACATGGAGGGAGCAGTAGCCTTTTGTAGATACAGTTGTCAGTCAGGTGTAAGCTGCTGTCAGGTGTCCATATACATGCATCCAGTGTGTTAGTCACGTCGAGCAGATGCTCTGCTGTCCAAAGGAGACAGCAAGGATAAATCACCCTGGATACTGTACATTGACCGCTAAAGCTTCATCAAAACTCGATCATCACCCACTGTAGGGGCCTACTGTACAGTGGCGTGTTTTGTTTTGTCTGAGGCTTCTTAAGCAGCGTTCTCATCAATCGTAAAGAGAACAATGCGATCTAAAGGGACCATGCTGAATTAGACTTAACAGACAGTAAAAGAGACTAGAGACAGAGGCACTGGCCAGAGGCTGGTCGTTGTGAGGGGACACACTGTCCCTCGTCTACAGCTGAGCTCAGATAGGTTTATCTGCTCTAATGTATTCGCTTTATCTGTGTTACTGCTAATAGTGCGATTGTGCCATGCTTGCAAAAATGATTCGTATCCGCTCCGGTATCTGCTGCACATCCCGTGCTCGACAATTAAGTACTCCTCGTTCTTGTTTTAAAAATTCGGAACTGGAGACAAATCGTAGGCCTACTCGAGATTTGTTGTGATTTTGGATATGGATGGGACTGCGCTTAATGTCTTTGGATGGGTGCGTTATGATATAGCCGAGTATGCTTACTATTGCTTGACATTATGTACCCAGCACACTTTGTCTAATGGCGTATGAGCTAGTTTATGTAAAGTGAACTATTTTATGATGAGAAATTGTAAATTAAATGGAAAACATGTTCCAAGTTCACCGCTGTGTCGTTTCAACACTGTTATGACTGAATAGGGTCGAGATGTTGCTTCTGATATTGGGGGGGGGGGGGGAAGTGTTGAGAACTGTTAGACCAACTGGTGGAACACAACAAACCTCATCCTGCTCCCACCATCAGTTTAAAGAGTGCATTTCCCCAACCTGGAGATCGTGCTTGTCTTTGGTGTCATTAATGCAGGGTCTTTAGACATTCTATTTGCGAAATTTTAATTTTCTGCTTTATAACATCCCCATGCAAGCCCATTAAGTCTTTCCACTGATAGAACACAGCAAAATATTTAGAACGTACCACTATATGATCAGCCATATATAAAGCCCAATTGTGTCGAACCCAGTTAAATGCCAAAACGGCACCCGGTTCACCGAGTTCAATGGGATTGTGTTGAAATAAACTTGTATATATACGAGGCCTACTTAGTGGTCATATTAGATCTAGAGCTTCCAAAGGACGCTTTATTTTGAATATTTTCCCATTTCTTTGAGCAAAATACGCACATATCTTATCTAAAAGCATTTATTTATGACAACATACCAAATAACTTAAAACTGCGCCACCAGTGCGAGGACGACGGCATATCAATCATAGCGTCATCAGGAAAGATCACAGCACAACATAACAACGAAAGCCATCTTTGTGACCAGGCGCACCGTACATTTACGTACAAGTTTGAACATCTTGGGCAGTTTTCAGGGGAGTAACATCAGGCCGCCCGCTGGGAATGCAACACGGTTGAACTTGCTGGGTTTAAAGTTCGTCTAGCTTATGGTCTTGTGGTTTGCGCAGCGCAACACTTTAGGACACAGCCTTCATTATCCTCTGTGTCTTTGTCCCACCACGAGTTAACAAACATCACGGTATCCTTCACGGTTTGGGTTGCACCTTTCGAGCGGGGGGGGGGGGGGGGGGGGGGGGGGGGGGGGGGGGGGGGGGGGGGGGGGGGGGGGGGGGGGGGGGGGGGGGGGGGGGGGGGGGGGGGGGGGGGGGGGG
>JAAUYG010174832.1_pt1 | contig 11017 bp, 6 predicted proteins | sample 7278091 | NCBI WGS metagenome assembly JAAUYG01 (sample SAMN14350201, study PRJNA611818) | marine sediment metagenome | isolation source: surface marine sediment (0.6m) | place: French Polynesia: Moorea | collected 2018-08
AACCCCCCCCCCCCCCCCCCCCCACACACACACACACACAGTCTTACCCCAGGGTGATTTTCTTCATAATCAAATGGTTCCTCCTTGGGCCAGAGAAAAGGCCTCCACCAAAAAGTTGATCAGTTCAATATTTGTTGAAATATTTGCAAGAGACACACAACCAAACACACAGACAAATGTGAAGTAAGAAACCATAATAAATCCCGGGAGAAATTTTGGCCTAATGATAAGAAATAGTAGAAAAATTTTTGAACGGATGTAACAGCTAAACAGAGATAGACATGTCATGTGGTTACTATTAGACATTAAAACAAAGTCACTATGTGGAATCCAATGCAACCATTAAATTTGACCTTGACTAAACTTTAAAGGTCAAATTCAAAGTCACTCGGATTTTGATGACTTGTATCTCATAAAGGAGCCCAGTTAGGCTATACACTATTATTAAACACTAATAGCAAATCATATAGAAGTCAAATGGCACCATCATATTTGACCTTGAGTGCCCTTGAAAGGTCTAAGTCAAGGTCACTCAGAATTTGAAGGATTGTATATGGTAATGGAACTGGGTTAGGCCATATGTTAATATTAAACATAAATAGGAAGCCATACCGTATATGTCCTAATAAAAGTGCAGTGCGCGAGTGCAAGGGCTTCGGTGCGCGTCTATTAATTTCAACAATAAAGCTTGTCGTCCGGTACCTACAATGCGCATATATACGGTAAACAGGAACCGCGTGGACCTTTGTTTACAAAGAAGTGGCGATTTGCGTATGTGCAGCAGCCAAACAGACTGGAATACCGTTCAAATTCAGTGTTTTTGGACGATCTTTTGATGTTTTATCAGGCATTTGGAGTGAATTTGATGAGATTTGTTTTTTGCTGAAGGGTGGTGCGCGTCTATTAGAGCATGCGCTTCTATTAGGACATATTCGGTATATGGGAAGTCCAATGGCACTGTCACATTTGACCTTGAGTGACCTCTATAGGTCAATTTCAACATCATTCAGATTTCGAAGTCTTTTATCTCATAAAGGAGGCAAGTAAACAGTAATAGGAAATTATATCTATGGCGAATCCAACTGCACCAGTAGATATGACCTTGAGTGACCTTGAAAATATCAGCAGTCTCATGGACCACAGACTTCTTCTTTGTATTGTCGCCATGCATGCAATGTACATACCGCTGTCCATTTCATTATAATTTGAGGCATATTTCACCATGTCACACAATGTCATTTCTGAAGCAAATTGCTGTTATTCTTCATCATTTGGTGTATTTCGTCTAGTTGCATGTCACTGGATTATGCGAAACTTTTTGAAGCACCTGTTCCAGATGACAAATTGGGAGTTAACCCTTTGTGCAGTATTTTTCACCCCCATGAATAAAATCACTTCTCGCAACTACCCAATGCGGTTAGAAAAATTTAAATTCATGGATCTCTATCTGAGAAAACTGCAGAGAAAGGATAATGTACAGGTTTAATTTGGTACTTGGTAAAGGGCCAGTTGCAATTAATCCTCCAGGGTCAGGTTGCTACAGCTGGTGAGGTCTGATTACAACCTCATGGGGGTGAGATCCCACACCCAGACGCAAACCCACCCTTTGCCTAGATGGCTCAAATGGAGACGATTCAAAGCTGTTAAGTGCTATTAAGGGGTCTGTCCATATCAGGACATGGCTCAGGTGCTATGGTGGAGAATAGAAAGGAAGGAAAAGGGCACAAAATGCCAAACGGTCAAGCTCTATTAGGACCAAAATGGATATTTAATCTGCATGTTGAGGAAACGGGAGATTCTGAAAGAAAAGATATTTTCTTAAATTTATGCGTTGCCTTTTTTATACTTTCGTTTTTCTGTGTTGATGCTTTACGCAGCATTTCGTAATTTAGTGTGGGAGTTTGTAACTATAACAATGAAGCATCATAGATTCTCCATCAGTCGTGAAAGACTTTAACATAGTGTATAATGCTTATGACATTTTCTCCACGTTGCTGGCATTTTTTACGGGGTCTTTGATCTGGGGTATAGCAAGAGGGATATGTGGCATTAAAACGTAACTTTCCCTTGAATCTCAGTCGAAACTTATGGCCGTTCCCCGCCCAGCTTCACGATCTGTTCCACCATTATTGTCATGTTGGTGTCTGAGTTACGATCACTTGTCAGCCTAGCAACATCTCCACCATGGACCGGTTGCCACGGCAGCCACTGTCGACTGCTCTGTCTCTCTCTATTACTGAGGTCTCATGCCTGTAATCCACAGAGCTTCAAAGAAAAATCCTTTTCAATTAATTTCCTCATCATTTCCATTCTTGCTGTGTTGTGCCCTCCCTGGGAGGGTAATGCCACTGATACAATCTCTGGCTGTATCTACATATCTTTCACATGTAACCAAACTCCCAAGTGCCAGAAGCTGGATGGCCATTTTGATCCTTCTGCAAATCCTGGTAATAATATGGATCCTGCTTGGAGCCATTTCTGTAGCAATTTGGCCATAAAATAAAAGAATGCTTTGTTACACTTTGCATACTATAGTAGTCACCATGTAGGAGACTGCAGACCAGTGGAACTAATAAAGTACTGGGGTAACTGCAAATATATCTGATCAACACCAAAATACAGAAGATGAAAGACACCAATTCTCAAAGATAAAATTTACATTAAATATTCATTATGCATTTCCCAAAACAAATCTTAAAGCATATTGGGATAAATAGAAAAGTGTCTTATTCAATGAATGGTTAGACAAGAGGCCCATGGGCCCTGTAGCTCTGCTTGTGGTGCTTAACCGCTTGCCATATGACATCAAGTAAAGTTTCAAGCCTAATGTCAGTGTTCTTCATGTGCAGTATTTTCTTGTTGTTTTTAAATGAAGCATGTTATTTGCATTCAACTGTTTCACTCCGTGATCAACCATTCTTCATATATTGGAGCTTTAAGCTTCTACATTTACTACCATGTTAAAACTTCAAAGTGCCATTCTCTCACAGAATCCAATACAAGAAACAAATTACAGGCGATTTTGAGACAATTGTGCTGAATGTCTCCAAATTTAACTATAACACTACAAGGTCAAAGGTATCCCCAATATGGGTACAGTTACTCCAGAATCCCAAATTTCACTCGTTTCTCTCTTTGGCCACCCAGGCAGTTTTGAAACGAGTACCGGCCGGTACATTGAATGACCCCAAAATGACCTTGAACACTAAAAGGTCAAAGGTACCCCATACAGATATTGCATTACTACCCACAAGTCCCAAATTTCACTCCATATTGCTTTACAGCCAGCTGTTTTCGAGTTATAGGACATATTGAGACAAGTGCACAAAATAGCCCCCAAATGATATTAAATACTAAAAGGTACCAAGGTACCATATACATGCTGAAGAAGCCCGTATATAATCTGCCCTTACAGATAATCTGCCGCAAATATTGAGGAAAAAATTACTGGAAAATTGCCTATCCCTGTAGATAATCCACATTGCAACTCAGAGTCATCATAAGCTGCATTACCGTCTGCATTACTGCCTACCAAAGTACAGGAGCTGATACCCAACCAAACGAAAGCCATGCAATGTGGTTATGTTATCATAATGCAAACATGGCGGAATCAGGCGAGAATGCCACAAGCCTGATCAAGCAACACTAAATAAATATATAGCTTTGGGCATGTGTACTTTACAACCACATGTAGGTTTGTTATTTTTGTATACTTAAAATCGAACAAATTAGGTTCTCTGGCTATCGTACTACAATCATAAGAGAATATTGATGGCAGCTGCTGATTCAGTAAAGCAGTGAAAAAGTGCTTAAAAACAATAATAGGAATACTTATGGCTTGACTTTTACCTTTCAATGTCACTCAATGTCAAGTCTGATGGTGATTTCCTATTATTGGTGAATAGTAGTAACATATGGCCTAATTGGCCTTCCTTTACAAGATATAAGCTTTTAAAGTCTGAGTGACCTTGACTTTGACCTTTCAAGGTAAAATGTGATGGTGCCATCAGAATTCGCCATATATGGTTTCCTATTAATGCTTAGTACTGGTAGTAACATATGGCCTAACTCCTTTATGAAATATAAGGCTTCATAATCTGGGTGACCTTGACTTTGACCTTTCAAATCTCTCAAGGTCAAATGTGATAGCGCCACTGAACTCCCCATATATGGCTTGCTATTAATGTTTAATAGTAACATATAGCTCTTTTACAATACATAAGGCTTCAAATTTTAGCTTGAATTTGGCCTTTCAAGGTCAAATCTAATGGTGCATTTGAATTCCCAGCATATGACTTCCTATTAGTGTCTAATTGAAACCACATGTCTATCTCCTACCGTTCAGCTGTTATAGCCACATACTCGAAAACTGTTCTCCTATCTCTTATCATTAGGCCAAAATGATTGCTTCCCCGAATAATTCTTGATAATCAAGCACTTTCTGGCTGGTCCCCTGCCTTTTGTCTCTCCATGTAAACATTTGGCCAGAAGAAAAAGAGGCACAAGGAACCAGCGAGAAAAGATTAAACGTGGGTTAACTTTGTTCAGTTCATCCTGTTCAGGGATGATGCAATTGCACCCAGCCTACACATACTGATCTGATCAAAACAAAACGATCTCAATGAAAGGCTCGGACGATTATGACCACTGTTGCATTATTTTGGAGCAGGCATGCAGATATATGCAACAAAATTTCCGATGTGCCCATCAGGCACTGTTCTGAAATTCAAAGGAAGGACCAAAGATAAATTTGTAAATAAATTTATGTAAGACCAGTTCACAATGGCAAGACGTCACGTCCAAGACAATTACGATGAATATCTGTGTTCAAAATATTTTATTAGAAAAAAAACAACGTTAATTTCTTTAAAAAAGTGACATATGCAAATAAAATGTAACCTCTGCCCCTACTCTCAAAGAATCTGAAACTTTGGACACACACTGATTCAGAGTAAAAATTCCATGAACAGCCATAGCTATCAGACGCCAATCTGAATGTGACCACAGCCTGGACCACGAGTGGCATCATAATCTCACATACAATGGTGTTTATGGATGAGTTGGCATTTTGCTCAGAACCAACAAAATGTGTTGTATAGATCATTCCCTTACAGCCAAAATGTCCCGAGCAGGGTCATGGGCGCAATAACACCGACACTGAGATCAGGGCAAAACAAGCTGGTTTTAAATCTGGCCACTTCCTCCCCGAGAATTGTGTTTGCAATCTAACCTATGGTGGCCCTTTCTAGAGCTTCCTGGCACCTATTTCTGTGCCGACAATATCCGCCTGTAATCTTCTGTGGGGACAATACAAGGTCCTAAATCTGCACCCGAGTGCAGTGCCCCTCCCTTCAAAGCTTCTCTCTTCAGGCCCAACCTGGTTTTGCACTGATCTCACGTGTTTCCACTCTTGTCTCTACAAAAGAATGTGATAAATTTGTCATCTGACCCCTGGCGGCGGCCATAACGCTGGGATCTTTGTTCCATTTTCTCATTTCTCTTCTCATTTCTCATACCAAGTATGGAAAGGAATATGGGCCATTACATCGCGCCACGCCTGGGGAAGGGCATGTTGTGGGGTGGACTGTGGAGGGGACATTGGAACTCGCATCTATCATGGAGGAGGATCATGAAACTTTGCCAATGAAGAATGCCATTACCGACGATGATATCACCACGTGATATATCACAACACAGAATGATGATACAACATACGGCTGACCAGAAAACGGCAGAGAAGATGCTGTAATGGCGTTTCTAGTTCTAAGGAGGACAACTGAAAATGTATCTGCTCAAAGAACTATACTGGTAAACACTCTTACATTCTGGCAAGAGAGTAATGTATTTTTCATGATATTATTTAGCATAATTAAAAATAGTATATGCCTGTGTCTAAAAACGCATTAAATGCATCTTAGAATGATTTAGCTGAAAGCTGATACAATTTACACAAACACTGCAGCAGTTTATCTACCTATCCCAAAGAATTGCCTACATGTCGACAATAATTGCCTATATATCTAGCAATTTATCTACCTATCCTGAAGCATTGCCTATATATCTACTATGTGTTTCATTTACTTTTAGAAGTGCACAGTGACAGAATGAGTATTCTCTCTACAGAAAGTCCTTAAGATGACAGTAATGAATTTATGAGTTAAAGAACTGTAATACAACTAATGAAAACATATTAAATATATATATATATGTTCAAGTAGTTATGCAGCACATAAAAGAAATTATAACGCATGTTATTCTGAACACGCTCAACTATAAAGTGGTAGATCTGTGCTCATATGGACAATTGAACATATTTCAACCATCAACATTTACATTTAATCAAATGCATACATACATGTAATTAAGCTATCTCAGCAGGCACACTAAATGCATTGGCTCTGCAACTGACTAAAAATATATGGCCATTTCATATGATCCATGTAATTTGTGCTGAACTAATACTCCATCATACATGTTTTACATTTTACAATGCTGTCATGGTCATTGCCTGGAATGCTTTAGATAGCAAAATGCAGTTAACAGATGTTTTGAAAACATCTTATAAGCATTTGCATAAACTGTCCTGAGAAAAGGAAGTGTTAAGCTGGTATTATTAATTCCCATGATCTATGTTTGTTACAATTCTACACATGAACGCTGATATTTTCATAATAATGCATCCTAGGCTATTGTAGGCAGGGTAGCAAGCACTATAAGAACCAATAATTGCTTTTTATTCTGTGTGCAGAATGAAACCCCCCACTGGTGCCATCACAATTAAGTCAAAAATGGGTAAAAGGAAGTGCACAAGAAACGTACATCTCAGTTAAAAATGTCTTTACGTATACATAATTATGTATAACTTTGAATTTGCATGCAAAAGATGCTGTGAAGAGCCACCACTCAAGACAAGCCTTTCTCTTTCAAAAATGCCTACATGTGGCTATAATCCTGTCGTGGCATCAGACAGAGCGGTCTAATTGTTTTTCCTCCATGCCATGGCAAGACTGAACAATAAATCTGCATTATTTTCAAGGCTTACTGCCCAGGCCAAGTGCAGCACTTGACACCTGATTAGATTTCCTCACCATAACCCCTGCCTATTATAGGCAATGGAGACAATTGTTACTTGGGCTGTGAGCCCGGGCTACACTGTGGACGGCTGCACCAGCAGAAAGACTAAAAGGATGATCACAGAGTCTAGTCACTGGGAAGGCACAAGCTCATGTTCTATTCTGGTCCTGTTGGGTCCAGGAAAAGGTATTCTTCATTCTCCCACCAGTTGCTATGGTGCATGGGAACGATTCCTCTCAGTGGTATCTTTACTGTTATTCAAAAGAACTTTAGCCGCTCTGTAGAAGCGCACTGTGAGCTACAAATTTTTTTCCGCCTCTTTTTCCGCCTTCGTGAGGGTGAACTGTTCCGCTCCATTCTCTCGGGAGGTATTATTATCTGCAACTGCCTACTAAATACAGCCATCCTGTCTGCCCGATAGCTTCATTGTTTTGTTATCTGGAGCAGCGCACTGGAAGCCGCCGGGGATGGCAGCTGCCCCAACGCTGGTGCACAGCGCTAGAGGCCCGGGACAGCCAGAGAGGGCAGTCCTTGTTATGGCAGGGTAATGCTGATTGGAGGATCAATGCGTCCCATGATGTCTCCATGTGCCCTTTACCGCTGTCCCCTGGCAGTGTGTGGCAGGAATAACACATGAGACAGGACCATGCTAGTCCCAGAGATGACAAATCATAGGATTTTATACGCCCCATAACCAATAAATGCGTGTATGCTTCAACAAGCATTTGTGTTGTCGCCAAACATCTTAATATTAACTACAGTACTACAGCCCTGCAACTGCCATGTCTTCTAATGTAAAACATATATAACATCCTTATCGCTGGTCATTGATTAATTGGTGCAACTATAGTCTGCATATGATCTAGCCATTAACATGATAGCTGCAAAGACAGCGAATCCACAAACCTACCGTTATATACTTCAAGCTGTCGCTCCTGCTAAGTATGATCATGTGCAGAACTCTTGTTCAGTTAGTACCAGTTAAGTAATATTCTTGCTATGTACTCAGTACATGGTACATTCATATGGTTGCAATTATACTTAAAGGATCATACAACTTAATTTATTTTCCAGCCTTCTTTTTTGGAAGGGGGGAGGAGTAAGGGGGGCATTCAACCTCAGTGATGTCCAACATTTGTTTACCTGCAGGCTGAATTGACTTGTGGTTGTTGGTGAAAGATGTATAAGACATATCCAATGCTGAATACGTATTTTGATAATTGCCAATACCGTGGTGTCCAGCGGAGCCAGGATGGATTGCTCTGTCCCCTGAACTTGCATCATTGCTCAGTCTGGGGTATAGCAAGGTCGCAGAGATTCCGGAAAATTACTCTGCGTGTATAGACACACATCTAGATTTCTATGAGCCATCAGGCTCGATGTGTGGACGTTACATTACAAGAACGACTTTTGCTTCTAAGAAAGACCAACATCAGTACAGCTCATCTGCCAGCTTCTAAAAGACAAATCACCGCTGTGTACAAGGTCCCATTTACCAGCCCCACTGCCCCCACTGTGCTGTGTTTTCAAGCTCCTGATGGATTAAACCTAGCGACAACGACCCAAATATGAATGACACCATCATCTGACAGTCGAACTCGAGGGGAATTCCCTTGTTGCGTTTCCGCTCACCATATCCTGCGGAATCAAGCGAAATTCAATCCAGCGAAAGGCACAACTTCATCTAAATGTAAATTCCGATGACAGCCAAGCAAGGCGTCCCCCAAGCGGGATTTAGGTGGCTTACCAGTGATTGGCTGCCGGACATGGTTCTTGTCGACTGGAATCCATCATGTCACGGCAGGCATCCTTAGGGAATGTCACGATATGACAGGAGCATTATATCATGCTGCAGTTTTATGATGTCTTGGCTTTCTCCTGGGGGCTGTATTTTGCAGTATCAAAAGTACCATAGATAAAAACACATGACAACATTATTACGCCTATAAGCATCAGCCAGTCCAAACGACCCATTAGACCACACGGAGGCAGGCGAAATGGTTAATCCTGCTGCCTTAGTTATGGCAATAGCACTATGCAGGTGCTATGTTCCAAGTCCTTTGCACATTAGGATTTGACATATCAGTCTATAACATTACAGGGTATGAGATATGAAGAGGGTTACCCGGTCTCACCTCGGACCTCTGTCTATTCCATGCCATTACATTACCATGACTTACCCCCCTTTCTTACCCCCATTTCACACCAGTTATCCGGAGTACTACTTCAGCAGATAAAGCAATTAAAAGGATGAGAAGGACCTAAAGCTGAAAGGCTACTGTCCAATTTCCAGACTTCAAAAAATTCATGCTGCACTCAGCCACGTTTTCACACCGGAAAAGTTACTTCGTTCAGAACGAAGCTGCTTGACTTTGCCAGAATTATCTGCCAAGTGGCGGCAATTAGTCTGTCATGTGACTAGCCTCGAGATTTTCTGCAGTCTAACCAATTGTTCAGAACATTTTCTACTAAAACTTCATAACAGAACAAACCAGTCTCAAAGTGCTTTTGAAAAATGACAGAATTGCGTTTAAAAATCTCCTGTTCATTTGTGACAAAGTGACAACAGCACTCCACGTGGCCAGATGAGGAAAACGCTCCTTTCATACCAAAGTTACGCTGGCGTAAATTTTAATTTGGATTACTGATCCGACTATTTACCCGGGCTAGCTACTTTGGCTGTGGGGCAAAATTTGCAGTGGATTAGTGCGTTCACACCTCACATCTTCCTAAGTTTCAGGACTAATGCCCGCATAAATTTCTGGTGTGAAAGGGGCCTTAGAAATTAATGTCAAGAAAATGAATTGATTGATAGAAGTATGTATTTATATACATGTACTGCTATTCTATTTCATAACACAGTTGGTGCTTCCTCTTAGCATCTATTTATCAGAATACAAAGTTGCATTTTAGGTCTACCAGTTTTAAATACTGGGAAAAAAGTACAATGTATGCGGCTTAAAATTGTTTAAGTAATTAAAGTCTTAACACATGTAGCTGTACCTACCTTCAGTAGTTTACAGACAATCCAGCAATGCAATAATCCATCTTGCATACAACAGAGATTTTTTTTTTTTAAACAATTAAGCACCAAGCCCAATCGATGTTATTTCTGGGGCATCAGAATTCAAACTCACCTGAAATGATAAAGAACAGATGCAAACAGTTAAAATATAACTAACTACATTTTAAGTTTGAATAGTATAATAATACAGTACTACAACATATTCCCAGTGACATCGTATAGCTTTCAAAAGCATTTATCAAGAAGCTCCATTAGCAAGCAAGTTTACAATATGACAGGTAATACTGTAATAGGACAAAATTTCTATTGATTTCGACAATCATTTCCTTTTACAGTAGCACCTCTATTGAGAGCACAACCATGGGAGGCCATCTGTCCAAAAAGACTACACATGTCTAGCCAAAAATAACATTTTAGTATAACTAGACAGTCAGTTGAGGGGCATCCTGGTTGAAAAAAATACCCACACTAACAAACAGTGGGGAAATAGTTGACTAACTATTAACTTTTGACTAGTTGACTAACTAGTTTAACTTTTTTTGTATATGTTACTTAGTATTGCCAAAGAGCATTTAACACAAAACCATATTAACATTTCAAGAATTATTGTTTCAAACTTCTTTGCTGCTCCTTAGATGTGTTACATATTCTTCAAAATATTAGGTTTAACCCAGTTTTGCAGCCTGTGGGGCCGGTTAAACCTCCATTATGAATTAACTCTTTCACTGCGGAATTTCTTGTATCTATAAGGTTTTCATGTCGACTAAAGTCGCCTGCGGCAGTGAAAGAGTTAAACTCCTATGCAGGCTTCAGTAAAGTTTCCATTTCTGATGTTTCATCTGACAGAATACATTTTCACTCAAAAACATACCTTAAGAAAGTGACTACAAGAGTAGCATTTTTAACTGCCTCTTAAGA
>JAAUYG010204175.1_pt1 | contig 11017 bp, 6 predicted proteins | sample 7278091 | NCBI WGS metagenome assembly JAAUYG01 (sample SAMN14350201, study PRJNA611818) | marine sediment metagenome | isolation source: surface marine sediment (0.6m) | place: French Polynesia: Moorea | collected 2018-08
CTTTCGGCTGCGATTTGTAGGAGGAGTAGCGTTTTGAAATTTTTGCTCCCATAGGGTCCCATGTTAACGAAAACGAAAAATATTCATAAAAAATCAAAAAAAAATTTTTTTCAAAAATTAAAAAAACGGACGGACGGACGGACGACGGACAAAAACCCCATACCATGACCTCTGCTGACAGAGTCAAGCAGAGCTAAAAATGTTCCAATACAATTTAAATAAGTAAAGGCACATTACAACTGCATGACAACCTTGTTGAGCCTTCCTGGTCACTCTGGGCTAAAGTATATTCTAAAAACTTAACATGGAATTGTCAGTGTTCTATAGTAAGCCCAAGCCTTATACTGCATGTTCATAAGTCATATTTAGGACTCATCATAAGTCATATTTAGGACTCAGAAGAAAAGTGGAACAATCTCCATATATATTGACCTAGAAGTCATCTTTGATTAAATATTATATTGCATCAACGAACCTCATATAAGTGCCTGTATCTGTATTAAAATAGCAACCCAAGCCAATATCCGTCATATCCATTGTCAATTTTTTTGTCTGGCACCCATAGTCACACATAAAGCTACACCAGACTGACCAGTACTGGAAAGACCTCCAAAGCATTGGAGCTTTTTTTACAGTTTGGTCCTGTTCCAAAATTTCAGTCACAGAATGTCTTAAACTTCCCAATTTGCCACAAGTAACAGGTAGCTAATATTGCATCAGGGTAATCTTATTTTTAAGCATTGTAAAGAGCTGTAACGAGATAGCATTTTGAACCCCAAACCCTGAGGCACCTTTCCTCTTATGCTCAGGTGTTTTTAAAGAAAATTTTGAAGTCTCATTAAAATGGTGTTCATCTAATTGTAAAATCATAGTAGTCCGTATCGTGTAATTAAAATTCCTTGGCCCATGTTAATTGATAGAAAATACAATGCAACATATAGTGTCAATAATTTACACTTGCCCCTATCTGTAACAAATGTAATACGTTCTTACTAGCAAGCCATAATTTAGTTATATTTTGCTGCTCGAGCTTTCACCGAGTATAGAAGGGGAAATATTCTTGTTCTTAAATATATGCAATTCTACATTGTAAAAGTGAAGCATGTCATAAATGTAGTACCGGTAATATACTGGCGGCCATGAATTTGCCCTTTGTTATTCCAGAGTAATAACGAGGTGCAAGAAAAAACACAATAAAATGTCAAAACATCAATATTTTATTATTTTCAAATAAATTATTTGGCCTCCTGGGTATGCTGCCCAAGCATACAAACAAGACGCTTCTTGCAAATATACCACATGCAGGGATGAATGACTACTATATAAACATCTGATGATACTGCTGCTCCCAATGTCAAGTTCTGCAATAAAACTGGTATGGAATTCAGGCACTGAACCAAAGCCGATTTCACAGGTGGTGCAATACATCTGGCAAGAAACCCTTAGAGGTGCTGAACATCCTTCCAGCCTGTTGGTACCACATATATAGGAAACAAGACCTTCAACTTCCTTAAAACTATATGTAACTATAAAAGACAAACGAGGAGTGCACATTATCTTTTCTGTATTCAACGTACAATTATACACTACAGGAACATAACCTTTGTGAAAACTAGGACACACAAAGAATATATATGACAAAATTCTATGACTGTTTTTCATGTGAAAGTGTTGAATACTAAAACTGGTCCAAAACAAAAGCAACGGGCCAAACAAATGGCTTTCTTTTGACATATTACTGAAGAACTATTATGTATGTCACCCTGCCAAGGGTTTTCTATAATAAAAGTTACAATGCAGTTGTTAAGCAGTTGTTCTGTTGCTGCATTCCCAACACTTTAATAATCAATGTTCACCAACAAATACTTCATTCTGAAAGACGCATGTTCATGTAGAAAACTAACGTATCTTTTTACAAGATGTGTATTTTTATCACGGTAATCATCCAAACATACTCTGTACACACATTAATCCTGTATATATAGACTGTATAAGCCTCCCTCTTGGAAAGGCAATGTACAAGAATGCTAAATATCATGCGTTATCACCACACTTGAAATGCACACATGTGCAATCTGTAACATGATTGGAATGAACTGAGCTAAACCAGTGGACTCTGGCCATACATTGATACACTACTCACCTACTGCAGCAATACACTAGGTACATGTAATCAACAGACCAGGACATAAAGCAATTAACATATTCTAGGTTTCAGTTTCACAGAAAAGATCAACGAACAGCTACATAGTACAGTGTGGCAGAATTCAATCCAAATGTACTCTTGCTTTGTGCAGACCCTTCCCACTGGATAAGACGGCATAACAGGAGATACTGGTCGTCCAAGGAGCAACAAATTCTCCAGCATGCAGTCACAATGAAGAAAGAACTCGGGGGACATACAGTATTCCTATGTCCAGTGTCTGCACCTGTACACTTGACTACCATGGTTTGTGGAACCACCTGAATGACCCGGCTGGTCAGAATACAATACAGCTAGTTTACCTTCTACCAGCCATATTCCCCCATTACGAAAATTGTGGAAGTTCAACAGAAAATATTTAATGCCCTGAAAATTAATGACATATCTCTACCAATTGTTTACATCTGATTGCGTTGGCAGTATACATGCACACTGTATGTGGCTCTTCTTCATCAGAACGTATACACTAGGTGGCTATAAAGAGAATGATTTCCATCTAAATCTAAGCTGCATGTGAAAAAATACTTTTGTTTGTATTTGTATAATTGTGTTTGTATAATGTCCAGTACTTTTTGTCATCAGTCAATTTCAAATTTTTTTTTATCACTGTCACTTGATACAGTCTTCTAAAAGTGATGGTCACTGTTACAAATGCCCTATTTGTTCTAAAGCCATGCATGTACGAAGTGAATTAGACTGGTTTATACACTAACCTATCCATTGGGACATCTAGATGACAAAGCTGAAGGGTAACCTACTACAGTGTTGATATTTAATATGGAATATTTGGATTTGGAGATGGTGGTGGTATGGTGTTTAACAGAGCGCATCATTTCTGCATATCTATCATAGATAGGGCACTGATTTATAGGATGTTTGGAACTCAGGTGTTCCATGTTGAAATATATCAGAGAGCTTGCAAGGATACAAAAGTTAAAAAAAACGAAAATCAAAATATAAATATCAACTCTGTATTTGTGTTTCATACCGAAAATGCATGGTTCACCCTTCCTGGTTTTGTGTCCTCATTCAGATCAATCACCATGCGTAGAGTCACCAAGACACTGGCATTGAATATTTCTCGATAATTATATTAGGCAAGTGGGGTATTAATATTACGACCATTTGTGTCAAATCATATTTGGGAAGTGTGTCATGTCCTCCTGGCAGGGAATGTTGGGGAACTTCACATATATATTGGATTTAGGACATTTAAGTTAGTCACCGTTAACAATTATCGTATCTGTACTGAGCCAGTCAGTTCATGACATTGGTCCCACAAATAGTTGCTTCGGTATGCAGAAACTTGACTGATTAGAAAGATAAAACTAAATGGAGAATTTGCTTCTGTATGCAGAAACATGACCGATTAGAAAGATAAAACTAAATGGAAGTGCTGGTGCCTTTGACATGAGTGGGAAAACATAATATTCCATAGCTGGGGTTTTTAACTTAGGACCATATTTTTATAATATGAAACCCATAAACATCTGGCCTCATCATGCACTTGCATGGACCAACCCATGCCAAGCAATAGATATTAAGCACATATCTGACCTACCGGTTAAATAGAAACCACCAAGAGTTGTGTACCGATACATCAGGTATGTCTATTTTGTTATAATCTTAGTTTCTTATGGAGTTCCACTGTTATGAAGAATGACCACCTTACTAAATTTCTCATGTCCATGAAACAGGGTAGGGATGGCGTTAATCAGCGAATGTTACTTAATCCAAGTCAATCAAACCTTCCAATACTGAATGTACTGTCCATTCCAAAGGCCCTATACTGATGACCAATACTCGTTAAAACCTTCGTGATTAGGATATATGCCATTTTTGTGTGCAATTGGTGCATGTAGTATGAAAACTGGGTATAAATACTGAAATGCCAGGAATGTATGCGGTTACTGAACTGGGTTCATCATTCCTCTCTGGTATATAGTTTTGAAACGACATATTTCAACCACTTGAAGTAGTTGGGTCACTGTGAGGTGAGTAGGTCAAGGTAAAATAGTCTTCCTCTATTGAAATACCGACATATTACTGTATCATTTCTTGTTAATAGCAAATACACGTCCTGTTGGGATTTACATTCAATGTCCAGGAGCAATAATAACTTCAGCGCGTACCTTACAGAGAATCACAAGGACTTCTAAAAGTCTAAATCATACACGTGGTGTGAATCTGTTTACTGCATATATTCAATTACATGTCAATATTTAGCTGTGAATTTCTTAACCTAAATGCATCACACACTGAATACTTTATTAGGGATAAGGGGTACACCTTGAAATATGCAGTCAAGGAACAAGATACCACAGTAACCATCATCACAATCCAACACATGCCAACATTTCTACTGGTTTGATGCTAGTTTCACTGTGGAATGAAATTCTGGCATTTGAATTCCATGAAAGTACCACGGTAGGTCTAGTCATGCTTTATACTTCTATGGGACTATCATGAAAGTCCTAGGGAAGTTCGTTACTTCCATGCGTTGGCATTTCCTTGACACAATATAACAAGAATGTGTTAAAGACATGTAACAGAAAATCATGCACGTTGAATTGGTTCAAATGCCTTTTTTTCTGGAGTTGAATATACTGGTACATACCGGTACATAATACCAATGCTGGAGTAAGCATTTACCTTCCCCCACCCCACCACTCCTAAAAAGTGTATATTTCTGGCAGTTTGGGCCAAAACTACTTCCTTATTATACCAATAGACTATGTCGGTGGAATTTAGCAGCTTTTCAAAGACCATGCCCGGGTGTGTATGCTACATGACATTAGCATACAAAAACTTATCCAGAGGAAATATGCGAGAGCATTGCAGCCGGACTGAGGACTAGACTGGTCACACACCAAATAAATATCCAAGTATGACTACTACCTTAAAACTGCTTCCTAGTATAATGTGTATGTATATGTGTATATGTAAATATATCTTAATATGCAAAATAATACATTGAGTCAAAAACAAATAGAACAGTAAAATATAGATCACTAAACATTGTACACAGTGGGCCTGGAGTTCCCAGCACTCGCCTCATTATGGTAATAATCTTTGATTTTTTTGTTAATATATATATATATGTATATAGACTAGATCATGTAGATATATATAGATAGATAGATATAGATTCACTCCTGGTGAGATGAATACTATCCAGACCGGTGAGTATGGAATGATGGGGTTCTTAACTGCTGCTGCTGTATGCTGGGTTGGTACAATATCCATAGCGCAAGTTTCTGTTCCCCATGGATAGAGTTTGCGGATCAAACAAATCTTAGCTCCTCCCTAGATATTGATCAAAGACGTGAAAGCGGCAGTTGCTGCTGTCCCTGGTGCAGTCTGGGAAGGTGAAGTGTGTGCGACTCGCCCTCATACCTATCTAAACCAGAACTGGTGACAACAGTCTAGCTTGCTCCATGTATCCTAAGCCACTGTTGTCATATCCAGCACGTATCCATGGCACACGTATCGCAGCATATCGTGGTCAGTTTGACACAGGCAAGCTGTGCACAACTCATAATTTCCTAAGCACGGGCAAGGCGCAACAGTGACGCAATCTGTTGTAACTTCTGACAGGTGAGTATAACAGGTGAAACACCCTGGGACTCATGCTGCACTTATCAGTTTATGGTTCAGCGCACTTAGCCCAAGCACGAAAATTTCCTAGCAATTTGATTGGCCCGTCATGGACACCCGAGCTTGCCTAGGCTCAATCTCTAGTGAGGCCCGATACGTATCTTCATCATCCAGCAGACGAGAGGGGTCAAGCAAATAGTTGGTTACCTGAAATAATACAAGATATCAAAACACTGCCATTGCACCAAACTGATTTTGCCACCCTTTTACCTGTGTACGTATAATTAGCACTGCATCTGCATACAGATACTGAATAACATAGATAGTGAGCAAATGTCGTTTTCATTTCTAACTAGCATGCTAATGGATTCTGTTGCATACTGGAAGTCTATAAAACACAAAACCAACAAGACTTATGTATTTCACGAAAGAGTCCTTTTGATGTGGTTTGATACACTCTGCTGTAGACCAAAGTTGAGAAACAATGAGATCGGAAGTAACTCTCAGTCATATACATCCGACTTTAAAGATTTGCGGTCTGCTTCTAGACTTTAATTCCCCTAGATAGACAAATATTTATTTTCAGTTGCACAATCACAGGATTTTACACAAACAAGTATAAAATCTAAATGGTTTACAACTAGAGGACGTACGCTTAAGCCAGTGGCTGTTAACTGTATACAATACAAGAACATGGACAAATGTAACTAAAGAGGTTAAAACACAAAATTTACAGTCAGTGTGGCCTTTTATACATGTACTAAGATTCTATTTTAGTGCTTCATGAATATACAATGTAGTTCATTAGCCAAGGCCTTATTTGTCAGGGCCTTATTTATATATTATATGCATATATATTATATGCATGTAGCAGCTGTAATCTGCCATAGGTTCTATTCCCCATTCTGTAACCTACCCGTTTGTGGTGTTCTATTCTGTAGGCCGTCTGCTGGAATAGCTGGATCTCACGGATGACGTGGGCGATCTGAAATAGTACCAGAGAGTTACATGTACCTTACCCTCATACGCACTACAAACCTTTACTGAAGTCACAGGGAACGATTTAAACGCAATTCATAGTCACAGTGTCCAGCCACCCTCTAAAAATCACTTTCTCATGTAAATTTATTTTTTTAGAATATACTGACACCATGGTTCACTCAACTCAAGCATAGAAAAGAATTTGACCTGAATCGATACCTTTAACACTTATTCAACACTGCAGTTGTATTGCCCACAAAGTGTATTTGCAAGAAACGAAGACTTATTTCTCATTAAACCATTATGACAGATGTTACTATAAAGTGAGCTCCATACCATAGGGACATTACTTGTTTCTTTTATTTTCTTTTATTGGTTTTGTGTCCAGCTTGATAGCCTTAGGCTTTTTGGATTACCGCCATTTTCATGTGCAGTGTACAGTAGATATAGTTTGTATTTTTTTTATATTTATACATGAAAATAAAAAAAATAAATTATCTATCTATCCACAAAAGATCATTTACCATTCTCATTTTTGAGAAGTTTACTAGCCCCTCCTCCGTGGCATTGGGTGTGCCCTCCTCAATGAACGAAAGATCAGTAAGATACATTCCTAGGTAAGGGATACAAGGGGGGTCACACCTGAAACATAGTTAAAGCCAGCAGATCTTAACAATACAGCAGTGAGAGAATACCACAGTTTGGTTATCCTGATATAAAATCAGCGCAGGACAGAATAATGAACCACTGGCACAGGACTCGTAATGGTTTACTAGTATAGGCTGAGAGTATTATGGTTCACTGGACATTATAGGACTGCATGGGGTGATGCTTTAAACCATAGTCTTTCCATCTACTTCATGTAAATAAGTGTTCTTATTACACAAACTGCATAGTTATTAAGTAGTTTAGTAAACAGTAGCAGCAGTAGAGGTGCTAGAAGTTCTTTGAGATCCTGACAACTGAGTTACTCTCTGGACAGATACAGCGAAACCTAACTTGAGAGACCACTGCCATGAGACCAACCACCTGTCTTGACAGACCACACATTTTGGCAGAAGGACCTACATTTCAATACATGTATAACTAAATCTGTCACCAGAGAGCACCTGTTTTGGCAGACCACATTTTTGTGGCCAATGGGGTTATCATTCAAGACAGGTTCTACTGTATGAGTATGCCTTACAACAAGGTACATGTGTATTATAAAAGTGACTGGTAGCCACCAATGACTGACCTATGCAGGGCATCCCTCATGTTTTTGAAGCGGCTGTCTGAGGACACCAGAGTCTGCAGCCTCTCTATCATCTGCTTGGTCTGTTTGGACATCTTCTCCCAGGTTTTCTTCAGACGGTACACCGAGCTGTTCACGAAAGCAGCACAGATTTGAAGAACACCGTTATAGTTGTGCATGCAGCGGCATATGTCTGCAATGGCGGCCCACTTCTCAATACATGAAACTCTGTCCTGCAAATTTTGGCGCCGGACTATCTCCGACACGACCAGGCGGCTCACCTGCAACAAACCGATCAGTTGTCATGATACATGTATCCTTTTTCAGGCAAACTGTTTGTCTATAAAACTTTATTTCTGTAAAATTTTGTCATTACTACAGAAATTCCAATAAGCTACACTGTAATATCCATTTTGCCTAAAAGTAAAGTTATGCATAGATTCCGAAGTTGCGGCTTTTCTTAAAAAAAAAAAAAATACTCAACATATTTATTTATTTTGAAGGCGGAATGTGTTAAATCGTTTTTCATCAATCAATCAATCAAGCTTTATTGGCTAAAACAATACAGTCTTACCAAAGCCTCTTCTCATCTCTTCTCTCTATTCTGTGTAATACGATCCAAATTCCAGAAATACTACTGTTGCTCTTTGCTTAAAGAGTTCAATAATCTAAAATGCAGTCACCAATACATCATAATTATTGACTAACTCGAACTTCACTGTACATTGTATACCTGAATTCTATTACACAATTAAATATCACACTAGTAGTTAAATATTGTTTTGTGACACCAGAAATTTACTTAATACATGTAGCTGGTGATTTTAAAAGTTATGTACCTCATTAAACCTTTTGCTGACCAGCAGTACATGAGGAGCCTTGCTGGATTTGTCAGTTTTCATCCATGCTTGACCCAGCAGCTCCCTGCAACCATGACAAGAGAAGCAAATTGAGTTCAATGTACAATCACTAGCTGCATTTGGAGGAGACAGCTCGAAAGACACACCTATCTGCAATGTCTACATCAATAATCAAGTTACAAAAGAAATGTGTGACCGAAAATCATGGATGTATAGTTTCTTCTGTAGTGTATTGCATTACCGGTAATTCCATTTAGACATGTTCTGTTGTCATTTTGCGAGCTATTTACGGAAAGTGGCATATGGACAATACAGGATGGCATTGTTTTTTGTTCTACCTGGGATATCCCTTAATTTAGACATATGAAATCTGTCAAACATATATTATGCTTTGAGATTGCTTCCATGCCATTAGCATATCCCTTTAAGTACATGTATAAATACATGTGCATGACACATCATCAATAAATGTCAAATTGTTCCGTTGGAGCACCATGCTGCTTCATGTGGTACATCAATATAATATATAGCTTTCACTTCACACAGAAATAATTTACATATATTTGCCAACAAGCACAACTCCTCGATTATTAACATTTGGCTTAAAGAAACTAAATGCAGGTATTGATGGAAATAATACCCTCGCATGTCAAACAAATGGGAAAATGATGGCCACACAGATATTTTTAATATACCAAAGACAGGAAATGGATGTACTGCCCATTTTTTCCCTGCACCAAACATTAAGAATTTTACTTGATCTAGGACAGTGTTTCTACTTAAGGATGTGCATTACTGTTCTAAAAATAGCTCCACACCTTTCACATAAGTCATGATTCATGCCTGTGAATATGGCATTTCAGATAAGATCCTTAACTGGTAAATGATCTACCATTTTTTACACCTGTAGCTACATGGAAACTATATTCAGCTCCGGGCTATCATGCAAGTCAATAATGAATTTGCACACACTGAGACACCTAAGCAGCAACTGAACCATTTTTGGACCACAGGAAAGAAAATCAGATTTTTAAAAGTATAATTTCAAGTGCAAATGAGACATTGGTATATTTTATGTAACCTGGACTGGCATTATATATACCGGTATTGAGATAGTTCTATGCAACATATCCTGGAATTACGTATTACATATATTGAGATGCTAATATACGTTTGTGTAATTTAGGCTGGGGATTAGATATGTTGATATACCAACATATACTTTTATGTAACATCACCCAGGATTCAAGAAACCAACACAATTTTATGTAACCTAGCCTAGGGTTAGATACACTGAGAGTGATACATGTATATTTTTATGTAACCTTGGACAGAATTATATACCGGTACTTATTCTATATGTTCATTTAATGGCATCATACAGTAGGACAACTGATCAATAAAATGGTTTTTAATACGGCAAATGTCCGTGATACTGGACTCTTAACACTGAATGGCTTGCAAGCAGTCACATAGATCATATCAAGATTGATGCATAATTAAACGGGAAACAGTCCAAAGCCAGCTGCATTATCAAACTGATCAAACAGGACACAAAAGGTTAACTACATGTACCTCATTGCATCTGGGTTAACTGGTCTAGGCGTACGCCCACAGCTACCATATATATCATACTAGGCATATTTTATGATAACCTACATCTAGCAAATAATGCCATTTGTTTGATGGATTTAATTGCATGTTGCGATTTCAAATTAATGGAAGACATAGTTTAAATCAGCCACCCACATAACATATGCCGCATCTCATAGGACTGGGACAGATCATGCAAGATACTGATTCAGTAATTGCCACATGCACATTAAAGCTATGACCACTACCGATGTCAGATTGTAAATGGATCCCCATGGAAAATAGATCTCTATAGGTTCCATATTTCAGTAGAAACTGGACCATAACTTATGTAGGGGTGCATGAGAGCAGCCTCCACGTGGCGCCCCTGGGTATTGGGTCTTGTTGGACATTTTGTTCAGACTTGACCTGATAGCGAATTGCTCTCACACAGTGCACTACTTAGACTGTGAATATAAGCGACTTGAATTGACGTTGCAATCATTATCACCTGTTTTGGCACTGTATGGCCCTTTTGGTGTTGATGTGCCGTTAAACTGTGATACCACC
>JAAUYG010167787.1_pt1 | contig 11015 bp, 11 predicted proteins | sample 7278091 | NCBI WGS metagenome assembly JAAUYG01 (sample SAMN14350201, study PRJNA611818) | marine sediment metagenome | isolation source: surface marine sediment (0.6m) | place: French Polynesia: Moorea | collected 2018-08
CCCCCACCCCCCCCCCTCTCCCACACCCTCCCATACTTAGTGGGTGGGTTTTTTCTCTATCCACGGCTCTCTGGGGGGGGGTGGTGTGTGGGGGGGGGGGGGGGGGGGGTGGGGGGGGGGGGCCGCCGGCCCCCCCTGTAGCTAATGTCAACAATACAAAATACCTCAGCGAAGGGAACAAACAAAGAAAACATTGGTGTGACTCGGAACCCGATATACACGCACGCAGAAATCAATCTAGGATGCCATGAGCGAGACCAGCGAATCCTAATCGGCATTATGCCACGCCCTACGTCAGCAGCCAGGAGATATAACCTGCACTCATTACACCGAAGACAGTAGTAGCCCACCCACCTTTGCCGATCACATTGGACCTTTTCTAATTTTCTACCTGCTGATTGGTACCCACGTCTATTGTACATATCAGCAGTTTTCATTTGACGCTGGCATTACGAGGCCATTTGTCGTCATGGTTGTTTCTCAAAACACGCCGCCTGGCATCCACGGATCCCCCAGGATGCACCGGGCGAGGGCGCCACACGATATGCCGTTCTGGCTTATCCTCTTGCCGCCATTCCTTTCCGGAAGTGACTTCCGGCAGCGTGGTCCAGTAGGATGGCACTGCCGGCAAGCTCTCCCCGTTTTATTGCCGTCAGCGGAAACTTTATTACGGCCATTTATTGCAAAGCTTTCAGGTCAGAAGGCCCAGGGCTATAAAGACCGTTGATATTAAATGTCCCTTCCAAATCAGAGCTCTGACTATGACAGGAACCATTCTCGTGACATGAAGCCAGCTTATTTTCGTGGCAATAACATGTATGTGATCTTCCAGAGATACGGGGAGCGGCGTGGGCCTCCCATCGCTCCACCCCAAAGCCTAAATCTTACATCATGACGCCACTAGATATTTCTCGAGAGGATTTCATAACCTTTTAAAGCTAATTTTACGATTTTATTTTTATTGGGATTTCTTTGGCACTGGAAATGGTCGTCTTAAATCGTACTGTTTGCAAGGCTGAACAGTCTTTACTTCACGTTAGCTGATTGGTACGGCATTCAATTTGTTACTGGAATGTCACGGCGAACTCCTATCACAAGAAGTCTGAAAATCGTCAATGTGTATATCATATTGATGTCATAAACGTCACCAAGCACGTCTCAACAATTAAAATTAAGACTTCGCACAAGCGCCAATAGCTGAACGGCGGAAATAACCCCCACTTTCTAATAATTAATTATGAACTTAGTGATTTGTGTGGCTAATTAAATGGAAGTTCCGAGTTTATGCATAAAGATTGTTTTACTGACAGTGACCATTTAGGTCATAATCTACATGAAGAGCATCATATAATGCTCAGTATTTAAAGGGCACTTGCCGTAATTTGACAAAAATATTCTAATGCAATGCAGTACTAATTAAGTAATGCGCCCCCCCCCCCCTCCACACACACACATTATCAATAGCTTTCAATTACTCCCTAGCCTGTTGTAACTTAGCCATTTTGATTCCTTTTGTGGGTACCGGTATATTTCCTTATCGTCATGCTTATTTCGTACTGAGGGTAGACTTCAACACGATTACTTTCTCTATAATGTGTCAACGTATTAGTTTAAATCGGGCATTGGTTGCATTATAAAATTGCGTAATGATCTAGTCGGTTGTCTGAGATGTGGTACAAAGTGGTACATCTTACTCTTGAGGACTGAAGTGTATGCACTTCCTATACGGCATCCACCTGTAGCATCTTTCTCACTCACTGTTCGTTAATCATTTCATAAGACATTGCCAATGTCTTACCATTTCTTGCACCTCCAAACTGATCTTTAACGTCCAGACAAACTGCCATAAGAATGATACTGCCACAGGCAGTCGAAGATCTCGTTAGAGTAGATTGGGACAGGCAGGAAAGCGTGCTAAACACAATGCTTGCATGACACACTTCGTACATATCGGTCAATGCAGCGATTCGAGCTCCCTTTCCGCCAAGGCGTTTCAAAATTCCGAGACGTGTCTGTTGAGAGACGAAAAGAAAGCGAGCAGAAGAATCGCTAAACTTATTTTTTATTAAAAAGACATTTGCCTTAGATAAAAAAGGTCCACAAGAAATGAAGTAACTTTGCACGACACTGAATTATGATAATTTCTGTTCTCAAAGGCGCGACAGATATATCCTGGTTAACTGTAATAACAACTTCGCAATGAGGTTATTTCTCCAACACATTTAGTATTCATGATGGTATCGTGAAAATCATGGATCATTCAACAGATGGGGGTTAGCGAAAGTGTAGTAGCGTATAAATGTGTATATTTTACACATGTATTACATGTTAGATTGTAAGGTTAGTTTATAAAAATATCAGTATATTTGACAGTGTAAATTATACGCAGATATATGACGGTGATGTCTGTCGCTCATTAGTTCAATGTCTCGTCACATCTAGACTGGGTTACTTTAATCTGTTGTTCCAACAACACACACACCCTGACACACATTCGATAGGCTTCAGTGTAACAGAAAGAAGACTACAGAACACATGTGTGCGACTCATCACGAAGACATCCGGTTGAAGAGAGATCACTCCTGTCCTTATAAAGCTTGGCTGCATGGACAACAGACAACAGCATACAATTACTGCTGTATACGTTCAAAAAGCGTTACTTTGAACTGGCCTGTCACATCTCTAGTACTTTTTGAATGTGTACAACCCCAGATTAGTTTGCATTCGGCATCCAAGTCTTTGCTCGATCTGCACATAAACATAACATGCCATGTATGGTTCCAGGTTTTTACAGGCTTGAGTCTTCAACGTTGGAACCAATTACTCCATAAAGAGATAGGCGCACGTCTTCTGTGTGTGTTCCAAAAGCTTGAAGACGTACCTGTACATATTTAAAAAGGCTATGGTGAATCATATACTCCCTAATACAATTTAGGTCTAACCGATAGCCATACTGTTCTATATAGTATGACGATATCAATATTTTATCCGATTCGATTGATTTACGTGAAAAGGCGCCTTTAAAGCATGATAAGTATTTGTATTGTGGATTCTGGCGCAAAAATGTGGTAATATCAAAACAAAAATGAACAATCCGAATACGTGAAGCAAATGAAGGAAGAGGCATGTTTGTATTAGTTTACTGGAACTATGGAATTTGATAACGAAAACATGGAAATGCCGCGAAAGGGTGAATGAAATAATTGATATTTTTTAGTAAAAAAGCGTACGTGTATTTTTGCTCAAGATACTGTGCTTTTTATGAAAGACGAAAAGCGTTAATGGATTACATTTTATGGCTACCTCAGCAGAGTAAAGATTAAAAGTGACAGAAATGCAACATATCCCCCAAGGGGCGATAAGTTTGCTCGTGTTACCAGATAAAAGCCAGGGAGGATATGAGGTAGCTATAAGCTGTTACAGGATCAGTCTAGATACCGCAGTTAATCAACTGATGGAGGAAAGACAGTCAAAGCGGGTGGGCTAGACGTGGTAGATCAGTACATTCCTTGATATTTGGTGTTTAACAGTCTAGACAGTGACCCCAGACCAGTATAGGGGTTTGTTTTGCAACGGCAGATAAAGATCTGCTAACTCGAGCCGTTCGCGGGAATTTACTGATGGCGGACAACCAGAGAAGTGGTTCCCGATTCACGCTATATACTGACCGGTATCTATCATGGCTGAACACCCAACGGTGGGGATATAGCCCGGCGTTTGATCTTTAATCACTTCCACAGGGGTTCCGAAGAAGGTGCTGTGTATGGGGACTCACGACCATCAATAACTGGGAGAACTCTATATATCAATATATTACTTCAGGAGTCCGGGAGATCTACCAGACACCCCAGACGAATAGAACTGAGAAAGAGAAAAGCCATTAATCCTATTCACACAAAAAACTTATTCCGTGATGTCTACGATGTCAAAGATGTTTTTTTTTCATAATTGACAGACGCCTAGCTGTAAGAGAATAGCCATGTACAGTGATAGACGTATAAAATCGCGTCTTGACGCTGGAGAATAAAACAGGATTATTCGAGTTCCTCTGGGTAATAAAGAGATGGCGGGAATTTTCCACAGTGGTTTTCCCCGACCTTCTGACAGCACCTGCCATGAACAGCATTGCACTTAAGAGCGGAGGCGCATTTATACATAAAGATTTAAATATCCCTTTTAGTGGGTAGTTATCAATATGAGCCCGTAGTTAGTAACATGTACCATATTGACTTTGGCTGAGTATAATGGTATTACTGCCTGATGTAGAAAAAATATTCTGTGGCATCTAAAAACGTAGTCCTTGTTCGATCACACTAATGACCTGCCAGTCATACAAAAGGCGTCGGTACTATTCAGGCCAGTCCATATAGTCTGCACCAGTTCAACCATTATCAACCGGTTCAAAAACGCAATCGCTACTGCTAGGGGGATTTAAAGCCGTGTACAAGTAATGCGAGTGTGATAAAGGGGCTCCGTAAGGAACGCAGTTAGCTGCGGCATCGAGTACGTGGTACATGGAGGGAATGAAACTGTCTCTGAATATGGACTAGCAACATTAAGAGTAATCGTTTGTTACAAGCCATCACCTGTCAGAAAAAAATCTAGACTATTAGCAGGTATTGTTTATTTAAGGCATTGGGAAGAGAGGATGTCCGAGGGATTTTGACAACGGCACACTGAAAGGAATCAGAGATGAACGCGAGCAGCGAGGAATGTTTTGCAGTATCTCCCCCTTATGAACAATCTAGAGCTGCGAGATGAAATGGGGGGTGGGTGGGGGGTTGTCTCCCGACCCTGTCATTTTATTTGGAGCAATTATAAATTGCGGTCTGATGTAGATGGGGGCGATCAATTTACGACCAAAGTCTTATCTGCTCATTTGGGAAAAAGATGTTATATAATTTGCATATAGCCTGAGGTGAGGGCATCCAGTACACAAATTGTAGAAACATCTTCAAAGTATATAATTATTCTCTTCATTTCTAACTGCTACATAGAATCTCCCACGTAAATGTATTTTAAATTAATTGTTTTATTTTAAACGTACGACTTTTTATCTCCTACACAGGATTTAGTATCCCCTACCTGTGAGATGTCACCTCCCATGTATTATTATCTCCTACCTAGAAATTAGTACGTCATAGGTAGGACTTAATAATCGCTTAGTAGCTGTCCTATGTAGGACTTGGTATCTAAGTAGGACTTCATATCTACTACGTTGGACTTAATAAGTCCCACGCTTGATTTATAATCTCTCACATGGGACTTAGTAACCCCTACGTCAGAACTGCAACCTCGTAAGAAGTTACGTAAATTTAACCAAATCCTCCGTAAGGCTGACCCTCTCCTATGTAGGACTTAGTACATTTTATGTATGACTTAGTAACTCCTATGTTACCTAAGAGATACTATGTTTTAGGTACTACATGTGTCCTACGTAGGACTTATTTTCCAAATGCATGTAACTCCTACATAATGTAGGTCTTACCATCTCCTACGTAGCACTTAGTACATATAAGTCTTATTACATGTAACTCATATATGCAGGATTCGAAAAACAACCCTAAGCTTTCTGTACGATTTAGTCCTATACAAAAGGGACTTTCTCCACAGTTGGCACGAATAACCAAATTCTTGTTGGTTGAAAATATGCTTCATCATTGCAGAATCAAAAATTTACAATAATGGCGTGTCCATGGTCACATTCAGACATGGTAAGACTGATACATGTATTTTATAATGTTTTAAGGTGGATCATTTTTCATGATAAAATAATTTCGACTTGAAATTTCCTCGAATTAATTGGCATATAAAACGTGTGGGGCATCTAAAATCTATTTCCTCTTTGTTAGTCTTGAGCACTCACTACAGATGAGAAGCCACGCAAATTACAATGGTATACTTGCGCCTGTCTTGGGAATTTTTATGTTGATAGAAGAGGCTGTTGACACGAGTGGTAGGATTGAGATAAGTGACCTACGTGCTACGCCAAGGTTTCACTGCAAGAATACTACCATATTTGGTGTTGGAACCATCTAATGAATCTTCCAATACAAAATTACATTTGCAGCATCCAGTTTTGATCATGCTTGGCTATCATTCATGGTCAGTCCCACATCATCTGTGAGCACCAACATTTATGAATTGTGTAGCCATGGTCACGGGAAGCAAACGGGGTCCCTGGTACCCGCAAACACGCGAGGTTCGAGAATGCGTGACGGCACATATTATAATGGCTAGCTGGCCGCCCTTCACTGCTAGCCGTGGACCATATGTACCCAGTGTCCACAAACCTTTTGGCTATTCTGAATGTCTGGTCATTAGATGCATCTGCCTTCATTACGAAGACCTGGGGGCAGTGACCCACGGGATCCCAATATCTTGTAGAAACCTGAGCCAAAGAGCCACTCCAGGCCTGACCTAACCACACAACCTCTTTCGTTGTCTAATGACTCTCGTAGCTATTAAAGCATGGTCTGTAATTGTCTTTTATTTGCCATCATTACAGAGTCCAGAGTGTTGAATGAACACACCACACCGCATTTGAATTCCATGACATGTTTAAGTGCATGAACGTCTGAGTCCGCAAAAAAAAAACAAACCACACTTTCTTTTGTAGTCCCGGAACACGTAACGTGAAGTAACAGTTATTACAAGCCTGTCCCAAAAACATGGATGTTTGTAGAGTGCGTTAGTAGAGTGCGTTTCTTATATTTTAAGAAACTCACGTTACAATAGAAACAATTTAGAAAAGATAACTAAATTGTCTCTTTTCTAATTGTTTCTATTTTTTCTAATTGTTCACATATATACTTCTGGACAAATACTTTTTAGCTCTGCCTTGTGATACTGCTTAGCAAAGCTGCTGTCATCACGAGGGCGTTCGTCGTCCGTCCGTTGGCCTCCGTCAGTCCGTCGGCCGTCTGTAAAATCCCTCCTCACAGACACCGTCAAGCGAAGTGACCCCAAATTACCGCATTATCTTATTTTTTTTTTGGGGGGGGGGTCAAAAAATTTTTTTTATGATTTTGTTTTCTTTTCGTTAACATGGGACCATATGGGAGCAACAATTTCAGACGACCTCTCCTCTGAAAGTACACATCAGATTCACTCCAAAAAAATCATACATGTTCCTAGAGAGGGTCTTTACCAATTTATGGCAACTTTTTTTGCCGTTTAACATGGTAGTAAATCTGGAATTATAAAATGTACGGTATCTTGAAACGGCTGGTCGTAGAGCAAAGCTTTCCGCAATTTTGGACTCGGGGGATACAGGTAACATGCATGTTGCGTATATTTGACCTTATATTGTTCAAGGGCATTTTGAGGTCATTCGGTGCACTTGTCTCAAAATGGCCTATAACTCGAAAAAGGCTGGCCATAGAGTGGAAAGGACTGAAATTTGAGACTCAGTGGCACTAGTAACAAATACATAGGGTACATTTTACATTGTAGGATTCAAAGTCATTTAAGGTCATTCGATGCACTATTCTTAAAATGTCTTGTATTTCAAAATCGGCTTGCGGTGGCGCAAAAGAGTGAAATTTGGGACTGGTGGATGCTAGTAAGACATATATGGGGTATATTTGACCTTGTAGGGTTCAAGGTCATTTGTGGGCATTCGGTGCAATTTATCAAAATGGCCTGTAACTCAAAAACAGCTGGACGTAGAGCAAAATGGACTGAAAATTTGGGAATTGGGGACACTAGCAACACATTTATAGGGTGCATTTGACCTTGTAGGGCTGGCCGGTGAGTGAAAAAGAATTTCGGACTCGGAGGATATGAGTAATGCATAAGTGGGGTACATTTGACCTTATGTAGGGTTGGTCATTTTGACGTCATTTGGTGCACTTGTCTGAAAATGACCTGTATCTCAAAAATGGATGGTCGTTGAGCACTGAGTGAAATTGGAAGTCGGGGATACTAGCAATACATATATGGGTACATTTGACATTGTAGTGTTCAGGGTCATTTTGGGGTCACTCGGTGCACTTGTCTCAAAATGGCATGTGACTCAAAAACCGCTGGTGGTAGAGCAAAACGGACTTAAGTTTGGGACCCGCCGATATTAGTTAAACATATGGAGTACGTTTGATTTTGCAGGGTTTAATGTCTTTTTGAGGTGATTCGGTGCATTTGTCTCAAAATGTCTTGTAAGACGAAAACGGCTGGTTGTGGAGTGAAACGGACTGAAATTTGCGACTAAGGGACACTAACACATATATGGGTCACCTCAGCTACATGTACAGATGTAGTACCTGCATGGCCTGTGAGGCATAAACCTAACTTGGGCATTGCGCAAAGGCCCCTGGGCCTCTTGCTATAGTGTCAACTCCGAATTTACTTGGACCAAAGTTAGTTTCCCATGTAAAAAAATGAATTCCATTTATGCACTATAAGGGTTGATCACTGCCTAGTGTTATAATGATGAACTTCCTCTTTTCTAACAGACAACTCATGAATAGGTTCTGGATTCTTGTTGCATTAGAAAGGCATTTGCATGTTTAGTAGTACAGATTATGAGGTGAAAATGAATCTGTACTATGCGTATTCTAAAGCTCTAATTAACGTTAAACTTTATAAAAAAAAGTACAAAAACTGATATGTGTTCAAACTAATGAGCATTTTCGAAGCATTGTGGATTTTCTGTTTTGTTTTTTTTTCATTCTGCCTATGATCGATATACTTGCATACCCCCCCCCAAAAAAAAAAAAAAAATAACAGGCATTTCAAAATACCTTAAGTTAAATTATGGTATATTAATACATAATACAATATTTTTATGCCCTATGGTAGTAAAACTTTTTTCATTCTCTTCTAACCACTAACGATTTAAAGGCACCTAGGTCTGACTTATATCCCCATTTTGAAACACTCGCCATTGGTGACGCCCATAATTTTGTGGACTCCACACTTTCTACCATTTGGTTACCTAATTTAAAATTCCAATTCCTTTTTTTTTGTTGTTCCTTCAGCAAGCATTTTGTGTCACACGGGACATAATGAATAGTGTGTACAGTACAATACTTTCTTTGAAGAACCATTCAAAATTAATGACCAAAAAGGCCAAGGGGCCTTGACAGTCTGCTTGTCCAGGCTAGGGCCACAATATAGATGTTGTAATTCTTTGAGAAATATAAAAAAAGCACTTGAAGGTCAAACTGAATTAGGTGATGTCTAAACTTGCATGTGTCCTATTTACTGGCAAATCAGATAGAAAAATAATTGTGTGTACGTATAAGTCACGGTCTTTATAAAATTTGAACGAAATGTGCAGGTGATGTAGTATAGCAAAAAATGTATCTTTGGAAAATTGCAAAGTGTACCGAATGACCTCAACTGACATTGTAGAATCAATCCAGCATGAAAAGTGCACATGTACTGTACGACAACATTGTCGGCTCCTTTCTGTCATATGAGTGATCTTGAACTTGATCTTTATCAAGCTCAAATGTGACGGTGTGGCTGGAACTTCTATGTCTAATTTCCAACCAGTGGTCAGTAGTAAAACATGATCTACCTCTACCACTCTCTCTCATCACATGCACCCTCTTCCTGTCCCTCCTGTCCTCCTAATTGTATGATGTATCTGATGTGCAAACTTATCTTCCATACTGTTTTTATCATTACGGTTGTTGCTGTTTTTGTCATTTTCATTCAAATCAGACTAACCAGCAACATTTTGTTGCTTACATTGTCCTACAGTCCAATAGGTAGTCCCTGACCGGAAATATTCGAGGATGAGGATATCATCTAGATCCACATTGGCATAAACCAGGTGGTCACACTCTTGAGATAACAGCAGGAAAAGTTGGTCCAGTTTAGACAACCACAGTTCGAGCTGCTTAGTCAACCGTCGGCAGTCGACCTTGTTTAACCACCACTATGTAACATCATTACACGTCCTAGCCTATACAACAGTGACACTTTGCCGAATTTGGCCAATATTCGATATATGTAGTATTCGGCCCAGTTTAGCAACACTATGTCTCCCAATTTAGCTAACTTACTGCAGTCTGCCCAATTTACTCACACTTTCAGTGGTATTGGTCCTAGACGTATTTTAGTTAAAGCTCAGCAGTAGTAGTTCTCAGTCCGCTTTAGCCTATCAGTGATAGTGGTCCAGTCATCTGCAGTTACCAAAACGCTAAAACAGGTCTCTCTACAATATGTAACAAGAAAGACCGCTGGGACAGCGGAAAACCCCGCCCGCCAACAAAAACCTCTTTGTGACTTCCAGATGGTCATAATATTACTGCTGGCAAATATATCTATTCCATACAGATATCCTACTACTGAAAATCCGAGTGACCTTGACTTTGACCTTTGAAGGCCAGTCAATGTCAAATTTGACAATGCCATTGGAATCGCCATATAGGATTTTCTATTAATAGTTAATACTAACGTACAGTCTAACTCAGCTCCCTTACGAGACATAAGGCTTTGAAATCCGACTGACCTTGACTTTGACCTTCCAAGTCGCTCAAGGTCAACGGTGATTGTGTCATTAGACTCGCCATATATGGTTTCCTATTGATGGACAATAGTAACTTACGGCCTAACTCGGCTCCTTTACGAGATATAAGGCTTTGAAATGTGAGTGACCTTGACTTTGACCTTTCAAGGTCACTCAAGATCAAAAGTGATGATGGCATTAGAATCGCCATATAGGGTTTCCTATCAATAGTTTATAGTAATATAGGGCCTAACTCGGTTCCTTTACGAGATATCAGGCTTTGAAATCTGAGTGACCTTGACTTTGACCTTTCAAGGTCACTCAACGTCAAAAGTGATGGTGTCATTGGACTCTCCACATATGGTTTCCTATTGATGGTTGATAGTAACATAGGGCCTAACTTGGCTCCTTTGCGACATATGACGCTTTGAAATCTGGTTGACCTTGAGTTTGACCTTCAGAGGTCACTCAAGATGAAATCTGATGGTGCCATTTAACTCCCCATATATGACTTCCTATTAGTGTCTAATAGTAACTATATGTCCATCTCTCACCG
>JAAUYG010192612.1_pt1 | contig 11015 bp, 7 predicted proteins | sample 7278091 | NCBI WGS metagenome assembly JAAUYG01 (sample SAMN14350201, study PRJNA611818) | marine sediment metagenome | isolation source: surface marine sediment (0.6m) | place: French Polynesia: Moorea | collected 2018-08
CACTGGCGATTTTATCATGCACAAAAGTCCCAAAGTAAGCTATGATGATATTTAAACACCACTCAGCAGCAGCAGCTCCGACTAAACAGGAATATCTCATAGGATTTACAAACAAAATATCACTCATATCGGCACACGAAGCATGAAGCATTCTCATCCGTTATAAACCTCCATTTTTTGGAAACAACGTGCCCCACAATTCATCAGTGCACGTGCGCATTGGAGTCAAAACATCCAACCGCTCATAGATCTATTCGTACATTGTACACCGGTTCCTCTGTAAGCTTAATAAACTTGCCTATGTGTCTTCCCTAGAGTCCCTCCCCCGGTCGAGGTGAAAGCGAATGCCAAGGCAATAGAAGACATCCTGCAGTGTCGAATGTCAGAGCTGCCAACAGAAGTCCTGGTCCACGTCTTCTGGCACATGTTCGTCCATTTTGAGCATTCCCTTCTGGATTTCATCGACTGTCTGAAGCGTCCGTACGTCTGGCCAAGGGCCCAGTGTTTCCCCTACATCTTCCACGAGTGTCCCCGGCGTTTCCTGTCTAATCCAGACAAACAGGAGAGGTGCAAGAACATCTTGTGGGACGAAGAAAACAACGTTCCCAGAACGGACATCCAAGAGCCCGAGGCGTTCCGGAATTACTCGACCTGTATGAAGCTGGTTCGGGAGAAGGCACAGCCGTGTATCCAGATCATGGAGGAAACGTGCAAGAAGGCTCCGTTCAGGGCAACCAAGACCGTGCGTGCTACCATGGACGTGGTCCCGTACCTGCTGGAGAAAAACCCCAATCTCAGGGTCATCCATCTGATCCGTGACCCAAGGGCTGTCATGGTGTCCAGGAGCGAGTTCTACGACACAGGGCGCAGCATCTACTCTCAGGGGGACATCTCAAAAGAGGCCAAGGTCTTCTGCCAGAGTATCGCCCGGGATGTGGGACTGAGAAAGGAGCTGGAGAAGAAATACCCAGGAGCCATTATGGAGGTCGTGTACGACGGCTTCGTCCAGGACCCTGTGACCTACACGAAGAAGTTCTACGAGTTCCTGGAGGTTCCCTATAAGGATGAAGTCCACGACTGGGTGGTCCGGAAGACCATGGTGGAAATGAACTCCTCCTATATCGCCACAAAGTGGCAGGGCAAGCTACAGTATGATGAGGTCATGGGGATCAACGGCCCATGCGGAGAACTGTTTACCGGGGTGAGGTATCCATGGCCTTGAGCTCCAAAATCTGCTAACAAACAAGGACTTTTTCTTGCTGAGAAGGCCTTCTAACAACAGGCGAATTTAAAAACATTGACATAAAATTTGTATAGGAAGAACTCATTATGACTGCGGTGCCTTTGGATGATGACATACACTCGCCGTTATGCAGGCAGACTTGCATAATAAACAGAAATAAAGGGGATCTATATTAGTCATGATGTTGGGCCCTTATACACGGAGCGTATAGCTTTCCTTTTCAGAGCACGTTCACTATATAGATTACATACAGTGGAATCATTATGAGCAACACTATTGTGGTAAAACATTAAAGATAAAACGCCAAAAAAGGTGCTGCAAGCATACGACTGAATAGCAGCGCAGTAGTAATTATCAAGAGACACGATTAAATAATTACAACTGATCTTCTGGCAAAGCTACATGTAGGTATGGATGCATTTTCACTTTGCTTATAACTGTGATATCCAGCCATAGTCCCAGCACATAGTGATAATTCCCAAATAGTTGGAAAATTTTACTGGACGTATTAATTCTAACAGGAAAACGAAGGTCTGTGCCATAAATATCAGAAAAAAGGTATAATAGAGATATGCAATGTATACGTTAGTACGTTATTGGTCATTATAAGGGGTATTGGGGAACTTCGTATATGAATGCAAGGGCAGAGGTTGTTCGTAGAAATAAAGTGTTTCTATATATTGACTGATGAGTCCATTTTACAATCTATAAAGAAATGGTGCATATGGACATTTACAATCTGATTGAAAACTCTTGGGTTATTCACTCTGGCGCATTAAGGAGCCCTGGGATGGGTCCTCTCAACCTAATAGTCGATTCGCCTTGGTTTAGAATTCTACGCCACTTCCGACCATGTTGCCGGTGAACGGTTCAATCCCAATTACAATGTACATGTACAAGGAGTTATATGCAAAATTAACCCTTTCATATCCAATGTTCTCAAAGCTAAAGATTAACCCTTTATTTTAAGATCGTAGTGTAATATATTATATGACAATGTTAGAGTTTGACTTTTCAGGATTTTATTTGATTTAACTATACCAACTGATGGTGCTTTTGGTACACGGATGTAAATTTCACGAGTTGACTGGAACCTTAGGGGAAACTGTAAACCATCCATATAGCTAATAACTAAAACAGTACTTTAGTTTTGAAATGGAGCGGAAAAGTAAAAAATGATATCTTAACTTTTGGTGAAGTTTTCAATATCGGTTTTAAATCTTCCATGTTGTACAATAAATACACGGCAAATAAACTCGATCGCCTTAGCCACATGGTCAGTCTAAGCCCCATTTCGTGTAGGATTAATAGGCGGCTTAGCGTGATATGGACACTCCTGACCAAAAAAACAAAAAAACAAACAAACAAAACCAAAAAATCCACACACTACCCAGTACAATTAGCTTTACCTTGTTGATAGGAACAACTTTCTCGGAATACAGGATGACAGCCATTTTGGATTTCCAAGCTGGCTTCGTGAGGCCGACGTGGCTCTTAAAGAGAACACATTGGAGTACACTTAGTCCGGAGCGTTCACATATAGCTCAAATATCACCCTCAGCTGCCTGACTATAATTACTCAATATGTATATGAGCCATTTAGTTTATAACATTACCACCAGGTGGCCTTGGTATAATATCAAGTTTGAAAAATGATTTTGATCTTATGAAAATGCTACTTTAATTTGACAAAGCTAAATTTGGAATCATACTTGGCGCCAATATTTTACTACTAAAAGTACATTGCACGCCACATCGCAAAGTAAGTGTTTAAAGATTTATTAAATGCACCCATTTGTTTAAAAACCTGGCATACACTGAACATAGAGAGAGATCCGAAACTGAAAGTCGGACTGAAGACGTACACCTGGTACTGGAGAAACGTAGTCTGTCCTGGCCTGGTTCTGGGCTTTGGTGCAACCAACGCTAGGACTACCCATACAGTGAAACTTGTGTATCTTTATATGCATATAAATATGCAGGATTATTTATAGATCCTGCCTATATAGATCTTACACATACATTGTATACATATGCAGATCATATATAGAACTTGCCTTTAATAACATACTAAGTTTGAGGTTTCTGTTGCAGTTGCAACTTTTAAATAAATTAATTTCCATCATCAGTAAATAAAAGGTTTGAAGATTGCGCATATTGTTAATGTTTTATCACTGAGTTTGTTTTTCCAATCCGGTATTTTTTTATTTTTTTGTTTTTTGTTTTGCTTTGCTTTGATTTCCCCGCTCCGTCGTTGATCGCCTTGGGTATTTGAGTACTTCGTCTAGTTAGCAGAGAGCAGAATTTTCTGTGCAGGTGACAGGCGCTCAGTTACAGCCACAGTGATAGAGCAATATTTCCTGTCATAACTTTCTGGATGCACGAAATGACGGCGGTTGTTTTTCCTGCTTTTTGCCACGGCATCAAGTTGTACGAGTTACAACAACAACGCTCGTGACCGGCGTGTGTTAGGAAACTAAATGTATGCTATAAAACGGTTTATATCCGTTACAATTACCGTTACAGAGGTACAACTACCGCAAGTCTTCCCAAACGGACGTTTCCGTTTGAAATGGCGGCCAGTCATGTAAACAGTGCTTCTCGGGTAGTGTAACTATAGAATGCCTATAACCTAAATTGGCACAAAGAATGCAACACAATGTCGCGCTAAGACGCACAGGGCGTTTAACTTCTTGTCCAAACCCAGCTCCAATGCAGAACGAATTAGGCGCGTGAGCCATGAGGGTGTTGATAGAAGAAGAAAGACTAAAATAAACATTCGAAATTGTTCAACGAAAGCTGACCCATGTACTATATATATAAAAATAGGTTATCAGTTATGTACACTGAATTTCAAACGCAGCATAACCGCAGAATTGCTTTTGGTAAAGCTACTTTATTCGATGTTAAATAGTGGCTAGGTTGTTTTAAGCATGTTAATATGTTATTCAGGTATAAGCACCCCATATATATTATGTGGGAGTCTAAATAAGGAACCAAAAGGGTAGAGGATTTTTGAGGTAATGCAAACAGGCTGCTACAGCTAGGTTCTCAAGTCTAATGTTCATAGTAAAATAGAAATATATAAAGAGTGATGTATTTATTTCCTGGCTTAATCTTTTCTAGTTTAGATAATGGTGTATTTAACAAGCACACAGGTTATCAGCGGTCATTATAGGTAGCACTGCTAGTAGGTATGTTGAACGAACAAGACAGCATGTTGTCTCGAAGTGCTGAAGTCGAAGTTTTGACTTAAGTCGGCAATCTGAGCACGTGTGGGTCCGTTCTACAAACCCGACATACAAGTTAGAACTCAAGGCGTAAGTGGTTTCGAGAACTTATTTCCGAGTTGCTGGCGGGAGCACACAGCTCGTCTTTGTCCGGCAGCACACGAGCTGGCTCGATATGCAGGAAGGTGGTCATTACCTTGTTCTAATGGCACCCAAAAGCAGCGCCAGCTGCGAGTGGCTGCAGCCTTCGACAAGTCTTCCGGCTGTGACCGCCGCCGATTGGTGGCCCTCGAGGCGGACAGGTTACATGTCTGTGTCAAACCAAAATGCAACGCGCGTCCTTCTCTCTCTGCGTGTGAATCAATCTAGCGAGTCTTTGACGTGCTCTGGACGGCGACTTGACCTTTTGCATTGAGATATGGTCAGATGTCCCCCAACACGATCTGACGACGTCGACACTTGGGGAAGGAAGCGAGCAGACATCGGCTGGGCCACTTCTGTAACTCTCCAGCCACGGACCATTAAATCAAGGCAATAGCAACGCCGATCGCTGCGATCGTACATGACAAAAGACCACTGATGGATATATAACAATAACCATTAACCCGTGGCAGTACTATTGCGGGATGCTTTCTAGGAATCGCTGGGGGAATAAGGCTATCGCATACTGCTAGCTTGCCACGAATTATGGACAAGGTAAAAAAGACAAGTGCTATGCATCTGGATATATATTATTTTACTTTGCATATAGGGGCCTACTAGTTTTTGTTGTTGTTTGTGCGCACTTACGTAAGTAGAATAAAAGCAATGAGAAGCAAAACTTCTCTTTATATTTTAGCTATGCATTGCTACGAGGCGTGACGCGTCAGTTCCAGAGACATGGGTCTGAGAGACACAGGTGGATTGAGGCTTCGCCTCTTCATGTCTTTGGATTCAATTTCGGGATATCGTGTGTAGTGAAATTTTAAACCCATGGTCCGATGATATTCACTACGATGGATTTTGAATCCATGGGTGATCCGATGATATTCAATATGATACATCTTGAATCCATGATTGATCCGATGATATTCATTATGATATATGCCATAGAATCCTCTTCAATGCTCTTTTTCGGGGTGGGGGAGGGGGTTGGCTTTGGGTTGCTGCAATTCATTTTCTTTTCACACATGCTTTGGATTTTTTTTGTTATGTTCGTTTTCGGATGACGTCTAGTCTGCCAATCCGATTGGATATTCTCGGCCTCTGATCGATATATGTCATCATTTTTTATTTAAGCTTCAATATATTTTGAAAGGTTTGCACACACCGGCAGGTACAAGATGCTCACCTTTGAAAATGTTATGGAAGCTAACAACTGCCTGTAGGTTACCTAAGGAATATTTTCTGAGTTCAAATTAGTATTTCGCTCTCCCAAATCGCACCATGAAGGTTTCATTAGGAATTCAAACTACACTTGGCCATAATGGGCCCTTCATCTAATCACATTGGCCCGCATGAAACTTCGGTCAATCATGATATCCTGCTTTTTGTTGTTTTTTTTGTTTCGAGCATCTTCGAAAATTTTTCCCAAGGCATTTAAATTACCCCCATTCCGAATTGCTTAAAAACATAATTCCGAGTTCCGTTATAATTCTTAGTTTTAAACTCAAAAGTCTCTATTCTGAACTCAGCATTCCAAGAAACTAGAGTTTAGAACTCGGAACTATGAATCCCATAAAAAGAGACCACCGTATATGACCTCTTAGTCTTTATGAGATATCTGTGTAGTATGCACGTAACTAAACGTCTTACGTCTATAAGATTTAATATATGGGATATATGTCGCGGATTGCGATGGCCGAAGGGTTAGCCGTTGGACTCTCAACCACGAGATCGTGGGTGAGGATCCCGCGTGAGCCAGATGGTTTATGAAAAACATTTCCACGAGGGCTACGGGTGACGACAATGGTGCCTCTGCTCACTTACCTGCAAATAATGAGTACCTGGTGATAGACAAAGGGAGGAATTGTACTTGAGTAGGTGATGCATGGAACAGGTCTGCCAGGGGGCATAATATGTAAAACTCTAAATTTGAGCTGGCTTCGGTAAGGAAAAAGAGCCATATACGAATTGCATATTATTAACTGCATTATATCACGGCTATTTAAATGCTTCTTAACATCATTTGGTGAAATCCATTTCTGAAATGGACAAGACAGACACATAATACAACCACACAATTCTGAACTACTACGGGTGAATGAAGTTGGCTAGATGCCTAGATAACACTTTACTATAGCTCAGTAGAAATGTATTTGTGGCTTAATCTATAAGTTTGGATGAAGCCCAAAACGGTCATATGCTTTGCCCCTTTCCTATAATTACATCGAAAATTTAAATGCCGACGAGTTATCGAGAAAGGTCTCACGAACATAACGAAAAATCTATCGGATAAAATGGTTGTCACGTGCATTTCAGATATACAATTTTAGATGTACACTTTGGACTAGAACGGTTTGGTTACTTGTAGCTAAATATGTCTAATAAAGAATTCACAAGAATTGTTTTAAATATTGTGCTAATCAGATGGATTTTCTTTTGGAGATACTTATTTTAAATATTGTGCTACTCAGATGAATTTTTTCATTTGCAGACACTTTCAAGAAAGTAAAGAATGCAAATTGTGTATATGTGTGGAAACCAGTTTGGCCTACAGTGTGTTTGCAATTTCTGTTTCCAGTTTGGCCTGGTTTATGGACTTGACTTACCATTAGTTTTGACATCTGCAACACCCAGCAGTCAGTTGTAAATGGTCATGGGCAAAACTTTTTAACACTTCACATTTTTTGTATATACATCTGTAAAATAGTAAAATGACATCTATATTTTCAGGAGCAGTAACAATGTCAACGCAGCGAGACGACCATGGCATGGCCCAGGGCACTGATTGCAAATACATGTAGTCCCTAACAGATGACGTAACAGATTGCTGCAGCCAGGAACCGGAAATATGTCCCCATTCTACCTCCATGGCTGGAGAGTTATTATGGTTGTTGCCACCTTGCTTGGCATGTGTAAGTTAATGTGCATGTTTTACAAAGCATGCCTCCAAGGCCACACGTTCTACCATTACTAGCAAATATGTGATATGTTATAAAAATGGGAATTGATCCTATATATATATATATTTAATTTTTATCCCGCATCAGAATTAGTTAAACCCCTGCCGTTCTTGCGTGTCTCGCTGTGTGTTTACAAAAATGTCTCGGAAATTATTTAGACGATCAACTTTATTTTTGGTGGGAGCCTTCCTCTGAACCAAGAATGTATGATTCGATTAAAAAAAAAACTGGGCCAGGCCATATATTACGTGGGCAGGTGGGTTTTCACGCTGTCCCAGCGGTCTTTCTTATTTAGAGTATTATTTAGAGTATAGATTGCTTATTGAAACCAGGTCTGGGGTATTAACTGCCTCAGTTGACTTTGTTCTAAGAAGGCGCGCAATTATTATTCTATTATAGCCTTGGCCTTATGTGTGTACAAACATGGAAAATATAAACGACTTCATATTGATGACAGTCAACATTTATTTTTACATTTAAACATGGGGCGTAGCATATTATTGGGCGAGATAACTTTGAAATTGCTCCCAAAATTGACCGTCACAGAGAATCGACTGTCAGAAAAAAGGAATGTAAAGGATGTATCATTCTCCGGAAAAAATACTCCAAATTATAACTGTTTGCCAGGTCAACTTTAAAGAGTAATGTCCCAAGTTTACATTTTCAGTGTCGTACTACGTAATTCGTCTAGACGTTTCGGCCATTCATATCTAACCGTAAAGTAAACCATTCACGGAATGTACACTATAAACATATATTTGTAAGTTAGATACTTTCCAAGATTGAGATGCATTTTTTGTTTGGAAACCCGTCCTTGACAGAGATAAACAAAACATGACATAAACGGTAAACGGCCTCAGACGTAAGAATATTCTTGATATGCGCTGCAGAAATACCAACTCCTTTAAGGTATGCCTTCTAGGCATAGAAGTCATCCCCTCTATGGTATTGTCATATAAATGCCGATGTAAATACGTTTACGAAAATGGGAGCACAGCACCAGGACAGACAGATATATTTTCGTTGGCTTTCACCTGCGTTCACCTGTTGCTTCAACATGTTACCATCTTCCAGGTGCTGAAATAATTCTGCACCTACCAAGGCCCACCAGTGACCCTAGACCACCCTCCTCTCCCCATCAGGCCTTACCAATGCACGCTGTGCGCTCATTAAGATGGCGTGCAAATTGCCATGCTGTCGTTTCACGAGTCAATGTCCCACGCCCAGCAGGGCTTCCGTGCACATCAATGTGTGTGTATATGTTTCACAATGTCAAATATTACAACATACGGGCTAATGAAATGGTCAAGTGCTGGATGTAGCTCGGGCCAGTCCTTGGCGGATGCCGTAGCTCTTCTCCTGAGGTTGTAATGTTCGTTTGGCACACCCCGGACTGGAACCATCCCGGCGTACCCTGCGAGTTTAAATATGGCCGTCGGAGGTTTCATCGAGTAATTAGGTTAAATGCAGTTTTTAAGCAATGAGACGTCATCATTGGTTTTATTGTAGCCGAAGCAAAAAAAAAAAAAAAAGATTAATAAGTAAAATAAAGAAAAGTATATAATCATTGGGTTGGTAATCGTATATGTTTTATGGTAATTGTAATAATGGGAGGCAAATGGAAACAAGAAAGTCTGAAAATGACAACAGGGACTAGCAGCCGCAGCACCACAATTTAGTGGGATTACAACTTAGTCAAATGTGTAATTTTCATTAAAGTATAATCCCTGGTAATATATGGAAGTCCGGTCTGTGAAATACTCAATATGAAGAAGCAAATGCGGACTGAGGTGTAACTGGTTGCATAAAATGTCTGCGAAATATGTGGCTTCATACAGCAGTCTCCTACTTTCTACTCTTGAGGGCCTGTTCAAGACAATTTTTAAAATATATTTTTAATGTTCAAATAACTTCCTGTATGTCGCCAAATGCCATCAGCGTTATGTAAGGATCATTCTTTTGTGCATTTTAGTATTACCGTAAGTTCTGCGAGGCGTTAACCTTCGTTCCAGTAAGAAATGGCATTTTATTCATTATCATCATCCTTTCCACATCCTGTTCCGAAAGGGGTCTAATATGGTTTCCACCTGTCATTTCCATTTCCAGACACCTTTATATCACCCTAAATATCACCTCGAGATTAAAAGGGAACTGTCAGAAAAGTCAGAAAATGACTATTTAATTGCATATATAATTACAAGGTAATTTGGAACGGTATCTCTATACTCCCCTCTCGTATGTAATTCGGCGCATTTCAATGGTTTAGTCTTGCTGACGTTCCTCGATTATGTCGACAGTCATGGTTTCTTCTCATGTTATTCTTAGCCAGACTTACGAAGACTGTCACTTCAACCTCATCGTAATACAATTTTACGCTGGTCTCTACACGTAATTCCGGGATCTGAATTTCTGATCTTTTTTAAATATATAAATATTTAATTGAGGGATTGCTCGAAAGAGGTAGGAACGATTGTTGGAATTCTAGTTATGCACCCTGATGCCTGCTTGTAAAAGTTCTACAGATTTGTACCAAGCCTTCTATATCGAATTTTGAGAGCCTTACACATAGTTTTATCAGTCCTATAATCAACACTGGAACACCGACCTAGTATGGAATGTACTATTTTCTCTAATAGGTACAAACCTTGATTTTTCTACTTCACTCAAGCCTTAGACCACGTGCTAATGGCTATTGAACCAAACGCTTCCTTCCAAATTACGTTTTAATATTCTGTAAACGATGCGGACCACTGCCTCAAACGCACAATCATTTCTTATTTAGCTAACATCATTGCTCACAAGAGCAGAGGACAATGCCTTTCGGGAGGAAATTAGTATTTAAAAGAGGGACCTGAGTGACACAGGAAAGGTTTATAATGTGGTATTGTTCTTTGTTTGTTTTTAGCGGAGCCGAAGGCGTACAGGCGTGTCTGCTATTACACCAACTGGGCCCAATATCGTACAAAGCCCGCTAAATACGTCCCCGAGAACATCCCGCTGGACATGTGTACACATCTGGTGTATGCCTTCGCAACCATGGAGGGGAACACGCTCAAACCATACGAATGGAATGACGAAACGACGGAATGGATGGCAGGGATGTAGGTTCAAAACCATGCAAAGTTCCCCCCCCCCCCTCCACGCTAGACGTGGCCAACAGAGTTTCTTATAAGTATTAAAAGCTTAAGGATGTCTTGACACAGCACTTAAGCACTCGATATTTTATTTCAACAGTGTAAAGCCCTGCATGATATGTTGATATGTTACTTATCTGGGCTTGGGCGTTTGCTTATACCTTATTCACTTACACAGCAAATAAAGCGTTGTGTGTCACAGTATAGCTAATATGTAGTTTGCTTGTAAGTGCTAGAGCACACCGCTCACTGATGAGCGTGGCATTCGAATAAATACGTTGGACTAAATCCTTCGTCCTCGTGA
>JAAUYG010061342.1_pt1 | contig 11014 bp, 8 predicted proteins | sample 7278091 | NCBI WGS metagenome assembly JAAUYG01 (sample SAMN14350201, study PRJNA611818) | marine sediment metagenome | isolation source: surface marine sediment (0.6m) | place: French Polynesia: Moorea | collected 2018-08
CTCCCAGGACGCACAGATCGCACCAAGGTTGTTTCTACCTCGTTCCTAATACGCTTTACGATCGCAATGAAATCACTATGCCATGGACTTGCAACCTCTCAGCAACCCTCCTGCAAGGGTGTGGCAAGTTTACTGCAGCCATATAGCAAATTCCCCTGCAACTCGCGTGCGAGTATACTGACCCCAAAATCTGAGTGAGCTTGAATTTGACCTTTCAAGATCACTCAAAGGCAAACTTAATGGTGCAGTTGGATTCACCATATAGGTTTCCTATTAATGTTTAATAGTAACATATAGCCTAAATCCCCCTTTAATAACGAGTCTTCGAAATCCGAAGGACCTTGACTTTGACCTTACAAGGTCACTCAAGGTCAAATGTGACGATGCCATTGGAATCCGCATATATGATTTCCTATTAATGTTTAATGGTGACATAGGGCCTAATTAGGTTACTTTAGGAGAGATTAGGCTTCAAAATCTGAGTGACATTGAGTTGACCTTTCAAGGTCTCCCACAGTCAAATCTAATGGTGCAGTTGCAATCCGCATATCTGAGTTGCTATTCGTGTCTAATAGGAACTATTTGTCTATCTCTCACCGTTTAGCTGTTATAGGCAGTTGCAAATTTCCCCCTATCTCTTATTATGCTTAGCATTAGGCCCAAATTTTGGAACCCCCCCCCCCCTCGAAAATGTGAAACTTGTTGAATTTCACAAACGTAAACAACTGCCCATACACTCCAACGATATTAATATAATACTTCACCACTGTCGCGATGTGGCAATTTTAGCTCTGCAGGCCAGAGTCGACATACTGAGAATACTGAAAGAGGTACCGTCCATCCATCTGCTCGGGAATTTTCCTCAAAAACCGTTGGATGGGTCAGTAACCTTCCCATATACCACATCTCTAGAAGTAACTGTTTTCTTTCATTTGTTTTTCAAAACCTTCTGAACACAGTTGTATAGGACGCGCGGGCGGAGGACTTCTACTTCTCTGAAACCAGGAATCGAATGCAGTTACCAAAATCTGAGGACAGTCCGCTGGACATTATCTAAAAAATAAGACTAATTTTTTATTTTTAAATTTTCAGTGAATTTTCTTAGTTTTCTTTACTGCTAGGGTCTAGTGGGGTAATAGACTCAATCGACTTCTTCTCGGAAACAGCCAAAAGAATGCAGATGCAAAAATTTGAGGACATTCCTGGAAACAACATTTGCAAAGTTTGTGAAAAGCTGCAAATTCTCTCTTACGAAAGGTAAAATTTCATGTTATTTGGCATAACTGACCAGAAATGCCTGTGGATGTCAATATCTGCAGTTAGGGAAAATATCGAGAACTGTGACCAGATCAGCATATCATATACATTACTTATAAATCAGGTTCTAATCTGTACCGGATATGGAAGTTAAAATTTTCAACGAAGAAGGACCACAACCACAGCAGTAACAAGGAAGAATTTTCAGATACGCTACCAAAGACCCACGTTTTACCACAGAGTGGTTGAAATCTAATTTACTTTAGCAAGACTAAGAAGATCAAGAAACATAAGAACATTCAGAGAAAAAAAGTAAAACTTTAGCAAGATATATGCAATATCTTGAGATACTGTCCCCATGTTAATCCTAAATTTTGTTGACTACATTCTCTTTGTTGTTTCGCAGAAAAGTGGCTTGAAATTTTCCCCTTATATACTCCCTTGTTGAATAAAACGAAGAAATTTCATTAACTTTATAGGTGCAACATTTTGGGCAAACAAAACTCTACAGATGTGGTGGGCAGGAAGCTTCTTTGTAAAATTTTGGCGTCGATCGATGCAGTAGTTTATGAGAAAACTCATTTAATGGCCAACGGCCAACGGACGGGCATTTCCTCTCAGTATTCCATTAGCACTGCTGAGTTAATCAGAGATAAACTAATTCTGAAAAAAATGTGTATAACGTTAGAAACTATAATTATGACATATTTCCACACTTGCAGACACACATACGTGGGAACTAGTCACAAATTTTATGAAAGGTTTATTTTTGCCAGTGGTTTGAGCTTGTTGGGAAATGGTTTTAAGTTAACGTTTGTTGAATAAAACGTTTCAGTTCGTGAGCGGTTTTTACATCTCTGAATACTTTTACGTTTATGGTAAACCCAGTTCATGTTTGTGTCGGAGTTTTTAAATTTGATAAAAAAAAAATTGGGTTGATGTTTATGGTAAAGTTTTACGTTTGTGGGTGGCTTACGTTTGTCATCGTTACAGCACTCATGGTACTGTAACTGTATAGCCTTAAAAGTCAAGGTTCCTGCCTCAACACCCGTAACAGGAGAGCTGTGCAAAATAGATAATTTGAGTTTAACACTGAACGAAAGTCATACATGTCCATATGGAAAATGTAATCTACCATTTAGATACAGCCTCAAGTCACCCTTACTGTCTCGGTGAAAGTGAGGTGTTACGGTGGATATTAAACACCATCGGGCTCTTTTAAATAGAGTTCCTGAACAAATAACAGAAGATCAAAGGACGGATACAAATTTATTATTAAAATAAACTTCAGAGCGGAAATTGCAATATTTACACAATTTGACGAAGTTTAGTACAACAAACAATGCATTATAAACAAGTTTAGAAGATGAATGCCGAACATACAAATACACACATTTTATACTCATTCACTCGTTGTCTAGGTTTACACAGTCCAAAGAAGTGCGTATCACAATATATAAACACTAGTGTATAATCATGTGTTTTGGGCGGTATCCTGTTTAGTTCTTGGCTCTTCTGTTAGATAACGCGACAGTTATGTGTCCTTGATTAACAGCTAGTTCTTGTAACTTCGTGACCTTCTTAAAACTGCGCACACGGTGCACACGCGGAGAGTTTTACATCAGGCTGGCTTCGACTGGGCTTGCAGCTTGTCATATAATGCACGCGAAGGACTTTCATCATGCGGTAGCCTTTAATCCGGTCACATTCACGCACTAGCACTGCTAGTGACCGACTGACCAACTCACGGTCGCAGCTTTTGCAACCTCTTATATGGGCTGCCACTGTGTTTCCGAAGCTAGGATACCATAACAAAACTGGCCACATCACACAGTATGACAGCTGTACATAAAGGTGATCACCGATCTCTGCATGAACCAGTCCTTGTAATTTCTTCAGTGTTACACACTGACTGCAAGTTTTCAGCTGCTCTTCTGAGCTGACTTTCAAATTTACAGCCCGATCGCTGTAGGATATCGCCTCAATGTACGATTCCTAAAGTCTAGCTCTATGACAGTGTCAAAAAGGCATCTCCTGAGTTAAGCTTTCTTGCCTATATACAACTTCAGCTAATCTCTGCTGATTCTCTTGATGACTCAAAGATCGACAGGCATTAGTTCCAATGATCTCACCGCCTCTCCACTTATAGCATACTATCCAGTATGTACTGTATTTCGTCCAGGTGCCGTCCTCTTAAGCTCACTAATGTTTCAAGTACTATCAATAGTCAATACCTATAGTCAATACTTATAGCGTTCCAGACGATGTTCGCAGATCAACTGACGTGAAAGCGCAATCGCTGCCCATATTTTATGGTGCCAAGCCGAGCCAGTCACGCCCGACCACGATCCTGAAATCTAGGCCTTTTCTCAGAAAACGACTGAATATTCATGAACTACTAAGTACCTCGCATAACAAATCAGCAAGCCAAAGACCGCAAGGTTACACCGCCAATCAGTACATTCACCTAGCCTGCAGGCCAACAACCCTGACGTCAGTTCATTCTCTGAATTCGCCAGTTACAGCACCCCCTATACACTACATGAAATACACGGGCATTGACCCCACAATTTTTCAGTGCGTTTTACCAAACAAGCTGCTATTCTCGGAACCCAGCGCTGTATTGAGAACAAGCAGGTTAATCGGTTGCGGTAATCAAAAGGGATATAGAGTGCATGCCATAAACCAAGGTCTTATAACAGAGGTAACATACTCCTATGCAGGTTTAGATATTTATATACAAATCCTGCAGGGGCTTCCAACCGCATAATTATAGTTGACCGTTACAAGATGAAGTCAATTATTTTTATCATAATTTTTGACCAATTTTATCCCTAAAATTTTTTAATTGAATCAATTTTATTTTGACACAAGGCTTGGTCCAGGGATGAATCAACTCGATTTTGAACAGGAGGTCCGCAGTCCTGCAGTGTTGCCTGGTTATGAGTAGTAGTGCTAATAGGCAAAATATTATAAAAATATGGTAGGAAAAGTACAGTTTTTAAATTTCTCAGAATCAGAAAGAATCAGAAAGAAAGTATCGTTGAAATCCAACAAGAGGCACATGGACTTTTACCTTCTGCTTGACAACAGTAGTAGGTTTGACAATTGCAAACAATACCCAAATGTTGCATCACAACAAATTTGACACAAATGTCCCAAATGCCTCTGTAACCCCCACCCCAAAACAAAAGTGGCCACTACGACAGGAAAAGGTACCCCAATAATGCTATGCAATGCTATATATTATACTAGTGTCAACAATTCCCAATTTTCAATTAGTTTATCCCTACGGCCAGCCACTTTCCAGCGATGGGCAATTTTTAAGACAAGAGCACCGAATGACCCCAAAATGACCTTCTGTACTACAAAGTCAAAGACAACCCATGCGCTACTTGTGTTACCGCGTCCCAAAATGTCACTCATTTTCGCTCTATGAACAACCTTTTTCGATTACAGGCGATTTTGAGACAAAGAACCAAATGACCTGTATATCACTTTAACACTACAAGACCAAAGCTGCCGGATATATGTATTAACAGTATCCCAAATACCAAATTGCAGTCCGTTTTACTCTACTGTCAATTTTTTTTTATGATTTACAGGGTCTTTAGTACCACTCCCATTGGGCCCCATGCTATTTTTTGCCATAATCTGATAATACACAAGTCACTGCACGATCGTGCATCGCATGCAGTATATGAAAGACCTATTCACTATTCAAGTGTCTCTCTGTAAACTGCACTCCTTACAAGAGAAGGTCAACTACAAGATTAAAGATATTTTATTCAGATCTCAGTCTTCATACCAGGGTGAAATTTAACGAAAATAGAGCATTACAACTGTGTGAGGATGTTGGCTTTATTGTTAAATCTGCGTCAGATTTGCTGACGGAATTGTTCTTGCTATTTTTATCCATCAGTCTGTGTGAAAAGTATCGCAAAAGTATTTATAACCTATCAACTGTTTTTATTTGAAAGGGGAGAAGGGGTAGGGGGCTCCCCTTCCTTCACCACAAGCAGTCCACGTTGAACACAAAACACCCGGGAATAAGAATGGGAGTCTGGGGATACGGCATTTTGAGATAAAATTCAAAGAGATTAATGTGGGGATACCTGGGAGAACTCTCTGTTTTATCGTTCACCTCTACATGTGCACATTCAAGCTGTGTGCTGTCCTCTTAGCTAATAAGGTCTGACTTATGCATGGCGCAGGCAGCAGGATACTAATAACCTCACACAACGACACCACAAGACAACGTGCGTAACTTAACGGTGAATATCAAGTGACTATCGAACCATACTTGGCAACTTCACATATTATCGCCCAATTCCTGACATTTGCTAAATGATAAGGGTGACATGGAAGGAGTGAGATAACAACTTGTTGAACAAGAAGCAAAACAAGAAGCTGGCCTAAAAGAAATGAGCGCAGAAGCAGGACAACTTCCAAGCTGAAGTGTTAAAGATCATCCCTTCACTTGGGGTTAACGCAGGGCCAGGGAACGTTGGTGACAACGGAGCCTGCCATGCAATGCAGTCCACTGCCCCCACATCACCCAAACACCAGGCTAGTGGTCCCGATGGCAACAACGTGACTACCAAAGCGGTGCCTGTCAATTAAACTGGGGGACCTCACCCACAAGTTTCAACTATCTATTAAGCCCCGCCCCTGCAACACCCCGAATTCAGCCAAAAAATACCTCAAGCTGCATGGCGCACAACAATAGCGAACTGGGAGATCTACTTGGACGCCCTACATATCCCAGCACCCGAGGCGTCCATGCAATTTAATGTACCTATGCTGTGACGCACCTCTACAGACAACAGTTCTAACAAAGTTCCCATGATTTACATCAATGCCAGCAACTGATGCTGAACAGACCATACGTTACATTGCAAGCAGAGATACGAACCCTGCATGCTGCAGTGTTCTGTCGACAGTTTCATAGCATGAAACAGCAGGTGGGTGAAGACATACGAAGCTTCCTGGATAGACTTGAGCAGTACTCCCTTGGTTGTGATTTCGTGATAGACTGCATACATTGTGGGCAACGCACCTCCTACTCTGGATCCCAGCAACACGATCGATTAATGACGGGCCTAGCAAATGAATACATTCGGAAAGAGGCATATGCCCGAGCCAAAACAACCTCTTGCCTCGTAGGTATGGTATACCTCTGCACAGAGATAGAGCAGTCTGGCAGAGACATGATTGCTATGACTGATCCCACTGCTACAGAAGATACATTAGTGGTCAATCATATGAAATCTCAATATCAACGGAGGAAGGCCCAGAGCACCACCCAAAACAACATCCCAGACCGAGAAGACAGTGGAAATGGTGCAGTAAGGATGGCAACTGCTTCCCACGGAAAGATAAGTGTGCACCTCGGTGAAACATATGTGAGAACTGCATGAAATGTGGGCACTTCTCGAAAATGTGCAATTTACCGACCTCAGTCCCTATCCAAGTCGACTCTGTTCGAATCGGTTCTGTCCAGATGGTTGGTAGTCTACAATGGGAGAACTATATCCAAGCCTTTGTGTCTACTAAAGATGAAGACCAAAAGCCCAGGACCACAGCCCATGTTACGAAACGGCCCGAAACATCAAAATCCTACAGATCAGATGTCATGGCCGACTCAGGAGCCCATATATGTGCAGCAGGGACAGCCTGGCTAAAATGCACCAAGGCCAATCTACTGTACAACAAAGCTACCAAAATTACAGCTGCAAACGGCACAAACATGGAATGCTGGGGGATTCCTGCCTGTGCAAATGCGGTGGTAGTCGCAACAGACCATTCAACCAGTATTCATTTTCCCAGCCCTGACAGATGTCTACATTTGCTTCCCGGCTATGAGAGCACTGGAAATGGTATCCGAAACTCCTTCAACCGCACATAACAGTGCCACCCCAGGTCCAGGCCATGGAAACGACGGAAGGCGGTGCAAATCAAGGACCTGAGAGATTTCCACCCCCTGCTCGATCCCTAGAAATATCCTTCCCCCCACAGGAAGAGAACATTCCTAAACTGGACGCGTGGCTGAAGAACGCGTTTGCAGCAAGACCATTCAACGCCGAGACCCAACCCATACCCAATCTAGAGAGACCTAAGATAAGAATCAACCTTAAGCCAGTGGCAGTTCTCAAAACCACGCACACACCTATTGCTGTACCTTTTCACTGGAAGACAGCAGTAAAATCCCAGTTGGACAGAGATGTCACTATGGGCATCATCGAACCTGTACCAGAAGGGGCCCGATCACGATGTTGCTCCCGTATGGTAGTGACACAGAAACGGGATGGTACACCCAGGCGCATGGTCGACCTGCAAAACCTCAACCGTGAGTGCCTTCATGAGACCTACCACACCATTTACACCTCGTCTGCAGGAGTGATTTTCAACGTGACCAAGTTTAAATTCGCTAAATAGAGTGTCACCTTTGCTGGTGTTGACATAAAGCCAGACGGAATCGCATCTTCTTCAGACCTACTACAGGCGATCAAGGACTTCTCTACCCCTCCCACACTCACTGATGCATGGTCATGGTATGGGTTCGTGAACCAGGTGACTTGGGCCGACAAGCTTCAACCAGTAATGGAACCCTTCCGCGAGCCAAGTTTCAATGGACAGCAGAGTTGGAAAACCTATTCCAACAGTCGAGGCATGGGCTGCGTTCAGTATCGAAACAGTTTGCAAAGGTTCCGCAACAGTCGTGTACTAGAGATAGGAAATTTTGCAAAACGTTTGCAAACGTTTCCATACTGAACGCAGCCATGATGTCGTGGAACGGGCGATAAAGGAGGTACAAACTTTCGACCCATCAAAGAAGACGTGCCTCGCCACAGATTGAAGCAAAGATGGAATTGGCTTCATGCTATGGCAAAGCAAGAAATGAGACTTGCTCATGCCAGACCAGCAAAGCAAAGAAACTGCTGCATTGGCGGTTGGTCACTTGCCTTCTCGGGCTCCCGAGCCACCACATTTTCAGAAAGCCGATATTCACCCTTGGAAGGGGAATGTTTGGCCATTGTTTGGGCACAAGAAAAGGATGTTTATCCGCGGATGCCAGCAACTCATTGTGCTAATTGACCACCTCCCATTGGTTGGCATACTAAATGATTGATCACTGGAGGGTATTGTCACCCCACGCCTACTCTGTCTTAAAGAGCGCACTTTACAGTTCAGATTCGATATCCAGCATAACTCACACAGTGGCGCTGATGTGATGTCCCGCTACCCAGTTAACCATACCTGCAATGTCACACAGAAATTCCTCGAGTCAATTCGTTTGCACCAAAGTTCAGAGGATATACACAGGGCAGATTGCACGGAAAACATGGTCAACATGAATGCCATACCTTCGGAAACCGATGACGCAGGCCTGGTCATCTTTCTTGGGGCCGTTGCACAGGCTGGAGCCAACGGTACAGAATACGAGAGCCTGCTATAGTTTGTGAGAGGTGGGTTCCCAGACTCGCGGAATGCTACCCCTGGGCCATTTAAGCAATATTGGCCCCTTCGGGAGATCTTTCACCAGTATGAGGGCACTTTGTCTATGAACAACCGTATCATCATACCGCGTACCCTGTGGATGAAGGTTTTAGTCCACCTACACTCAGCTCATCAAAGGTTAACAGGTATGAAAGAAAGAGCGAAGAATACAGTGTGGTGACCGAGATTCAACAAAGATTTGGAGGAATTCCTGCAGCGCTGTCCTCACTGCAGATTCATGGCCAAATCACACGTGAAAGAACCACTGTGCCTCACCAAACCACCAGACTATCCTTTTCAGTCAGTGGCCACTGATCACTTTAAATATGGGGGGCACCAATACCTTGCAATCGCTGATCGCTTCACTGGATGGATTAAAGTTTTTGGTACAGGCAGTAATGTACATTTCCCAAAGGATCAGAGTCACGATGTATTGGTGCTTAATACTAATAGTAAACCTCGTATGGCGACTCGATGGCTAAACCATTGTATTTGACCTCAAATAGCCGCGAGAAGTCAAGTTGAAAGCCACTTGTATAAGAGTACTTATATTTCGGAAGCGATTTGAGTTAACACCGTTATCCAAATCCAAAAAGGGGCCATAAAATCAGCTATTAGCAATTTGTCCTTGAAAGCCAAGTACAATGTTTCTTCTCATATTTAACTATAGTTATCTCTGACACTACTTGAGTTGAGAGCATATATTGCCATCGGACAATAAGAGGATGTTATGCATGGGAAATCTACACCAATAGGTCTGACCTAGGGTCACAGCGAAGGGTCATTCTTATTTCGAGCACTTAGGATCTCACGAAGGAGATAAATTAAGGCATGCATTGCTGTAGAAAATACTAATATGAAGCCGCCTGTAGGGAATCTAACTAAACAATTTATAGGGTGACCTTCATTTCAAGTCCTTTCAAACCTTTACATGTCAAAACATTTAGTGCATATATTGCTGTTGACAATAAATAAGTCATTAATAGGGAATCCAACACCACTCACCATATTGACCTTAAAAGCGTAATGCAATGTTAGTCATAGCGGGTATTTTGATTTCTCGAGTTTTCATACCTGTGTGAAGTTAATGAAAATGCAAGTAGCTTTACAATTTTGAATATAATAAGCAATGATGTGAGTTTGCGGACGGTTAGGGTTTACACTGTACATTGGCCTCTATATATGTTTTTCACTGAAACTGTTCATATTTATCTTTGGAGCATCCATCCAATTTGTTTGCATGTTCTTTTTTTCTAGGTCCCGTACCAAAGAGTAGTAGATGAAATAACAGATGACCTGCTGACCCCCGTCTTTGAACAGACTGCCACAGCAAAATCGATTTGAGAATCTAGTCACACCGAAATCGATCCGAAAGATGATTGTTTAGGAATTATTGATTTGGGGGAAATAAAATATATCTGAAACGCCTACGTGCCGAATGAATTGTTTGATATTCCACAGCAATGCCATTCGCACATGTACACTCTAAATCACTTAACACCTACGTAATTCTTTTGTTTGCGAGTTCCAGAACAAATGACAAAATGTCAAAGGTAAATTGAACTATTCATATTGAAACTAACTCTAGACTGGAAAATTACAAAATATACGAGAATTCAGTGAACAATTCAATCACAGCAATATAGACAAGTTTCACAAAGATAATAGTATATATGTATATTCACACACCATTTAGTTTACAACCGAAAAGTAGTGCGTTGCAACAATAGTGTTGACTTCTGAATAACCCTGAATATTTTAGAATTAGAGGTAATAGTTCTGGATACTTCTCTTTGGAAAGGCGAGAAAGTTGGCTTAAACATTACATAATTTATTTATAGCTCAAAAAATGCATCCCCAAAGGATAAACCGAATACAGGCCAGATAGTCCGTTTGTAGGACTAAATGTTAAGTTACATACAACAAAATACATGTGCGCGTGCACCACAGTGAGAACAATACGTTGGTAACAGTTGTATACCAACGAGAACGACCTTACCGCTAAGAAATACAAAAGTGAACTCCAGAAGATTTGATACGACGTCGTGTTTTTCGTTCAATGTTCAATTTCAGGGTATGTTAACGGCCGTTTCAGAGGAAACATCATCTTCATCATCTTCGCCGTTACTGCATTGGCATCGGGCGCCTGTTACGCCTACTTGTGTCGCATTTCCCACTTATGTCACACTTTACTAGCTTTGTCGTAGTTTTTAACCACTTTTGTCACAGCTTACTAGAATTGTCCTAAAAGTGGTCA
>JAAUYG010250675.1_pt1 | contig 11014 bp, 12 predicted proteins | sample 7278091 | NCBI WGS metagenome assembly JAAUYG01 (sample SAMN14350201, study PRJNA611818) | marine sediment metagenome | isolation source: surface marine sediment (0.6m) | place: French Polynesia: Moorea | collected 2018-08
AACCAAGTTCCACAAGCATCTCTTCCAGGAGCTGGAGGATGAGGGTATGGGCAAGTGGGGCTTCACCCCGGATCCGTACGAAATGGCCAAGATGATGATCGACCACATCGACGCCAAGCGCAAGGCGCTGGGGATCGACAAGGCCCGCGAACGCGTCCTCATGGACATGGCCGATCGGCAGAAACTCTCGGCCTAACCCACGCCGTCATCGTTAACAAAGACAGGCGGAGCCGCCCCCGGGCGCTCCGCCTTTTTCGTGGCCATATGCCGCGCCGATTGATTTTCGCGGAATAGGCGTCATCTTTTAATTTAATTTAATTTAACTTAACTTCACTTTACCAAACCCAAGACCGACAGGTGAAACCATGATGACCCTAGAGGAACTGCGCAGCAATCACGACGTGATCGACGTCATCGACTGGAACATGACCCCCGAGGAGGCGGTCCGGCTCTATCTGGAGTGGGGCAACAACTGGGCCCGCGGGGACGGCTACGTGATCGCCTCCAAATCCGACTACACGACCTACTTCGTGGTCAACTGCTGGAGCAAACCCTACTTTATCTACCTGATCCGGCGCAATTCGGACGAAGCCGTCGAACTGGCCCGGTTTGAGCTGCCGGAGCAGTTCGAGCGGGACGTGTGCGAGCTCAAGGGGGTGTACGCCCTGGACGATGATATCAAGGCCTGGTTGCAAAAAGAACTGGGGGTGGCGAAATGATCGGCGGTCACTCGGGCGACAGTGCTTCGGGGTGCGCATTCAGGAAGCGGTAGAGCGTCGCCCGGCCAACACCCAGGAGGCGGGCGGCACGGGATTTGTTGCCCCCGGCTTTCTTCAGTGCGGAGCGCACCGTCCGGACCTCGAGCTTGCGCACCGGCCCTTTTCGCGGCATGCTTTCGAGTTGGCCCTTGATTTCCATGGGCAGGTCGTCCACAGCCAGCAGCCGGCCGTTGGATTTGACAAAGGCGAACTGAATGGCGTTCTGGAGTTCACGCACGTTTCCGGGCCAGGGATAGTCCATCAACAGGGCCAGCGCCTCTTTGGCAATGCGGAACGGGCTTTGGCCGTGCTTCATGGCCGCTTCCTGCATAAAATGGTTGGCCAGCAGGGGAATGTCGGTCTTGCGTTCGCGCAGCGGCGGGATGAAGATCGGAATCACGCTCAGGCGATAGTAGAGGTCTTCCCGGAAGCGGCCGCGACGGACTTCTTCCTTGAGGTCCTTGTTGGTGGCGCTGATGACCTTCACGCTGACCGCAAGGGTTTTCTCCCCGCCCACCCTTTCAAACTCGCCCTCCTGAAGAAACCGAAGCAGTTTGACCTGCATGTTTTTCGAAAGCTCCGCCACCTCGTCCAGAAAAATCGTGCCCCCGTCGGCCAGCTCGAAGCGACCTTTTTTGTCCCGGATGGCGCCGGAAAAGGCGCCCTTGACATGACCGAAGAGTTCGCTTTCGATCAGGCCCTCGGGCAGGGCCCCGCAGTTGATGGGAACGAACGGGGTGCCGGCCCGATGGCCCTCGTTGTGGATCGCCGTGGCCACGAGTTCCTTGCCGGTGCCGGTATCGCCGAAGATATGCACCGGGTAGTCATAGGCGGCCACGTCGCTGATCTGCTGGAAGACCTGCAGCATCTTGGCGTCGCGCCCGACGATATTGGAGAAGCGCGTCAGGTTGCCCGTCTGCATCATGAGGCGCAGTTCGTCGGTGATGTCCCTGAAAAGGGCCAGCACGCCCACGAAATCGCCTGTGTGGTCGCGCATCAGCGTTACGGTCATCTCCAGGCGGCGCGATTCGCAGTGCTTGGTGGTGATGTTGAGGGTGTATTCCTTCACTTCGGGGGCGCCGGGTGCGGGCGGGCTGTTGTCGCAGAACGAGCAGCGCTCGCCGCAGAAAGGGATGCCGAAGGCCTCGTGGCAGTCGCGGCCCAGAATTTCTTCCCGCTTGTAGCCGGTAATCATTTCGGCCTGGCGGTTGAAGAAGAAGATGCGCCGCTTGAGATCATGGGCAATCACCCCCTCCTTGAGATTGTCGAGAATGCGGGCCAGATTCTCCTGCGGGGCCAGAATCTGGTTCAGGTCGATGGCTGCCATGGGCTTTCTCGGTCCAATGCGCGAGGGTCACGATTTGCGGATAGGGTTAACCCATCCTAAATGCAAAGTCAAACGAGAAGCAAAATCAGATCAACACGTTACAGTGCCGGTCGGTTACAGCCGGCAGGGCAGGGAACGGCCCAGCCCGATCTTTTCGGGATCGATGCGCACGTCGTAGGCCATGAGTTCGACACCGGCGGCGACGGCCCGTCGCAGTCCGCGTCCGTAAGCCGGGTCGATGGCCTCGGCCGGCTCGAAGGCGTGGGCATCCATGCGCTGGACGAAGATGAAGATCACGCTGCGGGTTTGCGGGCCGACGTGGCGGGCGAGCTCCTGAAGGTGCTTGAGCCCGCGGGCGGTCACGGCGTCCGGAAAAAGGGCGATCCGCTCCCTGACCAGCGTGCAGTTTTTGATTTCGACATAGCAGCGGGATGCACCCGGGCCGGAAAGCATCAGATCCATGCGGGAGTTGGCGCCTACGCGCACTTCGCTGCGCACCGTCTCGTAGCCGCGCAGCTGGGGGATGACGTCGCGGGAAACGGCGTGCTTGACCAGGCGATTCGGGACGAGCGTATTGACGCCCACCAGGGAATCCGGCATGTCGATCAGCTCCCAGGTGTAGGGGTATTTACGCTTGGGATTGTCGTGCACCGAGAGGTAGACGCGCCGGCCAGGCTCGCTGCAGGCCTGCATGCTGCCGGTGTTGGGGCAATGAGCCGTCACCTGGCGGCCGTCTTCCAGGGCGATGTCGGCTAAAAAGCGTTTGTAGCGCCTGATTAGGGTCCCGGTAATCAGGGGCGGCCACTTCAGGTCGTGCGGTCCGGGGAGGTCCTTGCGGATGGGTATCGCATTCATGGGGTCCATGCTTTAAGCGCGGCGATCCTGAATGTCAAGCGGCGACTGACCCGCAATCAAGGGTTGCCAAGCGGGTTAAAATGATACAGATTGCCGGCCATGATCGCCTGGAGATCCCACAGAGCGACAGCAGCGACAGGAAGGGCCGTGGCGTCATGACGCCGATTCTGGAAGTTCGTCATCTCAAAAAACAATATGCTGGTCTCCTGGCGGTGGACGACGTCAACTTCACCATCCCGGCTGGAGTCTGTTTCGGCCTGCTGGGGCCGAACGGGGCCGGCAAGACGACAACCCTTGAAGTAATCGAGGACATCATTCCACCGACGTCCGGTGAGATCCGCTACAAGGGGCAGCCGCGGGCCCGGCGCTTCAGGGACGAAATCGGTATTCAGTTTCAGCACACCGCTCTTCTGGCCATGCTGACGGTCGAGGAAACCCTTCGGATTTTCCAATCCCTGTACCAGGCTCCTGAGAACCTGGAGCGTCTGGTGACCCAGTGTCAACTCGGCGAGTTCCGCCACCAGCGGCACGAAAATATTTCCGGCGGTCAGCGTCAGCGCTTCCTGCTGGCGCTGGCGCTGGTGAACCGCCCTCAACTGCTGTTCCTGGACGAGCCGTCCACCGGCCTCGATCCGCAGGCCCGCCACAACCTCTGGGGCATCGTCAACGCGGTCAAAGCCGCCGGCAAGACCATCATTCTGACCACGCACTACATGGAAGAGGCTCAGCAGCTCTGCGACACGGTGGCCATCATGGATCATGGCCGCATCATCGCCCGGGGAACGCCGGAGGAGCTGATCCGGACCCACTGCGGGGGGGCATCCGTGGTGCTGCCGCGCCGCAGCGTGATGCCAGCGGCGGGCAACCTGTCGCTGCCCCTGCAGGCCGAAGGGGAAATGGTGCGCATCCAGGCCGCCAACATCGACGACTGCCTGCGCGAACTGATGGCCCACCGGGTCGACCTTTCGGAGATGGTGGTCCAATCCCCCAACCTGGAGCACGTCTTCCTTAATCTGACCGGCCGGCAGCTGAGAGACTGATATGTCCATCAAGCGCATCTGGGTCATGTTCAAGGCCCGTAACTACGAATTTTTCAGGGACAAGGCCTCCTTCGGGTGGAATTTCATGTTTCCGTTTCTGCTGGTGGCCGGTTTCGGCATTCTCTTCGGTGGGCGTCAGATCGCCGAATACAAGGTTGGTGTCTTTCCGGCCCCGCCCGGCACACTGGAGGTCTCCGCCATCGATATTCCCGCAGGCTTGCGCGAAACCCGCCACCTGCAGTTTGTCGGTTTTACCTCCCGGGAGGAGGCCATGGCCAAGCTGCGGCACCACAAGATCGACTTCGTCATCCAGGCCGGCCCCCCGCCCCATCACTACTGGATCAGCGACGGATCCCCCAAGGGTTATCTGGTGGAGAAAATCTTCCAGGCCGGTCAGGTGCCGCCGGAAGCTTTGCGCACGACGCTCAAGGGGCGCGTGGCCAGCAACCCCATCCGCTACATCGACTGGCTTTTCCCGGGCATCCTGGCCATGAACATGATGTTCAGCGCTCTCTGGGGGGTAGGTTACGTGGTGGTGCGCTACCGTAAGAACGGGACCCTGAGACGGCTCAAGGCCACCCCGCTGACGGCCTTCGAATACCTGACGGCCCAGATGCTTTCGAGGCTTTTTCTGCTGATGTTCACCCTGGCGGTGGTCTGGTTCGGCTGCGATCTGGTTTTCAAGTTCAATGTCGCCGGCTCGCTGGTGGACATCTTTCTGATGTTTTTCATGGGCAGCCTGAGCCTGGCCGCCCTGGGCCTCGTCCTGGCCGCCCGGGGGGTGAGCGAAGAGTTCACCACCGGCATCCTCAATTTCATCTCCTGGCCCATGATGTTCCTCTCCGAGGTGTGGTTCTCGCTGGAAGGGTCCCCCGAGTGGGTGCGCCAGGCGGCTCAGGTATTCCCCCTTACCCAGCTGCTGCAGGGGGTGCGCAAGATCACCAACGACGGAGCCACGCTGGCCGGCGTGTTGCCCGAAATCGGCATTCTGGCAGGGATGACCCTTCTTTTTCTTCTACTGGGGGCCTATTTTTTTTCCTGGGACTGACAACCCTTTTTACCCATGTTGTCCACACCCATCCCCGGCCGGGGTGCCTGGCGTCCGGGTCGGCCTCTATCGGTTGCCCCCCTAGTCCACCGTATTGACGAAGTTTGATTCCCGGCCCGGACCATAAGGGGTCTGGCGACAGGGAAAGCCGTCCCCGGCGGTTCAGCTTGGTAAATATCTTGCATCTTAATACAGGCGCCTTGTGGATTCGTTGGTCACAGCCATGGATGCCCTGGCTGAATGCTTGAATAAAAAAAATTAAATATCAGTAGATTAGTTGACCAAACCGGATAGACGGACAGCGGCCGGGCAGGATGGTTGACTGTCTATAATTGTGCAAACAATTTGGTATAACCGTTCCCTTTATTCACCAGCAGGCAGGTGACCCATGCCGAATCCCAAATACGACATCGTCTTCGAGGGCCGCTACGTCGAGGGGGCCGATCCCGTGCGGGTCAGAGCGCTCATCAGCGAAATCTTCAAGGTTGGCCGGGAAGAATCCCGGCGGCTGTTCAGCGGCCGCAGTTTCGTTATCAAAAAAGGCGTCGACTTGCCCGAGGCCCACCGTTTCAAGAACCTGATGCGCAAAGCTGGAGCGGCCTGCCGCCTGGTGCCCCAGGATGTCACCCTGACGGATCCCACCAGTCAAGCGGACCGCCTCGAAACGAATGGCGATGCCGGCGGTTCGGGAGATGGGGAGAGGCCATCCGGGCTCATCCAACCGGGGACGCGTCCGCAATCTGACAAGCCAAAGGAAAAAAAGCGTCTGGTCAAAGCCTCCTCCTGGCCGGGGACGACACGCGGCCGTTCGCTCACGCTGCTGCTGGCGGCTCTCGCGTTACTGGTGGCGGCGAGCTTTGCCGTCCCCTGGAATGGCAGCGGACCGATGCCGGCCGACAGCGCCACGCTGCAGCGTTTTGTATCGTCTTTCAATACCGGACTTCTCGCAATCAAAGCCGGGCGGTCGCGGGCGGTAACACAGATCGAGGTCGCCAAAGCGGTTGTCGAAGACATGGGCTACGACTACGATCAGACGCTGCTTGCCTGGCGCTTCAACCGGGCATTGACCCGGGACACGCGCCATCGCACGATTGGCGAAGATTATTTGCTCGGCCCTGTCAGAACGCAGTTCGAGCTGGACCCCCGGGCGCTGCGAACGTTTCTGGCCCCTGCGACCTTCGCCGCAATGGAGAAGGTCGAAAGCGTCGGCGCCCATATCACCCTGCAGTCCATCGAATTGCTTCGGGAATGTGCCCGGGGCCGGGACTGGGTGCCCCACGAGGCCCTCACCGCGGGGCTGGGGAAATTCAATGTGCCCTTCGATCCTCAATTTCCGGAGATATCCATCGAAGAGGCTTTTTACGGGCTGCGTTTCAATGGCCTGGTCCAGATCCACAAGCAGCGGGAGTGGAAGACCGATTGGGTCGAACTCGAAATTGTGGACAGGGACGAGATCGCCGACCAGGAGAGGCGGTTGCGTTGGCTGGAGGGCATGTATGCCCAATATACCCTTGACTGAACGGGTGTGTCACGCAAGGGGCCATCGTGCAAGGGGGCGGCGGAACGGTGGGGATTGCGGCTTGCAAATGCCGGCCAATCCAGTCTAACATTATCGATCGATGTTTAAGGGCAGCCCACCGGCAGACGATTGAAGGGGCGCTGACGGCCCGGCCCCCGGGTGACCCGCGTATCCCCGGTGGTGTGATTCATCAACCCGGCACGAGGTGCGGCGATGGATATTGGCAACGTGGTCGTTCATTTCACGGATTTCTACTATCGCCACACCGTCATCGCGCTCGCGCTCGCTGTCGTGATCGTCATCCTGGTGATCTTCCGGCCGAAGGCCATGTTCAAAACCGCCGGGATGATCATGGCCCTGGCCCTGGTGGCTTACCTCCTGTCACTGGCCATCGATATGGCCGGGTCCGGAAGATCCCAGAAAGAGGATGCCGTTCAAACCGTCCGCTGACACCCGCTTTAGGCATCAGACGTTTTCGACCTCGAAAGCCTCGTACCAACTCTCGAGCAATTTGTCCGTCCGGTTGCGCAGGCGCCGGGCGATGATATCGCTTACCCGCTGCATAAACAGGTAGCCCACCTCGGGTGATTGCGCCAGCACGGCTTTAAGCCTGCTGGCCTCGAGGGCGAACACTCGCGTCGGCTGGCTGCAGGTGGCCGTCGAGGTCAGGCGGTGGGGGGCGCTCAGTGCCGACCAGGAGAAAACATCCCCAGGGTCAAGATTTTCGATCACGATTTCCTTCTCGATGATTTCCACATGTTTGCGGACGTAGTCCTCGTACTGCACGTCGGCCCTCATGATGCGGTCGCGGAACAGGATGCTCAGCTCGACTTCACCGTGCATCACCCCGTAGAGATGCGAGGCTTCCTGGCCCTCGCGGAAAATCACCGCGTTGGTTTCATAATCCAGCGCCTGCGCCGCCTGACCGATGGTGTCCATGATATCGCGCGGAATGCCGTCAAAAATCGGAAAGGTTACCAGTTGGGAGATGGTCAGCATGGAAGCCTCCTTCAAATCTAACGGTTGATCGGATGTGGAACCACGCCGATGCATTGGCGGAGCCGGCGGATTGCGCGCTTGCAAATGCCCGTGGGCGGAGGACCGAATCAGGAAGCCGGGACGTGCGTGGGGAAGAGGCACAGAGTGAATCGGTAATGGGTTTAAATACGCGCAAATCAGAACATTTGGCAAGTTTAAAGCATTCCAATGTCATTCAATCGGGAAGGTCGGTATTCAAGCATTTGACAATAAGGCGTCGCAGACAACTTTCACCCCCTGTTTGAATGGTTGGCCCCGCAGGATCCGAGCCACCGATTTGCAGATTGCCCCACCGCCCTATTGACTTATGCAGGCAGGTTCCCTATGCAAATCAGATTCGAAAGATGGTGAATGCATAACGGGGATAACTCGAGAAGCCGCAGCGGCCCCCCGAGTCGATATCGCGGGGGGCGCGCCAAATAGGAAAAGACGCTATCTCACATCAATTTGTCAACGAGGAGGTTCTCAATGGCTGCAGGCGTAAACAAGGTTATTTTAGTGGGGCATCTGGGGCGCGACCCCGAGGTGCGCTACACTCAGGACGGCCGTCCGATCTGTAATTTTACCATGGCCACGACCGAACAGTGGCGGGACAAGAATAGCGGTGAGCGACGCGACAAGACCGAGTGGCACCGGATCGTGGTGTTCGGCAAACTGGCCGAGATCTGCGGCGAGTACCTCTCCAAGGGGCGGCAGGTTTACATCGAGGGCAAACTGCAGACCCGCAAGTGGCAGGGCCAGGACGGCCAGGACCGCTGGACCACAGAGGTCGTGGTCGATATCAACGGCACCATGCAGATGCTCGGCTCCCGCGGCGACAGCGCTGGCGGTGGCGGTGGTGGCTATCGTCAGGGCCCGCCGTCTGGGGGTGGCGGCGGCTACGGCCAGGGCGGCCAAGGAGGAAAAGGCCCGTCGGGCGGGGGGCCGGGTGGGGACTACGGCCAGCCCAGCTACCCCGACAACGAGGATGACATTCCCTTCTGACCTGCTGGCAGAGATGCGAACGATTCAATCCACCGGCCGAATTTAAGGCGCCATGATCGGCCTTTCCTGCCGAGGGGCATGCGACGCCGGTCGTGTTATTTTGGGGAAGCCACTTTTGGCCCGTGGGGGGATGCGTTGATTCACACAAGAAAACCCCGGCGATTCGCCGGGGTCTGATGGGTCATGTGTGGGGCCAGCGGGTGCGCGGCAGTCATCCCGCCGCTCGCGGCTGATCGGGCCGAACGTCAGTCTTTCTTTTCTTCCTCGATCTTGTCGGCCTCTTTTTTGTCGTCGTCAGCGGTGGCGGATTTGAAGCTCTTGATGGCCTTACCCATTCCGGCGCCGATTTCCGGCAATTTCCCCGCCCCAAAAATAATGAGTATGATGACCAGTATGATGATCAGTTCCGGCATGCCTATTCCGAACATTCGACTTTCCTCCTAATCCGACGGGGTGTTTTTCAATTCTTCGAGTAAGCGGGTGAAACTTTTTGACCGGAAATGTCGGTCCAGGGCGGCGCGGTGGTTGATCCAGGTCGCCCAGACTTCCATCCAGGCCTCGTCGCGCCAGTACAGTTCCTGGTCGCCGCGGCCCTGCATTCTTTCGATATAGTCCACGAACTCCTCGGCGCAATCCTCGCAGAACCGATAGGGAATGCGGCGGTCCTGAACCTCGCTGGACATGCAACCGCATCCCGCTGCCGTGGGGGCGCTGCAGCGCTCGCAGACCGCTGCACAACCGGCGCGTTGGTACATCTGCTGGACCGCCAAGCGTTTACGCTTGGCGCGCGAGGCGGACTGTTTATCCTTGGCCTGCGCCAGTTTGTCGCATATGGATATAATATCTGCCACGGCAAGTCAAAGTGCTTTAAGTGTTGATTGAAATCGAAAAAACATACCACCGCGCCGTCTCGAGTGTCAATCTGAACCTAACGGCCGGAAGACTGCCGACCTGGCCGGCTTGCAGTTCATTAGCGACCGTGTTAGTGGACCCATTTTTAAGGTAAACTCTAAAAACGAGGATACAATGCCCGAATTCATTCCCGAATCGCGACCGCTGCTCATCGGCAGCCTTCCGGTGGCCGATCACAACGAAGCCCTGGACATGGTATTGGCGGCCACACCCGAGATCCCTCTCTGGGTCCAGTTGCCCGTTTTCCGGGAAGAAGGCATGGTCCCGCAGTTCATGTCCGGCATGCCGGGGCTCGTCAGGGAGGAAGATCGCTGGCGCGTGGACAGCACGAGCGATGCCTTCGAACCGGCGTTGACCGCCTTTTACGAAGACTATCTCAAGGCCGTCGAGAACGATGCCGTCCTGCTGGAGTCGCGCTTCGCCCTCGCGTCCGATGTGGCCCGGGGATTTCATGTCTTCATGTCGCGGATTACACGGGAGAATGCATCGCTTCGGGCCGTAAAAGGCCAGGTGACCGGTCCGGTGACATTCGGCCTGGGTTTGAAGGATCAGCAGGACCGGCCGGTTTTCTACGATCTGCACACCCGCGATGCAGCCGTCAAGCTGCTTTCCCTGAAGGCGGCCTGGCAGGTCACACGTCTCAAGACCCTCGGGGTTCCGGTGATCGTGTTCGTGGATGAACCGGCCCTGGCCGGGTACGGTTCCTCCGAATTGATCAGCATATCGGGCGAGGAAATCACGGCGGCCCTGGAGGAGGTCTTTGGGGCCATCCACAATGCCGGGGGATTGGCAGGGATCCACGTGTGCGCCAACACGGACTGGGGTCTATTGCTGAACACGGGCGTGGACGTGGTCAACTTCGATGCCTACGGCTATGCCGAGCGCTTTCTGCTCTACGCCGACGAAGTGAAAGCCTTTATGGCGCGCGGGGGGCTGGTGGCCTGGGGCATCATTCCCACCGGTCCGGCCGACGTGATCGAGAATGAATCGCTACAAAGCCTGGTGGTCCGCTGGCAGGAACTGATGGTCGCGGCCGAAGGGGCGGGGCTCGACCCCGCGATAGTGCGGCGACAGTCCCTGATAACACCCAGCTGCGGGACCGGCTCCCTGAGCGTGGGCCACGCCCAGAAAGTGCTGGACCTCACCCGGGAGCTGTCGCACAAGGTGCGCGAGGAGGGGGGCAAGCGCCCGGGATGACCTGCTGACGCCTGGCGAACTCGCGCCCAAAGATGCCTAACAGCAGCGCGAACTATCAGGACTTGTATGCCGTACCCTTGAGCAAAGGATACGCCCATAATCGAAACGCTTGCCAGGCGCTGCTGCAAGGCCTCTTAAGGCGCTCACACAGCGCCAATCGTCATCAGATCACCCCGGCCGCTTGGTTCATCGGCGGCTATAGCCCTAAAAAAATCATCATCCAGGGGGCGGGTTCGTAAGAAGCCCGAGATCAAGGCTTGCGGATTCTGAGGAGCGAGGCGTACTGATGTACGCCGCAGTGACGAGCGCCGCAGCCTAAACGCCGCTGCCGGACGG
>JAAUYG010131048.1_pt1 | contig 11013 bp, 9 predicted proteins | sample 7278091 | NCBI WGS metagenome assembly JAAUYG01 (sample SAMN14350201, study PRJNA611818) | marine sediment metagenome | isolation source: surface marine sediment (0.6m) | place: French Polynesia: Moorea | collected 2018-08
ACAAGTTTGACAAACATAGAGCTTTTTTCCTTATTTCCCTTGCAATAGTCAGGACAAGTTTGACAAACATAGAGCTTTTTTCCTTATTTCCCTTGCAATAGTCAGGACAACTTTGACAAACATAGAGTTTTTTTCCTTATTTCCCTTGCAATAGTCAGGACAAGTTTGATAAACATAGAGCTTTTTTCCTTATTTCCCTTGCAAATTTCAGGTCTTACAGTAACGTGGATATTATACAATCCAACATTGAGCTATTACCGACGCATTTAAAAATGTCCAACTAAATTATTTTATTAAATTATTCGGTTATTTATTTAGTTTGATTATATTGTTTAATATTTACATTACCCATGTTTGCAATGAATATAAATTAAAATCACTTCCTGCATCGACATGTACCTACCCAAACTATCAGCCTAATTCAATTTATTCAATTTAATTCAATTTAAGAGTTCACAATACCATGGAAAATGATCGTTGAAATTAAATAAGAGGCCCATTGACCTTTGTGATCTGCTTGACAAGAGCAGAACGAATAACACTTATAAACATTTACACAGATGTTACTTGATATCAAGTTTGAGGTAATTGCAACGAATGATGAAAACCTATCTTGGAAACTACAAGGTCAATGCTACCCCATATATTTATTACAAATACCCCCCACCCCCCTTCTCCCGAGTCCCAGAGTGACCAGCTATTTTTGAGTTACAGGCCATTTTGAGACATGTGCACTGAATTAAAAATGACCTCAGACACTATCAAGTCAAACATACCCCCATATACAGGTATGTTGTACTAGAACTCGCAAGTCCCAAATTTTATTCCCTGTCGCTATCTAAAATTAACACTTTCAAAGATATCTGTAATTTTCTATTTCCCCATTGACCACAATGTTAAATTGCAATCTTTTGTCATTTTGTTTTGTTTTAAATTTCAAATTCCAAAAAGTCATGCGTGGTTTCTTGTAATTTTGAGTGGATTAATTGCCACAGGGAACTGCTATAAAAATTTTGGATGAAAAAAAGGCATAAGTGTAGTGGCAGCTGCATTGAAACAATCATAGTTTTGGAAAAATTGCAAGTGCACAGACTGTCCCCCAAAATTACTTTGAACGCTATGACGTCAAAGATACACCATATATGTTCCACTAGTAGGCCTACCTCAGAGTCCTAAATTTCACTCCGTTTGCTCTACGATTAGCCATTTCCAAAATATTTGCCATTATTCATTTCTCAATTTGCCGCAGTGTTAATTTCACGATGTTTTTCATTTTTCTTAAACTTTAAATTCCAAAATTCCAGGAAGTAACTTTTGTGTGGGCTGTTATAGGGAAGACCTATAAAAGGTTTGGCTGTAAAAGAATCATAATGTTGAAGCAGTGTTGTACTTTCGCAAACAAATCGCAATTGCACCAAGTGTCCCCCAAATGACCTTGAACGCTACAAGGCCAATTAAGGTACCCCATATACGTACAATTACTGCCAGCGAGGTTCCAAATTTCACTCTGTTTCACTCTACGATTGCTTGTTTCCCAGGTAGAGGTTTCTGGTTTCTCCATAGGGTACAATGGGAATTTGAAATGTTCGAAATAAATTTGTTAAAAATCGGAAACCCAAAATTGTTAGGGCCCTTAGAAGGAAATTTCAAGACAAGAAGAAGAAGAAGAAGAAGAAGAAGAAGAAGAAGAAGAAGAAGAAGAAGAAGAGAAAGATCAAAGCGTATTCCCCAGGAGAAGCTGCAACTAAAATTTGAAAGAAAGCCGCTCATTGTGCACAGAGATAATTGCGCCGGATACAGACGGACGACAGACGACGGGCAACGGCCGAATTCCGATTTCATAAGCTCTGCTGACAGTCAAGCAGAGCTAAAAACTATAAAATATGACATGATTAATATTGTCTCAACAGGAGATCATTAAATGATTATACAATTACGCCACAGTGATACCCGATGTCACTTTAGTAGAATTTACCAATTTCAGCGAGTATAGCAAGAAAATAACGCATTCCTAAAAAGAGTTAAAAACAGGTTTTGATCTCTTCCCATTACGTGACACTTCCATTTATCATGAGATACGTCAGTTCCTGTGTTTCTTTATCATGATAAATACCGCAATTTATAGTACGTTAATACCAGACACATTTGACCGGGCCGTTTGACTCCAGGGCCTAATGCAGCCGACACAAGATAGTTGAAAAAAGTCCGCCTGCGTGCCTAAAAAACGTATCCTGCTGCTTGTCTATCTGTTGGGATTTTTTCAGACTGACGTACGTAATAAGCGACAATGATAATATAACATGTACCATGACCTCTATTTTTCAAAGGCACTCAATGTTACATTTACTGTACTGCACTTTGACTCTCATATACCGGGTATATTGCTCGGTAGCGTTATATTTCCCAACACCTTTGAATTCTGAGATAGCATATAACTGATGAAATACATGTACATACCTGACCGGCTTATATATTCGATCTTCTAGGGTCACCCAAAGAGAAGTAGGAATCTATTATAAAGTTAGAGTTTATAGTAATGGTAGCATTTTTATCATAGCTGTACTCCTTCCAGAGATATCAGCACACGCAATGTGAATGACGTTGAATGTCCAAAGTACCTCAAGGACAAATCTAAATGCGTAGTTGGATTTCCCATAAATGACTTTCTATTTGTGTTCGAAAGCAAATTATACTCTCTAAATCTACTCCTCTCTGAGACAAAATGCATTTAAATAAATGATCTTGAACTTGATTTTTCAAATTCTGAGAGTGCAATTGAACTTTCTGTATATGATATCCTTGCAATGTCTAAATAGTCATATTTAATGTGTTTAGCAATTCTAGCCACTTGAAATCAGTGTTTCCAGTCTCTTGTCATATTGCCAAAATTCCAGAAATTTGAATCCTATTCTTACCTTGAGTAATCTCAAGGTCAAGTATAAGCTTAGTCACATTTTGCATTTACTCTCAGTCTTCATATCAGGATGAAATTTAACAAAGGTCCATGTATATGAAATTTATAGGGTTGTTTTCCGGCCGGGTGGGTTTTCTGCTGTCCCAGCGGTATTTCTTATTTAACCTCAATTATGACAATATGCACAATCTTCATCTTACAAATGAACTAACTTGAGTGCTGCTGGCTCATATAACCTAGCCACACATTTATTTAGCTCTCACAATGTGCATAATTATTATTATTATTATTATTATTATTATTATTATTATTATTATTATTATTATTATTATTATTATTATTATACATTATTATTATTATTATTATACATATTTACATAACACCTTGCCAAAAAAAGTGTCTGAGGGCGCCCTGATTCAGCCTCGGTTCAACCCTGATTCAGCCATAATACTCACGCGTGGAGCTATAACAGAAAGGGGAGAAATAGTGGAAGACGCTACAGATGGCTCTGCGACTATACTTGATGGAAATGCGGGCCAGCCTACATTTCCATGTGGCTTAATTGATGACGTTGACCACGTGCCACTTTCGGACTGTGGGTGGGGAAGGTACACTTCCGTGACTTCATTTGTGAGGTCTCTCTGTCTGACTGATGCATTGTAATATGCTATATAAATTGGTCCTGTGCAGCTGACCGGTGCAACTGCATCAATTGCATCGGTCTGAGATGCCCCTGATTCAGCCTCAATCTCTGATCATTTTAATCTCTCAGCAATAGATCAGTTTGAGCACAAAGAGATCCCAGTCGTCTGAAACTTATGCAAGAAAGCAATATTTTTAACTCAACTACCTGGTAGAATGCTGCTAGCAGAGCTCAAAGAAATCAAAATTCATCTTCTGTTGTCTGTCCATTTTTTTTTTCAAATTTTAGTTTGTTGAGTGCTCTGGCCAATACGGAGACAAGACATTTTTTAAATATTCCCGAATATTCGAGTTTGTAAACGAGGAACCTCTGATATTTTAGATCCAGTCCTACCTCTAGGAATCAAAGTATAACTGGAAATTTGTTACATATTGTGGTAACAACCATCAAAAGGAGACTACGCCAAAAGGCTACTCCTTGCATTGCATGCTTTCAAATTATATTCAAACTATTGCTGAATTTGTATCTCAGTGGTCCCCAAAAAGTACCATTACAGTTTAGAATTTGTGAAATTTTTTAATCTAAATTTAAACAAATGTTTACCTCTGCCTGATTGTCAGCAGAGTTTATGGTATGGCCTCAGTGTTGTCTGTACATGTTTTTTCTGAGACCGGCAGGCCAATCAACCCCAAATTTTGGGAAAAGGTAGCTATCCGCCATATCTCCAGACCATTTTTACCTCTGCTTGACTGTGTCAGCAGAGCTTATAGTATGGCGTGGGCATCCATTGTCTGCAGAGTGAAAAGACTAAAATTTAGGACCCAGGGATACTATTATACAGTAAAGCGTATTAAGGGGTAACTTTGACCTTGTATTTTACCTCTCTTTGGCCGTGTAGCCCTTCAGGTCATTTTGGGGTCATTTGGTGCACTTGTCTCAAAACTGCTGTTAAACACGAAAACAGCTGGCCATGGGACGTTTGACTCAGGGACACTACTAAAACATACATGGGTAATTTTAACCTTGTAACAATGTAGCATTTCATGTGATTTGGGGGTCATTTAGTGCACTTGTTTGCCAAACATCATGTACTAATTGCTGTTGCCATGTTATCAAGCAGAGCGTCAAGGCCCATGGCCCATGGGCCTCTTGTTGTCATTTCCCTTAACCTTAACATGGGAGTGGTGAAATTTCAAAATGCTACTCTCTATTTCACTTCAAAATTATTCTACCCACTCCCTAATTTTTATCTCAATGGTCCTCACAAAAGCACTGATTTGGATTGTCAAAATTTTATCTTTACAGTCTCTGATAAAAGTTTGTCAACATAAGGCCCTAATAGGAGAGATCTCACACTTAACACAGGAATTATGTCTCATATAGGAGCTCAATTAGGCCATGGCTTACTGCTAAACAGCAACAGAAAGTCCCATATGAGGAGTCCAGACTTTTAGAATTGACTTTGAGTGATCTTCAAAGAGGTCAAGGTCACTCTGATTTTGAAGGCTATTTCGTAAAGGAGACAAGCGATGCCACGTGTTAATATTAAACAGCAAATCATATGTGGGGAGTCCAAATGCATAGTAGTCCCTCTATTTTACAACCCTCTATATTAAGACCACCCTTGATTATAAGACCGCTTGATTTGTTCCTAAAAGGCAATTTTCTGTGTTAAATGACCTTTATTTTAAGACCACCTGCAATATAAAAAAGACCACATTTTCTTGGTCCCATAGGTGGTCTTAAAATAGAGGGACCACTGTATAAGATTTGTCGAGTGACCTTTAAAGTTCAGGTCACATATTTCAGTTATTGAAGCCTTAGGAAGTCGATTTAGGGCATTTGTAATGGCAAGATATAGGAATTCATACATGAGGATCCCAGCCGTCTAATCACATTTGTCCTTGTGCGACCTTGAAAGGTCAATCATATTTAAAGCTCTTAGATCTCATAAAGGAGTACTGTTAGGACATGTTACTATTGAACACTAACAGGAAGTCACAATGTAGAGTCTGGCTGCACTATTAGATTTGACCTGGAGTGACACAGAAATATCATGTTCAAGTCACTCTACCGGTAGATGAAATCTGTCAACATTTCAAGACATTCTGGTGAAGCTTTGTCCCCTAGGCAGTACCATTGAGTATGTATGAACAACTTTGGACTCCAAAGAGGCACACCAAGTAATTTTAGGGACATTTTATGCAATCTTTGGATGTTGGTTTGTACCTTGAAAACCATTGCTGGTTAAGGACACAAACACTATTATGGGAACCTATTTGCCATATGTCAACATCACATGCTTGATTTAATGTACACTTTCAAATGACCTTGTAACTGAGAAGGATCCTGACCAGATGCTATGTACCGGTACTCCAGCAGACTGAAATGCTACCTGGACATCATAGCCCATGGGCCTCTTTCTAAGGATCAGAACTATGTACATGCACGCACCCTTACCTACTGGTAATGATTTCACAATCTCTTCTATCATGTCTATAACATAGCTCAAAATCTGATTTGTTCCATGAAGTCCTGAATTATTCCCTTTTGCAATATAAGAATCAAAACTTGAAGGTATAAATGAAATGTTTTAGGCCCTTTTTACGAACAAATTATCCCTTGCTAAGCCGGACCAAGCAGGCTGCGAGGTATATACTGTGTATAGTTAGTCTGGACCCCTACAAAGCATTTTGAACTTAACTCAAACTGTATAGTATATACTGGATTCTTTTTTAAATATTTCCATCCAACAAAAAGACAAAAGACAGTCAAATTCAAATAATTCAACAGTGTCTTTTATTCAGAAAAGCTTGCTGGAGTAAAATACTGCACAAATAAATCTCTATATACACTAAATCTTTCATGGTACTAAAATCTGAACAGAACACTGTTCTGGCAACACGGAAATAACAATGGCTTTTTCGTAAACTTTTTTTACTGCCAACATCATAAATTCGATCTTCAAACACCCACTTAACCTGCCTGAACCCAGCTGATGAAACTCTAATAAAACAAGTAGCCAACCAACCATACAACAGAATTACAAATCCTTCAGCTGATACACATTTTACATATGGTGTAAAACAGAAACCTTATTTTGGTTGGGAATTCATGTATCAAATTATTACATATCTCCTACTAGTCATCGCCATTTCAACCAAACTGGCCCCTTTTTCCTTCTACATTCCTGACAACTGAAAATTAATACTATTACCTTACATTCTCCAGTACTTTCTTCTTCCTTCTCATGTCTCAAGACTCAAGCACTACCGAACTACTCTTGATACTTTTAATTCACCTACGGACCATTACGATGCCTATTTGAGTAACTCAGAATCAAATGGAAAACTACGCCAGCACATTCGGATTATGGACATGGAAAGCATACATTCAGTAAGCCAGGTCTAGGACACAAAACATCCACTGTCTCCGAGGCGAGGGGAATACACTGTAGATTTTGGTAGGACAGACAAATAACTGTACAGTGAAACCCGTCTTGAGAGACCACTGCTATGAGGGACCACATGTCTTGAAGGACCACAAGTTTCTGGCAGAAAGTCCTACATTTCAGTGTAAACGAATCTGTCACCAAAGATCACCTGTCTTGAGAGACCATGATTTTATGGCCAATGGGGTGGTCTTTCAAGAAAGGTTTCACTGTATAGTCAACTGGGCCCTTGGCTATCACCATAACAGAGGCAAGGTAAAACGTGACACGTGATGAATTACATCAGACAAGATGTACCCTTACATCAGACAAGTACTATGAACAGAACGAAACATGACAGAGAATCGGCTGTGAATGGATTTCTCTAGTCACTGTGTAAATCTTTGTAATTTCCTTTCCGACAGATATGCAGCCATGTATGATAACCCTACAGCTGGCTAGCTGTAGAGAAAAGGCAGTATTACAGTCAGAAATGGTCAAGACGTTTCTATGAATACACAGAAAAGACGAAAAGAGAATCATTCACTCATTGGTCATAAACAGACTGTAATTGGTGAATTTGTAAACATTTCAGCACCAACGGAATACGGGATATTGAATGATGAACAAGCATGACGCACACAAACTGGCGATCGATAAATTCTTTGCACTGAAGCTGTACGTAGATTATTAAGACATACAATGTACATGTACATGGATTTTGCAACATCTCAAAAAGCACAGAAGCCATCTTAAAATCTATATATCCGATATCCCATACTACTGTTCATTCACGTTCTCTTGCGATACTGTCAAACTGTGGTGGATACTCAAGGTGACAGCATTTACACTACACCAGTGACACAGGTGATGCCAAATTTAACTTTCAAAATATAATCATGTTAGATAACATCGTAACTCCAAAATTCACAAAGCTATCAAGTTCAAGATCACATTCTCTTAAAGAAACTAATACATATATAAACTGTTCAACAAAAATAAATATCACCAATACCCCGCAAATAACCAAGATTCCTTAATTGTCAATATTGCTGTTCCCTTATACCATAAAATTCACCAGTGACTACATGTATTTCACTTGCCATCAGAACAGGATATTCGCGTATATAATAAAACATCAAACTGCTTCACAACAGTAATTTGGCATAATGCAGTGGTCCATGTTGGTCTCACAAACCTATTCGTACCTGGCCTGAATTTTTTTCCACGACTCCAGCAAAGCACCGCTATAAAAGGAAGTAAAATAGTGGTCAGCAACCACAAAACTCAAATTTTGCATTACACAGTGTACAACAACACAAATATCTCTCTCTCTCTCTCTCTCCCTCTCTCTCTCACACACACACACACACACACACACACCCTCTCACACCATACACATACAACCCCTATACAGTGTACATCAGGATTTATCAACTCTCATAGTGAGCAGGCTGACTGGCCCCCTGCCACGCCCAGACACCTGTCAAGGTGACCTACTTACAGGCTGTACCTGGTACCTTTATTGCCCCCCAGCGACCATTACAGAAACACCAAACATAGACTGCCGTTTAAGGCTCTATCATGAGAGTTCTCTGGATGCAAACGAAGCCAGGGGGGTAAGAAATGCCACCTGACCCGAGCCTGATCTGGGGTGGAGGTCAGAGGGGGTACCATCAGCCTGTTCTGTCCACACTGGGGTGGGTATCCAGTACCCTGACTGGTTTGTTCAGTGTGATAGTCAGTTCTGTGTAGCATCATCAACAGAGGCTGGAGTTGGGGAAGGCTCAGCCCTGGGTAGTGAGTGGGGTGAAAAAGGTTAATGACATCTTTTTCTGGGTAGTGAGTGGGATGAAAGGGGTTAAACATGGTATATTACTGTGGTCCAGCCACAGGTTACTACCTCGTAGGTACTACCATGCAGAACTAGGGGAAGTGGGAATGGGGGGGTGAGGGGCAGGGTTTTCAGGATCAGCTGCTACACATCTCTGGATTTCTCCATGTATCCATGCCTGGATCAGACAGTAGGAGTTCGTCTCTCCCCAATCAACACACACTATCCCCGCCCTGGAGCAGCTCCAGGCGGTCGGACCGTCTCCCCTCGCGGCCTCGCCCTGATGAACTCCGGGAAGATGCCGGGGACCCGTCATGGATGTTGGGACGACTCAGATGTACATTGTCACTACTACATTTGTCGTTCTCGTCCTTGTTCAGGTCGTTGAGGGACGGCGTGCTACCCCTGCTCACCTGCTCCTTTTTGTGTCCGCGTTTGATCCTGTCGATAGTGTCATAATCGTCGTCGCTGGTGAATGTTGTGTCGTGCTCCATTTCCGGAAACGGCTTTTTCTCCGGAATTTCCTCGTAGTCGTGCTGCCCGTCCAGTTTGTCCATGTCGTCCTCGTTATATTCCACCTCACACACCGCTGGTTCCTGGGGTATGGTCGACAGATGGCTGCTCGGAGCCTTCTGGATCTTGTATTTCTCCACATTGATAGGCGCCGCCTTACCATCCACACCGTAGCATTCCGTGTCCACGCAGGATCCCTCCATCATGGAGATATCCTGGTAGTCATCGATCCCGCACATCGGGTCGCTCTGGTGGCCGCTGCGACGGTTGATGGGTTCCAGATAGCCCTGCTCATCCATACTGTCCCCGTAGACACTGCTGACGTTACGACCGATGCCAGAGTCGGACATGAGGCCACTCTGGCGCTGAGGAGTGGGCTGGTTATGGATGTTGTGGTACTGCCCTGCAAGGAGGGGAATACTGCTGTATTAGCTACATGCAAAATTCAGTGTTTACACACAGTGGCGTACAACAATCAGTCCCTGCAGGATTCTGCGATTGCAAAATTTAGTGTGGAATTTCGATTTGACCGCGGCAGCACGGAATTTCATGGAAATACCTGATTTGGTGTGGAAAAGGTGACTTTTCATGCCAAAAGTGAAATCTCCTATTTCATGAGTGCAAAATTTCCATTTCTCGAGTACAGAATGTCCCTTTACTGAGTGCAGAATTCTGGTTGGTCTGTACAGAACACCATTTGAGTTTTTGACTGCAAAAGTTGAATTTCTGAGCACAGAATTTCAATTTTTAGCACCGAATTTGCATTTTTCTGAGCGCAGAATTCTGGGTTGTCTATTTAGAGCAGTTTTTGACTGCAAAATTTGCATTTTCCGAGTGCACAATTTCTATTTTTGAGTGCAGAATTCAATACTTTCAGCACGGAATTTGCATTTTCGGAATTTCAATTTCACAGCGTAGAATTCTGGAGGGTCTGAACAATACAGAGGTGAATTGGTTTAACAGCAGGTTGCAGCACCTTATCTGTCATGATATTGTACTCGTACCTCCAAAGATACATGTATTATCCATTATACTACAACAAGCAAACAGATCAATGTTTACAGACTAAACTTTTACAGGTGAGTGAATTTCATAACAGGCATTTTGATATTTTGCATACGCTAAGAACATCAAGTATTCCAACATTTTAATTAGCATAGCAGTCTGGCACTTATAGAAAGTACCCTGGTGTACACCAATAAAGAGAAATAGAAAGAGGCCATGTTAGTATTTTTTTGGGTTGAGTGGAAACAATGAAACTGTTTTCAAGTCATTTGTTGGTGTGGTTAAAACCCTTTGTCCCAGTGACAAAGAAAAATATCTCCATCACCCGCTTTGTACAATCTAACCATGTAGGATATGTGCATTACATATTTCACGTGTGAGTGGCATGTTCCAAACAATGTTGTAAAAGAGGAAGCCACAAGCATGTGCCAACTATCTCATAACTTCTATAAAGGCAACAAAGAGCAAACGTCAATTTCTATCAATGTCTGACTAGCGGAAAAACAAAACAAACAGAACGAAAGATACCAATACCTTCCAATACCTGACAGCGTGACATGTCACAAAACTGTGCAAAACAAACATAAAAAAAAAAAACGCTTGGAGGGGGGGGCGCGCCCGGCGCCGCGGCCCCCGCCGCGCCGCCCCGCAAAAAGAAGAAAAAAGAACAGAAC
>JAAUYG010217921.1_pt1 | contig 11013 bp, 9 predicted proteins | sample 7278091 | NCBI WGS metagenome assembly JAAUYG01 (sample SAMN14350201, study PRJNA611818) | marine sediment metagenome | isolation source: surface marine sediment (0.6m) | place: French Polynesia: Moorea | collected 2018-08
GCGCGATTCCTGGTGCAATGAGACACGTTATAATGGGGCTTGGCTGTAATGGTCAGACGGCTACAATATACATAAATCGCCAATTACGGCCAGTCCTCAAATACGGTCACTGGCACACAGTCCCAAGGGTGGCCTTATTAGAGGCGTTGTACTGTATATTGCTTCAATTCACTGAGGATTTACTTGCACGTACACATGGTACATGTTCTTCATGTTCTTTGCGTACATATATATATTGAAGGTGTGATAATGATGTCATGTGGAAGTTACGGACTCAAGTGTGATTCAAGTTCATGGATTCTTATTATGTATCTCACTTTTCAAATTCTGTTTCTATCAGACGATCTGGTGTGTGTTCAGATGTGTCGTGTCATACACAGGTGTACAAATGTACATGTAATGTATGTTCCTGTCTGCTCTGGCATTTCAGGGTGCTTCCGAGAAAGACATCGTTCACTCTGGGCTGGCCTTCACAATGGAGAGATCGGCAAGGGTAAGTCCCGAAAACAAAATCTTAAAAAAAAATTAAAAAAAAAACCAAACAATTCTGTAAAACATTATAGTCTCTCTAAAAAAAGTTATCTCATTGGCCAAGAAATTGTGGCCACATTAGGTGGCGTTGAAGAGAGAACTGTGTTCATAGTAGTAATGGCAGAGAATTTTAGACGCATTGCAGAGGGTGATCTCTGTATAGTGACTGTTCAACGAGATATTGATCATGGTTGTACATGCAAGTAACATGATTGAGTAGGACCTGTTAAATTTGAAAGTTGCTGGTTGCAAGTGCTATTATTAAAACCATGTTTGCCCAGAAGGGAGTACACTTAGGGAACAGATCTGCTGCGAGTTGGGAAGTGTGCTTGATATTTCTGTAGGGATGTTGTGTTATTGAGGAGCTACATGCCATCCTACACACCAATTTTTAATAGGAGATGCATCAGTTAAAGTACACATGTATATCATATAATGTCTAAATTTTCGTTGTGAGTAGAAACAGTGTTAATGAATGGCGTGTCTTGCATATATGTTCTTGTGAAATTATGTTTTAATGTAAGCCCCTGGGGAACTATTAGTTGTATTCCATATTCATCCTGTGCGTTCAATATTTTCAGAATATCATGCGCACTGCCATGAAGTATGATCTGGGTTTGGACCTTCGTACAGCTGGTTACATTACCTCCATAGAGAAGATCTTCAAGGTTTATAACGAGGCCGGGCTCGTCTTTACTTAAGGCAGTCCACGGCCCTTACCAGGGAACTCCAGTCAGTCTGTAAAAACTATTTTGTGTCTTTTATTAAGTTTCTGCCTGGGGAAACGTAGGGAATGTTTTTTTTAATGTTTTTGAGAAAATGATGCCAGCCCTCCAGCTATCATCTTGTTTAAACTGCTACCTTCCTCTATCCTTATATGGTCTTACAAACGCTGGGAAGTTTTAACCGAGTGACCTGAAGGGAAACGTTTTCACCATTGTTATTGGCTTTGAGAATAGATTTCACTATATGTGAAATGATTAGTGTGGATACATATTTACTTATATGTATTGTGAGGTAAGCATGAGATGAACACAAAGGTTGTTATTGTACTTGTAATAATAGTGCCAAATTTTAAAAAAAAGTTTGAATACATGTGATTACAGAAAATAAAATATAACAATACTCTAGAGCCGCTTTCATCAAGTGACTCTCCTCCCCCCCCCCCCTCCCACAGCCAAAATAATGGATGTTTGTCGTTGTTGCGTTGATACTTGCGCACAGTAAGCACCGACAAACCTTTATTCAGCTGTCAGAATTTGTATGTTAGAATGTCAGAATTCCCAAGAAAATATGTTAACATTATAGGAAATGGTGGCATGAAGAAAAATTGTGATTGTAGATGATGTATTGCTGAAAATTGTTAGTATATGTTGTGTTCTGACAATCCATAGGTGTCCCACCGATAAACGTAGCAACTTCTATGATCTGTGCTTGTTCTTATAATGATCTCAAAGTTGCAGATCTTGTGATGAAAAGAAGATAGTGGCTATCGACATACGTAGTACGTTCTAAAAATACTGTCAAGGTTTATCAGGAATGGGAGTCCTTCATTGTTAGCTGACATGTAGTTGCATTTCAGTAGAATTATACAGCCACATTTGCTTTTATTAGTTGTTGCAAGTTGTTGTTTCAAAACACCAAGGCTACCAGTAGTAGGAAGTTACCAAGAAGTCATTTTGCTAAATTACAGTCATTTGTGTAAAGTTTGTGTACCAAGTGTAAAAAAAAAATATTTATCGGCTGTCACATTGGTCCGTAGCTTTGTTGTGCAACCTGTATAGAGGTTGAATAACACAACCAGAATCTGATGTACATTGGTCCCTGTCATTTAGGGCCCTTCCATTTAAGAATTCTCTCCATTTTGAGACCAGCCATCAGTGGCACAACTCTTATATTGTCAATATTAATATCCCTCTATTTTAAGACTACCTTCGATTTAAGGCCATGTTTTTTTTTTCTGGCTGAATGGGTGGTCATAAAATGCAGTAAGGCCACTGTATATGTCTATAGTGTTGCTTCCAGTGCTGCCAAAATTCCCTTGCTTATATACAGAGAGACTGAGGCGCTGCCATTTTTACTGGTCAGACATACACGTAGTTGCCAAGCTTGTGTAAAATGTTGTTTTTTTTGTTTTTTTTATGATTGCTCATCAGCATTATTAATGCGTGTTCTGTTAATCCGTATTGTTAACGACTGCCATAATCTGTGTTCTCCAATGTTTTTACAAATCGCTGTGTACATACAGTGCTGTTAAGGGTAACCATGTTCTGGTGTTAACATGAAATTTGGGAATGTAAACCCATCTTACCTAGAATGTGCTTGTTAAGGGAATACCTCAAACTGGGATCATTTATGTTTTTGTTGAATATTTGTTCGTGATGAAAGTCATATTGTTGTGTTTTCAAGCCATTCGCTTCCAGGATGAGGGTTGTGTGCCATATTAATTGAAATTGTATGATCCATGAGGCATATATGGTTTGGGGGCTCTCCTAGGCCATTCAATTCAGGCAAGTGCAAAGCTAAAACTTCTTTACGTGTTCATTGCCCATATGTCAGCTAGTCCATTGTTTCTGGCATAACAGATTACCAACCATCCCTAGATACACCTTGCACAACGAACGTTTATGATACGCGACTTATTAACTTACTAGTTGCATTTGTTTATAGAGAAAAATACCACCCCACCCCACCCCGCCAACAGTAATGTCACTCATATTATTAGCGTAAATTTCAGCAGTAAAGTAGAAAGAGCAAATCTTTAGTTTATTAAAACAGGAAAGTATGCACGCCGGTGTAACATACGAGTAAAGAAGCTATGCTTGTTGCTGCTAATTCAAATGCACCTTAAAAAAAATCTCTGATCATATTCTAGCTGCGTCACAAGAATGAAAGAGCAGTTTTACTTTGTAGACACTGGGCGTTGTAGCAGCACAACTTTGTTGAAGCATCCTACATATACTTGAACCGAGGCAGCAATGTTTATCACATGATTTATTTATTTTGTGAAGGTTTCTATTTGTTACAGACCGTGGTGTCTCTGTCATTCCACTATTTGTCCATTTGTTGCATTCATTCCTTGATTAGGCAGTCATAAAATTTACTAGACTAGAGCAGTTCCCGCAATTTCCCAAAAGGCAGTGTGTTCCTTTTCGACAGTTTCCACCTTTTGTCCCCTTCATTGCCATGTTCCAGGTAAACCAAGAAGTTGTATTTCTCAGTAGCCTGTGTCTAGCATTGACAAATTGTGATCTAGGTTAATTTGCAATTTCACTGATCCGTTTAGACTATAGGGATTCAGACATTTTAGTTAATAGGACATAGCCATCACTTTATTTAAATAGTCTTTTTCTCAGTTTCACTGCTCCAATGCTTGTTATTTTGCTGGATTCATGCACAATGCAGGAGAGCTCTGTGCTTGCTCAGGGGTAAAATAGCATTTTCAGACCAGAGAAAAATTGCTTTGTAAGCGAAGTGTGAATGCTCTATCCCGAATACCGTATGTGTGACAACCTATGAGCTATGCTGACCACTTCCAAAGGTTCAAAAAGAATCTAGAAAGCTGGATTCATGTTGTGTATGAATTTGTGGCTTGAATAAATTAATATATATGCCATTTCGTTTTGTGCAATCATCGCTTTATTGTCTTCTTCCGTATTGACAAGGATTTCATGGAAACATTTTAGCATGTTGCCTTTTGTTGGCATGCACCTCACTTCTTTTTCCGCTTCTACAGAGCCTTTGACTCTTACCACGAAAATACTTTTGATTTAATTCCTCAGATAAAACTGTATATATAAATGTTATTCTCACTTGTACATTGTGTACATATCCATATTGAAATGAACACACTGCGCATGACACTGTAATGTTGCAAGAAACCAAACTGTAGCCTGTTTGAAAGAAATCTTAACATGGGTTAACACAGAAAAAGATCAAGCAAAAATAACGATAACAAAAATCCATTAATACTTTGTTGGTCATGCTACATGGACGGAACATAGGCACGATAAATACAAAACCGGAATGTTCTATAAATTAATCACAGAGCAACGGATTGGCAAACAGTAACAAGACATAGATTGGAGTACAGTACATAAATAATTGTCGATAGTAAACATCGCAATGTGAAGGAACAACCACAGTGTGTGGAGGCACTGTACAGTCCACAAACAGAAAAGCTTCCAACATGATGAAGTAAATTTTAACCTTCAGATGGTTTACCAGGCGCATCTTAAGCGTACTACTGAAGACAAGACTAATACTGGACGTAGCACTTGTACTTCAGAAGTTCAACTAGCCTAGGTTAGGCACATTAAATTCCCCTACTCCTCAGGAATCTAGCTTTTGGCAGATTCCTCTCTTCTGGGGCCAAGGGCCAGAAAAATCTTTAGTACAAAAAATAAAATTTTGTCCAATTATCATCTTTCTCATGCTTGAGATCCGTTTGGAACTCAAAAGCCTTTTGTGAATCCTGGCCCTTGGGTTTGGGATGAGATCTTCACATGAACCTCCTTAATTCCATTTTAGCACAAACAATAAATATCACGGGCAACCAACATTTCCCACAAATTCACTTGATAAATATCTGACCAGAGTGAACAAAATACCAACCAGTGAACGTTTATACAACTGGCATCACAACTCACTTAGACATATCACAACTCGCTCGCACATGGATATCTGACAGGGATAACACCTTACATGCACACAGTCTAGCATCGCAGCTCACTCGCACACGGACAAAACTACACTGTACATAGCGTATACCTAGCCAAATATGGTTGTTTAATGGCAACATCGCACCGAATCGCAGCAATCTTACATTGAGAGTTCAGAATGAGTGATTTGCACAATGTTTCCTGGATATTCCCAGAGAATTTTACCTCACTTTTCAACCGCGTCAGATTGAAAAGACCACTTCTCTGATTAAAGAGCATTAATTCCCAGCATATGCAGCAGTACCAAAGCTACATTTTCAATCATGGTAGTCTCGGATATAAAGACCACCTTATCATTAAGACCAGTTCATAACAGTCCAATCGGTGAGTGCACCTCCGAATGAAGATTACTTCCCATTGGCACCAAACCTGCATTTTCAATGTTGAGTAGTTTCAGAAATAACATCGCCTCACTCCCAGCGGTTTCCTATGGGTGGTCCTCATTCCCAGGTTTCTATGTGCTTCTTTTCTCCCCTTACTCAGTCCTCCGGTAAATCCTCCAGCACCTCCTCTTCCATTTCTACCCCATCCTCCTCTTCCTCCCCCTGCCCCCCTAGACGGAATCCGTTCCCGTTTCTCTCCTGGTCTTTGAGCGGGATGTCGAGGGCCTTGTGGACCGCCTGGATGGTCTTCATGTCCACGTAGAAGGGCATGTTGACACGGGGAATCTTGTTCCTCATTTCTTCCATAGTGCTATAAGCCTGCAAGAACGAAGGCTCATGTGTGACTTTGGTGTTCCACTCAATGACCAATTTGAAGGCATTTAAGACTGGCAAATTTATTAATTCTACTGTGCTTATTTTATCTGTGTTAAAAAGTACAATGTACAGTGGTCCCTGCAATTTAAGACCACCCATTCAGCCAGCACAATATGGTCTTAAAAATAGAGGGATATTTATACTGAAAATATACCAATGGTGTCACTGATATCCGGTCTTAAAATGCAGGGAATTGTTAAATAGAGGGGTCTTAAATCGCAGGGACCACTGTATTTTCTTTGATATGTAAGGCATTCACTTGTCTGGAACACATCCACCCATGCTATTGGCCTGTGGCTCCCTGTTGTACAAAACTGTAAACTGTACATTACCTGTTTCCACTTCTCTTTGCGACCGTAATGTTCTACGATGAAGCCATAGACATCGCCGATCTGAACTGCAGCATCTAGGTTGTTTTCCTGTAGCAAACCCTGGCATTGCTTAATGGCCTCCTCTTGGTTTTCATCATAGGATCTGGAAACAACATGGAAAATATAGGAAGGGCTATTAGCAAAAGTAGTTAAGGCATTGAACTCTCAACCATGAGATCATGGGCTCGAGCCCCACCAGACGCTTAGTCTTCTGTACCTAGAGTTCCTGGGCAAGATTTGTACCAGAAATGTTCTCCGGTTCACTCAGCCGTAAGATAATGAGAAGCTGGCAATACACAGACAAAGCTACTGCACACTGATCACCTGTGATGCCTTGAAGTATGTATCTGGGTTGTGTACTCAGTTGAGGAGTTGAGCCAGTCCTGGTGTGTACAGGTGCACCAGGGGTAATAATATGTAAAGCGCTTTGAGCTTATTCGAGGATAAAGTGCTTGGACCTCGTTTGACAATAAAGTGCTTTGTAAGACCCCCAAATTTTTATTGCTATTATTAATATACACAGTATTGACGTTTCACCCTTCTACACCTGTTGACCCATACCGGTAATCAGAACAGATCACAGATTACCCGGACTCACCTCCTGGCAGAAATGAAGCGTTTGATGAGCGCCATCCGATTTTTCAAGTCAGCCAGTTTGTCTTCCTGTAAAGCCTGGTTGTTCATCTTGGCCTTGCCCAGACATTTAAAGGCTTCTCCCATGGCACCCAACGCTTTGTCGTAGTTCTGATATTCATCTATCTCCACCTGGACGGTGTAACAGGGTCAACACTTAAGTTGCGATGAAAGTTTCAATTATAACAATGTCATAAATATCTAGTTCACAAAGGGCAATCAGTACATGGACTAACTCTTGATAAAAATGGGAAACCAAATCAAAATATTTTCAGTACAAGGCATTTTAGAAACATGCATAATACATCCTTTGTCATAAAATTAATTATTAATTTGGCACAGTGTACTTTCATGACCAGTAAAATACAACCATAGCTTTTTTATATGTGAGTCCACTGTGTTTTTCAGGGAACTACTTGTACTTGGCATTTGGTACAATGAAACAACATTTGATGTCAATTCATGAGATTTGGCATGCTTCTTAACCTTAAGTCAAACTCGTCCATCTATTCTAAATCCACCATCTATCAATAAATATAATTGTACTGGTAATTTAGTGCTACAGTACTACAATATCTTGTGTTAGCCTCATTAGTTAGTCTCACGCATTTAATGCAATTAATATACATGTACCAGTAACTAATTTTGTAAAGATTATAGCTGGGCAAGTTATGACAAACACCCAGCTGATGTTAGCCACAATAAATGTGTATTTAATTGCAGTACTATCCATGTGTCGCCCCAGCCATGAAAGCCATTTATACCTGTGCACATGCATCATAGAAACTAGACAGGGAGTCCAGCGCTCGTCCCTTGGTATAGAACCCGATGATGTTCTTCATGATTTCTGGATCCTTGCGCCAATCCAGGGACTGCAGATAGTTGGCGGCCATGACATATATCTCCTTCTGTCTGGATACACCGGCAAAGAACACGATCTTCTCTGTGTCGCCGGATTTCAGCAGAGCTTTCATAGCCTGAAATGTGTGATACATACCGTGAAAATCTTGGAATAAAATGACCGTCTTGACTGGCAGGCAGAAAGCTTGTCTTAATTGTGAGGTGGCCTTATTCGTGAGATTTCTTAACAACAGCTGAATTCCGATTCAGAAGTTTGTCGGAATAACTGCAGCTGTTGCTCCATACAAAAATAAATAGTTGTGAAGTCGTGCGATAACCCTTGAACATTCCATACTAAAAATGTTACCTATGTACTCATTTCAATTGCACTTTATTCTAGGAACTTAAGGCAATGCAGCAGTTTGACAGCAAAAGGTAAAGGTAAAGCTAACTACTGTATCCTTAAATATAGGAAAAAATCTCCTATGACCTGTATTTAAATTTTGTGGAAAAAAGAACTTTCTTAGATGTGCGAGTAATTACAATACAGGGGCCCCCCTTTTCCTGGCTACTCTACACAGAGGCCATCTTTTCCAGTTTGGTGAAAAATCTTTACCACTAATACTATAAATGTATTTACCGGTAGTGTTTTTTCACTGTTACCAATACCTTTCTTATGTGGCTGCAATTCTTAGGCAAGTTACATTGTCTTATTAGAGGGGGACTATTATAACCATGAGAGAAGTGCCTGTATTTCCTATACTATAAGTGAGGACTAAAAAACAACAACAAAAACATTATCACCTTGACGCGGTTTCCGGCCTGGGTGTATTTTTTCGTAGCCAGGTGGTACTGTCGCTGCTGCATGCAGACTTCGGAGATCCCCTCCAGGATCCTGTTTCTCTCCAATGCGTCACTCTCACCGGTTTCCGGGTTTGGTGTCAGCTTTTCCACAAGATCCTCCGTCATGGGGACATGTTGCTCCATACAGATCTTCAGAGCGTCCCAATACTGGCGACAAGAAAAAAAGAAAGCAGACAACTGAAGCGACTTATTAACTTGAGAGACCCAGTACATGACCTGGCTTTGGTTCTATTATTCATGTAAGGGGATCATGAATTTATTTTTTGCAAAGGAGGCATGTGTGCGATTTCGAGCCCAGGACTTTTCCATTAAAGAAATCCACCTAAAAAGCACTACAGCCTACAAGGCCAGTGCCTCCCTTACTTTCACTGCCGGGAAATGTTGTCAGCAGTGCTGGTGTTGCATTTACCCACATTTCAGTTATCCGCTCTCTGTGTCCATGTAATCAACAGCTGGTGCCAGATAAAGACGATTAAATACAGTGGAACCTGGGAATTAGGAACAACCAAGGGACTGTGAAAAACTGTCCTCAATTCTGAGGTGGTCCTATTTCTCAGGTCCATCTCTCTGAAGTGAATGGGGCTAGGGACTTGAATAGCTGTCCTTAATTCCCAGGTTGTCCCTATTTCTCAGGTGGTCGCAAAGACAGGTTTCACTGTAGTTAAATACTATATATTGATGAGTTTTATGGCAATGTCTTACATAGAAAAATTACTTCACTTTGTACTTTCAATTTGCATTTTCAATTTGTGCCAGTGCAACAAACCCCAATACCCTACCCTCTGTGTCCCCTTTACCTTCTTGCCCACTGCCAGCAGGTCCACAGCTCTATCAAACTGCCCATTGTCAATGAAGAAGTCGGCACAGCGTTGCAACAGTTCTGGGTCCGTCTTATCGTCCAGATCCTCAGAGATCATCTGCAGCGCAGCAAACTGTTTGGATGTGAAGGCAAGATCCAAGGCCTTGGAGAACAAGCCAGCCTGGAAAGACAGAAAAAGCAATCTTAGGTGTCTCACTTATGATGGGTTGAGCACTGAGCAGTCTGTTTTCATGCTTTGGGCCTGTATTTCTCTCCATACCCTAAAGTATGACTTAGAAATTTCTCATTCTATAAAAGCCACATGTAAGCTGTGCAATATTCGAGCTTGCTGCTTACCATCCCACTTATAAATTTATAACTGGACTCCAAGGTCCTGTAGTGAGTACCTATATTGTTGTTTAAACTGGGTCCACCTTTTTATATCCATCACTGTTGCAGTTCACTAGATCGTTTTTGGTCTGGATGTTCTGAAGTTACGGTAAATCATTTTGACATAACAGACAATCGTAACAGACAATCGTAACTTCTGGAGTACAGTTAAACAGTTTACAGTGGAACCTCTGAATCAAGACCACCTACAGTTGTCACCAAAGTGGTCTTAATTCCAAGGTGATCGTTAATCCTGAAACAATATAGTGCTGGTATAAAATAAAGCAACATTTGGTCATCCGGTAATTGGTTTTAGTTCTGGGATGGAGGAGTTATTTCCAAGGAGGATTTTAAGCCAAGGGTTCCACTGTACCTTATGGTACAGCATCACTGCTTTGTCTTGTTCCCCGGGTTTGAACTCGTAGTGACGCGCAGCCTCCACCATGTTCTCGGGTTTTGACATCAGCGCCAGGTTCATCATGTTGTCCTCGTTTCCGTGTTCCTGAACAGAGAACAGAGGTACAAAATGCTGGTCTTAAAACGGAAAAAAATAATTTTGAGACCCACATATAACCAGGTGAATACTTTCAATTATCAAGCAGCATTAGGCAGTGGACCTTGTAATAATGACCTTAGGCCAGTTTTAAGAAATGTTTTGTTTCTCTCATAAAAAAATTAAACTATGGTAACCATTGAATTTTCAATGCTTAAGTTCAGAAGTGGACTTTTAAGATTTCTTTCTGGAAACTCACACCTCATTCCATGGATGGTCTGTTTTTATCTAAATCATTTGCAATCATAATTTTTGTGAAAGAAAAATATTATTTATGCCAGTCTCATGAGAAGACTTGAAATGTATCTAGAAATAAGGAAAGAAACCTTTCTTTTACTGGTTTTGAATAAAATGGAATACATTTTGGCATGCATTGGTCAACAGCATGAGAACCGGCATACACATACGGGGAACAATGAAAATTTGCAAAAACAGTTTGGAGAACTAGACAGTCGGTTGCTGTGCAACGTGAGGGGGGCATCCCGGTTGGCAATAAGATACTACATCCTTATCAGAATCCTTGAATTGACCCTTCAAGGTCAGCCAGGCTCAA
>JAAUYG010173512.1_pt1 | contig 11012 bp, 6 predicted proteins | sample 7278091 | NCBI WGS metagenome assembly JAAUYG01 (sample SAMN14350201, study PRJNA611818) | marine sediment metagenome | isolation source: surface marine sediment (0.6m) | place: French Polynesia: Moorea | collected 2018-08
TAACTTCGGATAACCGAGAACGAAGTAAATATCTCATAGGCGGTAGAGCAAAGCCTTCAGTAAGCTCTGACTCGGTGGCATTTTGTACAAAATAATCATTGAGTAACCTTGTTTTAAGTTCTTTGATTGAATTGCTGACTTTCCGTTCAGAAGTCATCGTTTGGGAAAATGAAGTTAACCCAGTTCTCTAAAGCGGGGTGCTATAGCTGGTAGATGCAAATGGAAATGTACTCGCTGGCGCTTACAGATGAAAAATTGTACATGCACTTCAAATTGCCAATTAGAGTACCACCAAAGCACCGGAGTTCCTTAAGAGACTAGATTTAATTAATAAAGCCCCTAACAGCAACCCATTTTCAGTAAAATACATGCAGATCCTTGTAACCGGGCAATTCTTTCCAATGACACCCTTAGCTCGAGCTACAAAGATTTCCACCATCCCGATACCAACCGCCGCTCGCAGGCACGTAGGAGATGGATTGAGACTAGCAGACGTCTAGAGGCGATGTTTACCGCATTTGCAAGCGACATGGCCGGTGGCGTCGTAAAATACGCCCAGTCAAGTCAGTAGCTATTACAAAATTGCACATTTACCATGGTTTATTAAAATAGGCATGTATATTTTTGCATTCGTTTCTACAAATATTCTGTATATTGCAGCATTAGGGTGGATACGAACTACCTTCTAAAAGAGAAATCACGATTTTGTCCACTTTCAAACCAAGTAATCGTACATTTTGTATTTTATCAGAAAAGACAACGTTTAACCTTTAAGTTTATAGAAAGCCTCCTATCGAAACATTTATTGTCACATTTTCGACCTCCCCGGCTTTCAGCTGTTCACATGGAGACGCAGTATGCTCTCGCACACGCAGGGGATGATCCAGAGAGGAGTAGCCATTATTTCTGGTTCAATCGACGTTTGGTTGGGATAGAGGAAGCCGACCTCAGCGACCACTCTGCACCTGTCTATCTGGACGTCACTTCCCGGAGAACAGGAACACCGATTCTGGATACTGCCAAGACCACACATCTGGAGCAGTTACGAGAACTGTACACCTCACAGGTAAAGTATGGAGACCTGTTCAACCGTACTGAAGAAATGTTTCTGTCGCTATTTTGGACAGTTGGTCTAGCAAACGCAATATACGGTAAACATTGATATCAACCATCTTTTTTTCTACAATCCTTGACGCAATGCTGTTATACGTTAACTGAATATTTGTTTTGTTTTTTACCTGTTGATCCAGATCCCTAACTCCAACGTACGCATGTACAACCTTCCATGGCACTCGAAAGGAGTGAATCCAGACGAAGTGCCAGAGCACCAGTACTACGTCGACAGACTGTGCCAAGATGTGTCTGATGTCGTCTGCCGTAAAGTCGATGACGTCATAGGAAAAGCCCCAGAAACCAGCGGAAAGACAAACGCACTACTTGTTGAAATTGAATGGCACTTGGAACTTTGTCGAAAAAGGTAACTTTAAGAAAAAATACAACGGTTATGAGAAGCGTCTTTCGTAGGAAGAGCTGTTTTAATAAAATAAAGGGACGCCCATGTTCATTTTTCCAGGGCACAATGTTGCAGTGGGAGGAAAGACGCCTTGGATTCAATCAAAAGCTACCTGCGCTCAGATACAGACAGACACCCGTTGATCATCCATGGACCGCCAGGATGTGGAAGAACCTGTCTCATGGCGCGTGCTGCCATGGAAACGAAGAAATGGCTTAAAAGGTTCCTAAATTATTATCATTACGGTATATGCTTACCGCTCCCAGACGAAGTTACAAGAAAAAAAAAAACTCTTGTAGATTAGAGGAAAATCTATCTTATTTAGAATGCCATGGATATCTTCCTTTCTCCCTCCTTCCTTCCTTCCCTCCTTCCTTTTTTGCTTTCTTCCTTCGGAAATTAAGTTGGGTCCTAAATGCGCGACTGTGGCACTAACACCTACTCTATTCCTTTAACGTGAATAAATCGCAATTGCGACTTATTTTGCAAGAAGTATGTTGCGTTTAGATCTTAGACTATCGTGCGTAAGACAAAAGTAATATCCATGGTCTGGATGATTTGCCCCCAGTGTGCCCAGTGTACTGCTGGTGAGGTTTGTGGGTCGGAGCTGTGACAGTGGAAGTCCCCGTCGCTTGCTGTCCAGTCTCTGTCATCAGCTGGCGCTTCTGGGCCATGGCAGTACATGTATAGATGATCTGCCCCAGGTACACGTTACAGACACCAAATTTTAAGTTGAAAATGGATATAGTTTGATTTATTGAATCCTAGAGTTGTATCCTTTGAACCATAGTATACCATACCCTGTACTATGTACAGAATATAGAGAGGCGTGACGTATAGCAGCACTGGCTCTGAATTCCGGAAACTTTTAAGGACGGGGTAAACCGCACAACTCTTTCGAGATTGGCTCTTCTAGCTTACTTTGCATTTACATACATTATGTACATTGAAAGCTATGATTAGCTGTGTGTCTGGGAATAAGCGAAATGTAACACTTGCATTGGTGGTGGACCAAAGTAGCAGATGTTGTCTCATTGTTGTTATCTCTATTATTATTTATAGGAAATATATGCAAATGCCTAATTGCAGGACTACTTAGGCCTGGTGAACACCCTGCTACCACTGCTGACCTTGGCCGGCGAAGAGAGGATGGTGATACTGTACCTCGACTCTGTACACAGTCTCAGTGGTAAGAAATACTTCATAATCAGCAGAACTGGAGACTGATTTTGATTTGGTCTCAGTACTTCGAATCGTAAGACGCTTACTAACGGTATCACGTCGTTTTGCATGTACCGGAACATGTTTTGTTTACATGTTATGCCATATGGTACATGTTATGATGATGTAGAGTTTTTAAATATGTGCTCTGTTAATGAGTTTCCAGTGTTATGCGACTGTCAGAATATTTTTTCGGATGCATAATTCATTACAATATGGTTCATTTTTTTCAGATTCTACACAGTTGAAATATCTGTTGTGGTTGCCAAAGAGGTTACCCCCGAATGTAAAGATACTGGTGTCTTTGACGTCAGCGAGCGATGCCTGGAAATCAATCCAGAAGGATTTTGTTGATAAAAAACAAGCGTTGCTGGAGATTCCAGAATGGTCACCACCAGATGCCGAGCTTCTGATGAAACAACGGCTGCAGCAAGTCGGGCGACGGCTGAGTAGCAGCCAGTACCAGGTTGCAACGGAAGCGTATAAGGCATTTCCGGTACTCTTGTACTTAAAGGTGTTGCTGCAAGAGTCAGAACTGTGGCCGTCCTCGTTGTTAGCCAATCAGATACGACTGGGGAAGACTGTGCGGGGAGCGGCTGCCATGTTGTTTGGTCGGATGGAGAAGCAGCATGGCGAGGCACTGGTCAGACGAACCCTGGGTTATCTATCTGCTACAAGGAATGGCATAACAGAGAATGAACTAGAGGACCTGCTATCTCTGGATATTGCTGCGATGGGGGAGGTATCCGCGCACTCCCATCAAACCCTGCACAAGCTCCCGTCAATGTACTGGCTGCGCATGCGCCACGATCTGTCTGAGTACTTGCAGGAAGTGATGGTTGATGGCCTCTTGGGGCTAAAATGGCGGCACGGGGACTTCCTAGCAGCGGCGAGCGAGAGGTACCTAGTAACCAGGGACAAGGCACCGTCATATCACAAAGCCATTGCGGATTACTTTCTGGGGAAACGCGGTAATGTGAAGCGGGAAGACAATGCCAGTCATGAGCTATACTGGGTGACGTCACAGCCGCTGTATTGGGAAGAAGCAGATGAAGGACGAAATGGCCGAATATATAACCTCAGACGACTCTCCGAATTGCCCTATCAACTGGTGCAATGCCAGCAGATAGTCTCGCTCAAATCAAACTGTTTATGCAATTTTGAGTTTCTCCTTGGGCAGCTCCTTAGCAACGGAGTCGTGCAAGTACAGGAAGATGTAGCCGTGGCGGCGGCTTCCATGGAGACACCCGACGAGGATTTGAGACTGCTGTCTGAAACACTCCAGCTGTCTGTGGATGTGTTGCATAAAGATCCACAGCAACTGGCCTCGCAGCTGATTGGTAGGCTTCATGACATCATCACGGCAGACAAGCCAAGTATTCCTACGGATCCTCCGATGTATCCTTCCATGAAGCGTCTGCTCGCCCAGACTCGGCAGTGGTCGTCCCAAGCTAGGCAGTGTTCATCCCAGGCACTTCTTCCGTCCAAAACATGCCTGGCGTCCCCTGGGGGTGACTCGTACAGACTGCTGTCCGCCCACGGTGGGGTTATCACCGCTGTCTGTGCAAGTCCCGATGGTCACAAAGCTGTGACATCATCTAGAGATGACACTCTGAGGATGTGGCATCTCCACACTGGCACTGTCATCAGCATGGTGACTGGGGTCGGGTCTAATGTTCTGCAGGTCAGGATGGCAACCAATGAGACTGTAATAACATCTGAAAAAGCTATGATCAGAGTGTGGAATATGGATAACCAAGTGTGTGTGGGCAACATTCCCACCCACGACCCTGCAGCCATCGCAGTTGCTTTGGATGGGCAAGCATTTGTGACGCTCTTCAACGGCTCCAACACAATGCAGTGTTGGTCTCTTGTACCAGAGCTGTCGTCCATACAGAAAGTTACTCTGACAGAGCACGTGGATACAGAGGCTGGGTCAACGCAGGATGACACAGGCCACAGTGATCGGTCCATCTTGGTACCGTCTCAAATCATTGGGTCTTACCTGCTGTATGCCTATACCAACAACAGCAGCGCTGCAGTGAGGAAGGTGAAGACTGGACGTTTGATGTACACATTAAAGGTACACGTCCAAGGGTCGGTGGTATCAGTGGGCTGCTCCAGTGAGTACTTCATATGTGCAACGAAGTATAAGTACCTGGAGGTGCATGACACTGTATGTCTGGAGCTGTTTGGAACCCAAGATGGCAAGCCAGTTCGGTCGATACGTGGATGCACTGTAGACAACCTGTGTGAGATACACGTCAACAGGATTGGAAGTCACGCCATTGGGACATGTTACTCCAGTAAATATGGTGGTTCTCATGTGGCAGTTTGGAACTTGGAGACGGAGGACCACAAACACCTCTCACGTCATCCGGGGGTGTCCCGTCACAGCGCATGTGCCGACTTCCGGTTCTGTGTCACCATATCCGACAACCAGTCATCAGCTAAAGTTTGGGATCTGAGCCATAAGATTAACCAGCAGATGGCTCGACAGAAAGTCAAACATGGCGTGGATCGAATCTTCCCCATAGCAGCCCATCCCCAGTACGTCCTTGTAAAGGCAGGCGCAGGCGGGCGTCTGACTGTGTGGAATCTGACTAAGGGGAAATCCTGCGGCTCTATTGTACGCATAGAGAAAGGGTTAGTAGACGACTCCGACGTGTTGTTGCTATGGAACACCCGGCTAGTCATTCTTGGGAACAAAGGCTTGTCCGACGTGTCCGATGAACGTCTCATGGTCTACAGATCCCTGTTTGTGTACGACCTGCTGCAGCGTAAGTTCACCCACAGGGTTAAAGGTTGCTACATCGTCCCGTGCCCGGTACACGAGTACCGGATGTTGAGCGATGAGCATCTCATGGGTCTGTCAGAAAGCCGGAACCACTTTGTGGTGTGGAGTATCGTCACTGGACAGGTCGTGTACCGGATCCGAAAGAACTTCAGGGAGGGTAGCGAGGGCATGATTCAGTTCCAGATACCGGAAGTAGCAGCAGACGTGAAAAAGAAAGCAGGACCGGAGAGAATATTGTCAAGGAGACACACGGGTCGATCTGGAACCTCGCGCGGCAGACGACGGTTGGAGGATCACGTGACTGATACGAAACATTTAGAGCAGTTTGAACGGGAGAAAAGCAACGCCATCGATCGATATATCATCAGCGAGGATCTTTCCACGATGGTTGTCTCTTACTACGCCCATCATCTGTGTGTGTTTGATATCCCGTCACGCAGACACACGCACACCCTGGATGGCCGAGGATCGATGATGTATCTATACGCGGCCGCTATGACCCCAGACGGACGCCATCTTGTCCACGCCAACTACGACGAAGAGTCAAAAACCAGCTACGTCACAGCATGGAACTGCAAGACCGGAAACCTGCGCAAGCGCCTGCGAAACGAGCGCGACGTCTGCTGTGTCGCTATCAGTGACGATTCCAGCCGCGTGGTGTTTGGGAAAAGCGGCAACAAAGGTCTACGTGTCTGGGATCTGGGTGCCCGGGCTGGCGTGCGACGGATGGCAGGGACATCGTCTGTGACTCTAGAAGAGGACAGTCGTCTCTATGTCGGACAGGGAGGCAGCCGGGCAGTACTGTACTCCGGCTCAGTATCGGTATGGGACCTGGACAACGCCTGTCTGATATCGATTTTCACTCCCGACCGACCGCTTCAGGCCTTTACTGTAGCCCTGGACGGCCGGATGATGATATTCGGGGTAGAGGACAGCACGGAGCCTGTCATGCTGACCCTGAGTGGGCGGGGAGAGCCGGACATACAGAACTGGAGGTCGGAGAATCTGTTTGGAGAGGAAGACAGCAGCAGCAGTGAGTCTGAGGATGAGGAAGAGGAGACGTGACTGACGCGGTTACAGTATCGAAGCTTTCGTGAAAGAACTATTTCTTGGTCATCACACTACATATAAGTTATCTTTAAGTTAACCCTATCCTAAAAGTGGTCTTTCGAGACATGTTCGTTACAGAGGGAGCATGGCGTGGAAGTTGTTTAAATGTTTCCCTGGGCTGCTAGGTTGTCATACTCAATGCAGTTCCGTCAATCTTTCTGATTATAACGGCCTACATGTGCATCTCTCAGGTGAAAATGAAATTAGTATGACACATCATAAATGTACCAATGGTAAAGACTACAATGTGCTTGAGATATGAACGAAATGTGATTTCTCTCCCCGTGTTACATATAGTAAAAGTAGGGTGACGTCGGTCAATTTAATGACCGTTGGTTGACAGTGTTTGACATTCGTTCCAAGTGCATGTATTAGAACCGTCAGTTTTTTTAGCACATTTAAAAAGTCCGTAAAAGGTGGGTGGCAGCAGCTTTCAAAATGTTGAAGCGTAAGCTGCGTTTAATCACCGTGTTTCGTTGTGTGTGGGGTGTGAGATGTCGGTTTGGGTGGAGAGATACCTCGTTCCTGTTATCCCGGTAAGCGCACCAGGTGTGACATCCTTGTCACGAAATGCAGATGCTTTTGTTAGCTCTGCTTTGTTTCTCTTTTGTACAGCAGAGATACTGTCATGGCGCGCGCGGGCGTCCGACATCCGTCGTTGTCCATCCGTAAAACCCGGGTAAATGCGAAATTTTGTGAGAATGTAATTGTCCATATCTTCAGATAATGTTCTGTTCAAACGATAGCTCTGAACGTACACGCCAGATTCACACCCAAACATCATTTGTACTTCTAGGCCACATTCTCTACCAAAGCTGCCAGAGCAATTGTGAAATTTGAAATATTTCATTTTTGTGGCATTTTTATTTATTTATTTTTTTGTCAACAAGGGGCCATGCTTTGTTTCTGTCAGCGTATCTGTTGTGTCTGTAAACAAGAGCTCTCGAAAAGTGTTAATCTATTAACACTAGATCCTAGTGTTCCTCCTTCCTAGGAGCCTTTCCTCTGATAAAATCGCACTGGCTTCGGCGTGGCAGTGGGGTTAGGGGTGGGATCAAATTTTCCTTTGATCATCTAGTGTCCAAGGTTATTTCGAAGTCACATGTCTCAAAATCGACTGTGGCTCGAAAACAGTTGGCCGTGCATGTGGAGCGAAGCGGACTGAAATTTGAGACTCAGGGATAGTAGTGACACACATATATAGTGTGCCGCTGACCTTGTAATGTCCAAAGCCACTGCCGGTATCATTCTGTGCACATCTCAAAATGACCTGTAAGTCGAAAACGACTTGCAGAGCTAAATGCAGTGAAATGCAAGACGTTAGGACACTAGCAACACGTATGGGGTACCTTGACCTTGTAGTGTTCAATGTCATTTAAGGTCATTCAGTGCACTTGTCTTAAAGTAGTCTCCAACTGGAAAACAGTTGGCAGTAGAGCAAAACGGACTGAGATGTTTGGGACTCGGGGAACACTGGTCCGACATGAGGCATCTTTGTGCCTCTAGTGAAATTGTATAGGGTTCAGTGCATGTCTAACCAAGGTCATTCTGACCTTCAAATCTCACAATTAGGATTAGGCACCTCAAACCACATGGCTGTTAGGCCTATGCCAAACGTGGCCCTACCTACTATCTACCAAATGGCCAAGTAGAACGCCAAGGCCCTTGAACCTCTGGTTGTACCTTCTGAAAAAATGTACAATGCATATTTCGTGCGGTTAAAAATAATTTATTTAAAATGATTTTTTAATCCCCGAGTGTTGCACACTGTGTTCCTTTGTGGTGCTTGTGAAATAAATTTGCATTTTCAACAATTGACACTGTACAAGGTTCTTTTGATTTGAACTGGTCTACGAATCCCTATATTCTTTAGTGGCATTTCCTGAGCTATAAGTTACTATGTCATTTCCCACTTTTTACCATGCGTGGCCCATTTTGTTTCGGTGCCCTGTGCTGTTATGGTTCACCCTTTTCTGTCAAATGGCAATGCACGGCTGTTTCGTTGTCTGTGGCAATAATCAGAAGCAGACACCTACCATTTTTCTAGTAAATATTGAAGATATTCAATGTAACTGTTATAGCTAGCTGTTTCAAACGTGTCCAACAGGACTTAAGAAACATCCCACGCTGGTGAACCAACCCAGACGAATGATCTGACCTTGGGACTCTGATTACCAATTATTGCAAATGAAATCGTTTGCCATGGCCAATACACTTGTACGTCACCTTCACCAAATTCTTCTCTGGTTCAGATTAAAACTCTGTCACTGTCACATGGCTTTCGTGGTCCTACGTCTGGACAGACTGAGTATGGTTTAAAACCAAAAAATTGGGACATAAAACTTTCCAACCATCCCCCAGTTTTGAAGTTTGCGATCTCTATTATCAATTCCATACAGTTTTAGGAAATAATCCTTCGACTGGTTCAGTCGTATGCTGGATTTCTCCAGCAGCAACAGGTTCAGCCAGACGTTCCCCTAGCGGCCGATGGTGAGGCTCCACTGCGCCATCTGGCGAATGTTCATGTGTACCAGAGTGGAAGATGTGCTGTACCTCAGTCTCCTCGAGGCGTCCCAAGGTCACTATGCTCACCACTGCACGGCGGTAGCGGCTGTTGTATACGCCGTAAGCGATGGGATTAGCGATGTGTGTGAACAAAGCAACACAAGAAAGGGCGTGGTAGGTGGTGGGGTTCATGACCTCCTGACCCCAGGTTATGAGACACAGTATATTGGCAGTGGTACTGATCCCAGCCAACACAGCAAACGTCACGATGACTGTCAAAGTTTTCCATGTCTGCAGGAACGCAACGTCAGTCTCGGTGAAGCTTCCCTCGTCGATGTTCTGTCGCATGTTGAGCGGCCACCACGTGGAGGTCACGTTCTGGATGCTGTAGATCTTGACGATCTGGATCCGGCGATGTACGAGTACGACCAGTCTGATATACGCGGCAACTATTAGAATCAGGGGTAGGATGTACCCCAGCAGCATCAGGAAGATCCCGTAACCATGGCTATTGCCCCAGGCTACCTCACAGCAACCCAGAGATGAACTATAGCGGTAGCTCCCCCAGCCCAATATTGGGAGTAAAGCCAATCCCAGACTGTGAGCCACAGCTACTGATATCAACACTGCTCTTACCCGCCAGCTAAGACGATCTGCGTACGTCACAGGGGCCGATATATATGCCAATCGGTCATACAACACCGTACACAGTGCAGATAGGCATCCCACCGAAATCCAAATATGGAAAAATCCAGGTGTCCTACACGGCTGCATGCTGAGAGTATCTGGATCAGTGCCTGATGTGTTGAATCCTGGATCATTCACCACTGCTGTACCTGCTATGGTCTGCAACCCTGCAGCCAGTCCGTACGTAAACAGCAACAGAACAAAGCTTGTCTGTTGGGCTGTCCACAGGCGGGCCTTCAACACGCCTGCCATGACCAGGATGGTACACAGGACAATCGGAATACTGATGAGGATCCGGAATACTAGTCCTGCATGCATGATGATTGATTTTGACTCTAACGTAAATCAGTAATGATAAGCCATTTCTATCCTTTCGGGACAGACTAACACTTGATTCTTAGCAGTGTGAAATGCAGTAACGCATACAGCGTGCAAATGGCAAGCTTAAATTTGGATCATAGCTTGTATTCAGCTTTATTTCAGTATATTTCAGCTCCATTTTAGAGCTACATTGCGCTGTATTTGTGTCTGTTTCAGCTTCTTTATGTCTGTCCACAGTGTGTGAGGATGGTGGTTACCTTGGGCAACACCAACAACAGCAGGTGGAGCCTCAAGCGTAAGCCGGCCTTTTCCCCACGGCACCTTTGACTGGTAACAAGCCAGGAGTCTGAATTGCCTTGGAAGAAGGCAGGGTGTTCCCAGAAGGAAATATATCGATTGCATCATTGATCAGGCGATGCGACGTCAGACCATCGGGATGCTTGATAACTTTGCGTCACGCAACGTTCTTACCCTTGGCTATCAACTCGTGGATCCACGACCCATTTTTTATGGCAAAGGGAATCTTGCAATGAAACATTTCGGGAATGGTTATTATAGAGGTCGAAACAAATTGATCATATGCACTGTTGGAAACTTGCTGTACGGCGATTGATGTAATAATGAATGAATCAGGCTTATAGTCGGCTTTCAACCACTCATGGTCATATCACCGACTGCAAGTTGGTGTGTATGTACTGGACCCGCCTTGTACTAGTCCGACCTGCGACCAGTCTTTATAGTGCTAGCCCACTGAAACACCACCCCACGGGTAAGCAGTGATGTCCCAACCCAAACCATTATTCTGACTCCGAGCCGGCCAGACGGTCTCTAACTCTTTTGTGCTGAGCGCTAAGCAGA
>JAAUYG010078675.1_pt1 | contig 11011 bp, 10 predicted proteins | sample 7278091 | NCBI WGS metagenome assembly JAAUYG01 (sample SAMN14350201, study PRJNA611818) | marine sediment metagenome | isolation source: surface marine sediment (0.6m) | place: French Polynesia: Moorea | collected 2018-08
CCTATGTCGCTTGTACAAATTTGCAGTAGAAGCCAGAAACAGTAATAACACCACAAATAGGCTACTTATGTCTATGGCTTTAAATAGTAGCAAATCTTTAGTTTCCAGGAGCTTACTTCACCTGGATGCATACGTGAATGAAACATGTGCATATTTGTTTAATTCACATATTGTTTCATCATTTGGGAAATTAATTACTGAAATGTACTTTAACTCAATGGACCAGGAGACATTTGTGACAGGCCACTTTGCAAGAGATGTGATGTATGAAAGGGAACATGTATCTTTAATGACCAGGGATGAGTTTAATGCTATTTTAAGTTATTTGTGTACAAAATGAACTGTAATATCAGTAATCGTGGTGCATGTATTTGATTTTATATGCTGCTTATTTCTATGCAATTGTTCACTTTTGTGAAACGAATAAATACTATTATTATTATTACCAATGGCTAAAATCGTATAGAATGAAAGTAAGCTGTGCTCGAATTTTCCCTCGTGCTAGTTATAGGATAAATAATATGCCAACTGTGCCTCAGTGACCTGGCGGCTACAGGCTGGAGTGTCTACATCGTTTAAACATCTGCATGTGTATCACTAGTATAGCAAAAAGGAGAGCCGCTATTTGCAGCACCCATACTGTATCAGCTGAGATAGTCTGCTTTCAAATATTACCGTTAAATGCTTGGGACGAAAAGGAACGAGAGGTGATTAGTGAAGTGTACGGAAGCCCACTGGTATCAGGGGGTCATACATAAAATTATCTGGCGCCGCCACTTAAAGTTATCTGGCGGCCGCCACCTAATGTTTTAGTTTGCAATAGAGGAGCCTCAAGAGTTCAACTAAGGGCAATAATGGTACCCTAAATTTCACCCTGTTGTAATTTGCTTTTGTACAGCGCCTTTGAGCATACTGATATGGAATTGTCGCTGTAAAAACAAACAACAACAATAATAATAATAAAATAATAATAATAATAATAATAATAATAATAATAATAATAATAATAATAATAATAATAATAATAATAATGATAATGATAATGATAAATCACCCATGATACTAATAGGCTTCCGTAGAAATGTGTTAATGGGGCGGAGAGAAAAATTCTAATCTCAAGTCCCGATCATGTGCAAACTGTAAGTTCCAGAGACTTGACTTTTAGATTCCTCTCTCTCCCTCTCGAACAGTCTTTTACAGTTCGCAGAAACGCAGACGAATTCTTCTTTGTACAATGTACGCCATATCCGATCATTGTACTCGAGATACTTATTTGGGGATAAGAAATAGTCCCCAGAACGATACCTGTGCCCACGACGACCTTTGGGTCTTCTTGTCTATGGGCATTGCCTTTGCTCTTTGCAGCATTTCCACTGGTAGCTAGTGGCAGGTCCCTGATATGTAGTTTGATACTAGCCCTGCTGCCAATTATGCATTTGGAATTGCACAAATCACTGCAACCGAAACACTTGTGTTTCGGTTGCCTGTTTTAGAGCACAAGCTATCAGTGCTTTCCTTTAAAACACTTCTTTTCTCTCAGTGAAACACCTTAAATTGAAACACCTTAACACTGTCAATATGGCTGATTAATAAAGCTCAATATGGCTGCTTCTAGGCCTAAAATATAACCAATACTGCATACAGATGCTTGACAACATCAGGCCGAAATTACGTGAAGAGACTTTGGTCAAGTAATGCATGACATATCACGCTCGGTCGAAATATTGTGTGACATTTTTTTTCTTGGACCATAAGTCGCTTTTTTAGCAGAACGCACTTCCTGCACTTCAGCAGTGTAATCCTACTATCGAGGCAACTGCCTGACGCCTGTCCCCAAAGCGAATTTAATCTTCTTTAACGGGGGTGTGGACTATTCTAAAACCAATCTTAAGCATGCAAAGAACATTGGTTGCCAATATAATTTAATAGTAACCTCACTATATGGTTATTTTTGTTTTAGGATTTTTATCTACAAACTGTTCAGAGGAATGTTTGTATGTATCACCAAAGATCGCATTTTGAGCACAATATAGGAACTTTGCAATACTAGTATCTACAATTAACATTATTGCTTCATATGCCTCTAGGGTCAACGGCATTAGCATTGCATCCCAACCTTTTTGCAAAGAAAATCATTTGTAAAAGAGCAGCATAGCTCAGGGCAGGCAGATGGACTCCACTATCAATTAATCTCCAGTTGTTGTTTGAATAAATTACGTACTGGCTGATGTCTTTCATAGAAAAAAGGGTAGGGTAATCGAGCCGTTTATGTGTCTCGGAAATAAGTCTTACTGAACGGAGTTCGAGCAGTGTTGAGGTACAGTGCCTTTGAGAAATAACAGCTGGTTGGCACACGCGCGCCCAGGTAGTTAAACGTTTATTTCTATTACATTGGAAGCAGCTGCAGACAAGATGGGTTCATCCCTCTCCCGGCTGTTAACAATACACCGCCCCCAGGATATTCCCCTATGTTCTGGACAATTTCGTATAGCCAGCAGACACCAATCAGTCATTGGAAATCCACAGATAAAATTTTGTGTAGTAGTTGCCAATGCAAGGTGCCAAAATGTCTGGGCCCCGCGGGTTGTGGTATGCCAGCCTTCAGCAATATACATGGTAATTGTCCAGTATTGACTTTGTCAGGCGGAGCAATTCATTGGGAGAGCGGCAATTCCCTCTGCGGAGGCCCAGCCATTTGGCACGGGGCGTGTCCCCTCAATGGCACCGGGTCCCGACGCCACTCTGACATTAAGCGACAGTCGATGTTTTCTCGATGGGGTCCGGAAGAGGATGCAGTAGCTAAGAGGTATAAAGGTTTCGGCATAAAGGCAGTGCTGGCCGGGCGTGGGCTGCTAATGTTCAAAGGGCAGGCTCGGGTGGGAGGATAGGACACAGAGGCGATGACTAGATATGGGTCGCCAGGTGCATGTTACGCAGTCGCTAAGCAATAGGGTTAAAGAGTGCTGTGATTTGACTCATGTTGTAGCATATTGTAAACAGACGCATATTAATGTTGTTTTATATAGTATTATATTAAAAGAGCGTAAATGAAAGGAAGGGACATTAAGAGCGAAAATTGGATCCACCTCCGTTCTTTGATTGTTGTAAAAATGTTTGTTTTTTTATTATTGGAAGGCAATTGGTTCAAACTTTCCACAAGACAAACCAAAAACAAGTTTACTGGATTTTCCCTTTATCATTGCAGGCTATTAGCCAGCATTAGGTTACAGCCCAACATGCCTGCAGTACATTGGTCCTATAGCTTTCGGTCCGATATTTTGGGTGAAAATGTACCCGATGCATCTAAAACATTAACCATGAGTCCAAAATCTTTCAGACTTTTTAGTTTTAATTTTTTTATATACTTAAATATGATTTTCACTTAGACACGTCTAAATATGTAGCACGCCTCTATTTATAAAGCGTCCAAAGTTTTTAAAATCTCACTTATGTTAAGGTTGGCATACCACATTTTCATAATGCATACGTGCAGATTAAGAACTGTCAATATACCTTACAGTTAGAATTTAGAATGCCAAAATGATTACATGTTATAAGGTGCACGTACATGCATGTGTGTATATTGTCCATATCCGATTCAAGGAGTTGTGAGTACGAGAAGAGTTCTGCCTTTAGGTCGACAAACCACGCTAAGCAATCATTTGTATCCTGGTGACAGGTCGAGGTGCCAGATCACTTTCATACCACCTTTCATGCACCACCCCTATGTTCCTGGCGATGTACCGCAATGGATTATTTAGTACATTTATGGTGATATATCCGGGGCAAAACACAAGAAGAAAATCTCTGAAGCGCCCGTATTGTGTTATATGTACGTCCTCCACAAATATTGCATTTCAAAGATAAACACTGCTCCCCAAAAGAATGTTCTCCACAAATATTGTACTTCATAGGGAAAAAACTGCCCCCAAAATTATATCCTACACAAATACTGCACTTGAGAGCGAAACACTACTTCAAAAGTATGTCCTTTACAAAATATAGCACGTCAGAGAGAAAAGCTACTTCAATAGTATGTCCTCTACTAATATTGCACTTCAGAGAGAAAAACTACCACCAAAGTATGTCCTACACAGGTATTGCACTTCAGAGAGAAACGCTACTTCAGAAAGTATGTTCTTCACAAATATTGAACTTCAGAGAGAAAAATTACCCCAAAAAGAATGGTCTCTACAAATATTGCACTTCAGAGAGAAACACTACCCCCAAAGAATGTTCTCCACAAATATTGCACTTCAGAGAGAGTTGCTACTTCAAAAGTATTTCCTCCACAAATATTGCACTGCAGAGAGAAAACTACCCCTAAAAGTATGTCCTTCACAAATATCACACTTCAGAGAAAAACATTACCCCAAAAAGTGTGCCCTCCATAAATATTGCACTTCAGAGAGAAAAAGTATGTTTTCAACAAATATTGAACTTCAGACAGAAACATTACCGGAAAACGAATGGTCTCCACAGATATTGCACTTCAGAGAAAAAGACAAAAAGCATGCCCTCAACAAATATTGCAATTCAGAGATAAACATTGCCCCAAAAGGTATGCCCGCCACAAATATTGCACTTTAGAGAGAAACGCTACTCCAAAAAGTATTTTCTTCACAAATATTAAATTTTAGAGAGAAACATTACCCCAAAAAATGTTCGGCACAAATATTGCACTTCAGAGAGAAACACTACCCAAACAAGTATGCCCTCCACAAATATTGTACTAAAGTATGTCCTCTACAAATATTGCACTTCAAACAGAAACATTACCCCGAAAACTATCTTCTCCGCATTTATTGCACTTCAGAGAGACATATTACCCCCCAAAAGCATGCCCTCCACAAATATTGCACTTCAGAGGCAAAAAAACTACCCCTAAAAGTATGTCCTACACAAATATTACACTTAAGAGAGAAACATTACCACTCAAACGTATGCCCTTCACACATATTGCACTTCAGGGAGAAACGTTACTTCAAAAAGTATGTCCTCTACAAATGTTACATCTCAGAGAGAAATGATGTCCTCCACAAATATTGAATTTCAGAGAGAAACATTTCCCCCAAAAGAAAGTTCTCCACAAATATTGCACTTCAGAGAGAAATATTGCCCAAGAAAGGATGTTCTCTAACCACACAATTTGTTCTCCACAACTATTCCACTTCAGAGGGGAAAAAATACCCCCAAAATTATGTCCTCTACAAATATTGCACTTCAGACAGAAACATTACCCCAAGAAGAAAGTTCTCCACATATATTGCACTTCAGAGAGACACACTGCCCCCAAAAGTATTGTCCTCCACAAATATTGCACTTCAGAGAGAAACGGTGCCCCGAACGAATGTTCTCCACATACTAGTATATTGCACTTCAGTGAAAAAAACTACCTCCAAAAGAATGTCCCCTGAAAATATTGCACTTCAGAGAGAACGCTACTTCAAAAAGTATGTTCTTCACAAATGAACCACTTCACAGAGAAACGTTACGTCAACAAGTATGTCCTCTACAAAGGTTACATCTCAGAGAGAAACGCTGCTTCAAAAGTATGTCCTCCACAAATATTGCTCTTCTGCATGTTCTCAGAAAAACACGAATCCTTAGCACTATAATATCCGCAGGGTCGAAATTACTCCAGTGTTCTTTGTTATGTAAATTCTTCATCTGTGGCGTGTGGACTGGGCAGTAATTATTAAACTCAATGTTAAATCTCTCCCCCCCCCCACAAAAAAAAATCGAGTTACATAAGTGCACCGTATACATAATGGCATCAACTACCATCAGATTCTTGGAAACATGGCTCTACTTTACTCAGCCCATCAATTTGCCACAAAAAATGGAACAGACTCGTCTGCCAGACTGGTGTACTCTAAAAGTCAAGCTGCACTTTGGGCCAGTATATCTGAACCATGAAGATCAAAACAACCGAGTGATGCGAAATTCTTCCTTTTTGTTATCCATGCACAAGGTGTGTCAGGGTGGGGGTGGGGTGGGGTGGAGGGTATAGTGGGCATCATGGTATACATATGGCTGGGTGGGTGTGGCAGACAGAAATAAGGGAACATGTCAGAACAGAGAACTGATGGCTATTTACGTTTCAGATTTACGACGCGAGTTGAAACACACAGAGAAAAAACGCCTTACCACCTGCGATAAAAGCGCCGGAGAAAAAGAAACATGGCAGGAGGAAAATGGGAATAAAAAAAAATCTGCAGTCTCCCATGCTGGTGCAGCACTGAGCAGCGGCAGCAGAGCGGTAGCAGCAGTGTTGCAAAGGGAAGGGGTGAAATGGTGTTTGGACGGAAGCCGCGGTAAGGGAAGCGGAGACTGGAGGCAGAAGGTGGTAATTTCCATTCGGCGTGCCAGAATGGCACGGTTGGACTGCTCGTAGGAAGCAAACCGTAGTTTGGCCTGGCCTACAAGTCATAATACGGATTTTTCCAGCTGTGCGCCTGTCGGCATCGCTTCCAGGCAGGGGCTGTGCATGCGCCACCGTCGGCTTCATACGTCGTTCATTCCAGCCGTCAACGGGATAGAGCCGGTTCTGGGATACCTCGTTCTTGTCCTGGCCCTTGCCCTTGTCCTGGTCCGTCCTGGTTCTTGTCCTGGCTCGTCCTGGTGGGTCATTACAACGTCTCCGGCAGCCGGCTCAGAGAACAATACTAGCGTGGGTGGGTGGGTGGAGGTATATGTGTCGACTGGCCACTGGACGCTAGACTGGGCTCATTGCCGTCAATGCCGCAGGACAGATCTCCAAGGCGGACAATGCGGCCAGCGAATCGCCAGAGCCACAACGTGTTGCCCCATAAGGCAGCCGGACGCTTAGCCGTGACACATTTTCATCGGCGGCGGCGGACGGGAAGTAGGGCTGTGCTGTATTGAGCGGGTGGTTTGCGGCTGCAGACGGGACGAGCACCCTGCTCCCTCCTGGCTTCCTCTTTGCGACAGCTCCACAGCGGGCAGCAGCCCGGAATGACGCAAGCGTGGGATTCTCTCCTGATATGGAAATAAAAAAAAAAATGATCATTTACCGGAAGTGCTTTTTCCCGATCTGTTGGCGACGGGGGTGACTGGGGAAAGACCGAGCTAGGTGACGCAGGGAGCGGAGAGACGTAACTTCCTGTCGGAGGAGACAAATAATAATGGTGTCCACACTGGGACACGATATAAATAGGGGGAAAGCTAGGTTCTCGTAGGTGGAATCGCCCAGCAACCTCGGACCCGTAAGACATCTTAGGATAGCTTCTCTTGCCCATTGGATATCACACGCACGAAGCATAAGAGGACAAAAAATTCTAATTTTCATTCCAAGGAATGAATATTTCTGCAAGTCTTCGATTTAAATCCTGCAAAGATCTAAAAAGATGACGTCACAGTGTTGATGTTAACCTCGAGACCCCAAAAGTGATTCCGCTTATCTGGATTAAACAGCATCTCAAGAAGGCTTCAGCTTACAGAGCTTCCATCCAGGAGATCTCACTTGAGGTAAGTAGGGCGTGTTTGTCTTGGATCAGGTGCCAGGGTCTTGATATCAGGGTTGTGGCGGGAAATCGTGTTTGCTAACCGCGCTAGTCGTGCTATGTTATGTATGGCGAATGTGTATGCACGCCCGTGAGAGAGAGAGAGAGAGAGAGAGAGAGAGAGAGAGAGAGAGAGAGAGAGAGAGATGAGTGTGCCATACTGACGCATCCATACATTCCTCACCCTGGCATGCTGTCAGGTGTGTAATGGATCTTCACCCCAAAAAATCCACCACCTCTGCTATGCCTCCTGCTTTTCAGACACAGACAACACAAGCCTAAGCAGGGTCTTGAAAAATGATCGTGAAAAAACACCGATAAAAAGTGGATACGGTGTCGAACATCGATCGTGAAATTACCGATAAAAAATCGAACTTTTGAAAGAAAGCCTGAGTCAGACTTGATCAACTCCGCGATGAAACCTTTATGCCTTCTGCCACAAGTAACAGGACCTGGATGAAGAAGGAGTAGGTTTTGACAGACGTATCAAAGGACATCATCCGAGAGAGATTATGCCAGGAAACGCTAACCGGCAATTACGTAACGTTGGGGTGGGGTTTAATGTCAGGACCGGGGAATTAGGCAGCTATATATAACGATGCAGCAATATTTATGCGGCGGCTAGTCAGGCAATTGTCTCATCAGCCGACACACAGAGTCTTCGCTATCTGGCTCTGGCATTGCGGAGTTATGAGTCAAATTGATGTGCTAGAAGCAGCTAGATTTCAGCAACCAATAAATCCACACCAGCCACAAAATATCTCGTAGTGATCAGCTTATAGCTGTTTATAACAAAAAAAAAAAAAATCAAAATATGCAACCTTTGCATTTTGTAAAAACACTGAAACATTCTCTACAGCTCACTGTCAATACAATTTCTAATATTGCCCATTGCGAGTTTTGTTTGAAAAGTGCTTTCAGTCTGATTTTGATTTCATGTGTTTGGGAGTTTTGAGCTGGCACATGAATGGATAATGTAAGGAACGAATATTAATGTGAGGATGAGACTGGTTTATTTATTTATTTATTTATTTATTTATTTATTTATTTATTTATTTATTTATTTATTTATTTGTGCTACATGTAACCTGCACCCCAAGGTGTGTATTTTCAAACAAGGCAGCTAAAAAGCATTTGGGGTCGCTCTATATTTTAATGCCCTGAACACAATGGCGAAATCCCTACGTAATTACGCTGTTTATACCACCAGAGCTCAACTGAGCTGGGGACAGATCAGACTACTGGTCCGACGAGGACATATACCCCAGCACTTCCACATACATTGATGTTCATAGATCAAGGTATTTAAGTTGATGACCTGGTTCTAGTCGTTATAAGACTGAAAAATAAATGTCAAATGCGATTTAAGCCTGTACCGGTCACTCACTGGCATAACTGTTCTGCATATATAAATAATTAATTTCGTTCGGAGGCCTTCTCTAGTCCAGTAACTATAGGTTAGTGACCCCCCATGAATCAGTGACCCCACACAGGTAAACCCGACTGGTCGTTTTTCACGCCTTCCGTTCGGCGATTTACCGCCGTGCCTATGTCATCGCTGGTTGTAGTACGTAGCCGTTTACGTTGATGCGGCGTTAAGATAGATCCAGGGTCGAAAATGAGCTTGCCTTCCCAAGGGGAAGATTTGCAGGCACCTGAAGTCCACACATTGCCTGGGTTTGTTGCATAATTCATTGCGAAAAGCGGACGTCTTTATTACGCTATGTCGTAATTTCTGCAGAGAGAGAGAGAGAGAGAGAGAGAGAGAGAGAGAGAGAGAGAGAGAGAGAGTAATATTTAACTCTTCGTGAGCACACGTCTCTCTGTATCTGGTATATTTTAACAAATAACAGTATGGTACATATTTGCGAAGCACTGCATGCACAATGTAATGGGAATGCTGAAAGGAAACAGTGTGCAGAAACATCGTGCCACAGCTGTAATTAACAAACGTGACACATAAATAATCCACTTCCACCAAGAAAAATCCCTGACCAATGACATTTTTTTTTTTCAACTGCACTGCCCCAGCAGCAATAATAATATTCCGCGTATATTCTTGCTCAGCTGGGCGAGCTGGAGGAGGCAACGCTATCGTCTGCTCGGCGCATGTATCAATCAATATTTACAACCTTGACCCCCGGTAATCTCTGCCGCTAATGCTGACCAAAGCCAATTCCCAGTCCTGGGGCTCAGTCCCAGTCCGGTCTTTGGGCTAATCCTCCAGGCGCCTCCTTAAGCCGGTGTCGGGAAAATTGGGATACACACACACAAGGGCAGACAGACAGACAGACAGACAGAAAGACGAGAGAGAGAGAGAGAGAGAGAGAGAGAGAGAGAGAGAGAGAGGTGCGGGGGTTATGGCCCTAGGCCAACGGCGATGTTCAATCCTTGGATCGTGGGAATGTTATTTTAAATTTTTTGTCTATCTTTTTTTTTCTATTCGTAATAGATGCAATATAGAGTTTTATCTAGCCTCGGGGAGCATCCTAGGATTTTTTGTGCCGCTATTAGAGAGAGAATTGACGCTGGTTGTTCATTTGAGTCACGTTTTAAGTTTGGGAGAATTCTGAAAAAATAAAAAAAAATATGAAGCTGCCAAATTATGCCCTTTGTAACTCTCTCGGCTTCATTTCATTTTCACTTATCCGTCCAGTGCCATCACAGATAACCCGGCACTTCACTTTTTCGAGTAGAAACACGCAGATTTTTAAAATAATAGTTGATCCTTGACGATTGCTTTATCTTGGCACATGCCGGTTTAGGTTCGACCGTGTGCTTGAACTGCAGAAGATTTGTTATCACAATTCACGAGTCTCTTTCCTATCTCGTTTCAGTTTGCAGAAGCAGACATGGGAGGAAAAGGGAGCAAGGGTCTGGATAAGAAACTCTCCCAAGCAGGTGAGATATGCTCGACTTTCTGCAGCAGTACCACTGCATTTTCAACTGCCTTTTACTTTATAGTGAAAAATCTGTCTTAAGGCCACCTCAGAAAATACGACCACCCAGAATTAAGACTACTTATTGTGGCGACCAAAGGTTACACACCAAGGCCGTATTGCTTAAGAATTAGGACCACCACATAATTAAGACCACCTTAAACTAACCGTGCGTGGCCTGAATTTCTGGGTTCCACTGTACTGGAACTCTTAGTGTATTGAACCTTTACTTGGATAGTGGTCTTGATTCGCTGCATTTGCGAATTGGCGCTACAGTTCAAATGAAGTTAATTATGAAATCAGGAGAGCATTTTAGTTATGATCTCGTTAGCTTGTTTATCTGATATTTCTATTGAACTAAGGATTGTTCCTGGATTTACACTAAAACGTTTTCGTAACCGATAAAGTGCATGGCATGCTTGCGTAGATATGACTGACCCTTTACTATTTATGTGAAATATATCTAGCGGCAGCTGTGGTAAGGGGTCCTAGGGTACATGGGGACATATGCATCAGAAGTAGAAGGCGAGCCTAAATCACATGGGC
>JAAUYG010161011.1_pt1 | contig 11010 bp, 5 predicted proteins | sample 7278091 | NCBI WGS metagenome assembly JAAUYG01 (sample SAMN14350201, study PRJNA611818) | marine sediment metagenome | isolation source: surface marine sediment (0.6m) | place: French Polynesia: Moorea | collected 2018-08
AACACGCAGTTTTTTTGGGAATCGAGGGTAACCCGATCTAGGCACACATCAATGCTGTATACCGGCCACACAGGGAAAAATAATAAATGCAAACCATGTGCCCATAACACTACTACTACTACTACTACTACTACTACTATTACTACTACTACTACTACTACTACTACTACTACTACTACTACTACTCTTGCTGCTGCTGCTGCTGTTGCGGCTACCACTGCTGGTGCTGTTGTTGCTGTGGCTGCTGCTGCTACTGCTATTGCTGTTGCTGTTGCTGCTGCTGCCACTACTACTTTTACTAATATGAGAAAAGAACTGTATTGTGAAATTAGTGTTAATATCACTGTCAAAAATAGAAAATTTGCAGGCAAATTCAAAATCTCCATGCCAGTTTTGGTGTTAAACGGTTAAAGAACCACATTGGCCAAATTTTAGGAGACATTTACAAGATATACGTGATTATCAAAATCACCCTACTGGGGTATGAAAGTTGGTGAATGAAAAAACTTCCAGACGTTGCACAGGTATGCTCTTTCTACCCCAGGGGCTCGAAATTGCGATATTTTTCACTTTATGGATGCTTCCGAAATATAGGCGGATTTTCAAAATTGCCTCTCCAGGCCTGAAACCTGAAATTTAAAACAAGTTCCAGAAGTTTCATATAGACCTTGTGTCTACCCCATGTGGTTTAAATTGTTCCAGTAGGCAGTGGTTTCTGAGATACAGACAATTTTTAAATTGCTATATTTGCACATGGAACCTGGAATTTAAAAACAAAAGCCGTATATGGACCGTCTATCTACCCCAAGGGGGCTAAATTGAGCTAATTTGCACTCTATGGCAAGCGGTTTTCGAGATATGGACTGATTTTCAAAACTACTTTGGGCTTGAAACTTTGCCTCCGGCAACAGTTCCAGATGTTGACATATACTCTCTGTCTACCCCAAGGCCTTGAAATTCAGTTCATTTTTGCTCTACCGTAAATGGTTTTGAGATATGGAACAAATTTCAAAATTGTCATACTTGGGCATGAAACTTGGCCATTAGTCTGCGGAAGTTGCACATACACTCTCTTTCTACCCCAAGTGTTGGCAAAACTGAGCTTGTATTCAGTTTAAGGGCAGCAGTTTCTGAGATACAGGCCAATTTTCAAAATTGCCATATTTAGGCATGAAACTTGGCCTCTGGCAAAAGTTCCAGAAGTTGTGCATATACTTTATATTGCTCTATGGGCATCGGTTTGTAAGATTTCAAAATTGCCATATTTGGGCAAGAAAGCTGGAATTTAAAACAAGTTTCACCAGGTTGTTAGTTGAACGTTAGTTCAACCTAGCCAGGCCAAAGTACATTACATTAAACATTTTTACCAGCTTAAGACATGCAGAAGATTTACTAATAATATTATGTGGATAAATGTCCCCGATGCATTATAAAAGTGGGGAGCAACAGCACGGTCTACTTTTTGGTATGTACCAAATATTCTTTGCAGGTAAATAAGTCTTGTATTTCTTAATAAATGTTTTTGTTTCTTGAATAGTCTGAACGTCTCGATTTATTGTGGACCATGGATGAGTACCCAGATAAACAAACCCTTTCTTCGCAATACCTTTTACATTTATGTACACATGGGTTTGACCTTCTAGTATTGTACTGGTGGATTTGCCCATTTTGAATAAACAGCTCACTTATAGGCACTGAAAGGCCATTTTTTGTTGTACATATGCATTTGCTTTAAAATCAGTAATTCAGACAGGTCGTTAATCTTAAGAATATGAAGCATTTAAAAAAATGGTAGGGTGTGGTCTAAAGAGTGTACCTTTGCAACACAACGTAAAACTTGTTTATATAGTTTTTTCTATTCTGGCTAAAATGAATAAGTTTGGGGGCGTGCCCTTATTTGCACGCGCCCAAACTTCAACTGTATACGTTAAGTGAGGATATATAATGGAATAATACATAGTCTGACCCCAAAAATGACCTACATGGATTTAAAACACTCCAGCCTAGTTTATCTACATATGGTCTGAAGGAAAATTTGTTTATCTATTTCGGTATATTAGCAACGTCTCCGAGTTACACGTAGATTTCATCCACATGCTTTTGTCATAATAATGCACCGTGTGACCCCAAATTACCTTATTACCTGGATGGGAGGTCTAAATTTACATCTCATTCCCTCGGCAAATTTTCCCTCTTCAGATAATCTACACTTTCGGTTTTTCATTCCACATACAATAAATGGCAGAAGCAGACGAGGAAAGAAAAAATAACACACAAAAATACTTAGATATTCTCCATGGCCACATAATCATTTTAGAGAGTACATCTGATTGCTAATGTGAATGAGGCTGTTTGAAGATTTTTTTTGTTTCCCAATTGATCACGAGTTTCTGAAATGAGTATTTAGAATTGCATATTTTTTTAACATGCACTGCTCACAAAAATTAAAGGAGCGATATTTGGAGTTGTACTTAGTAAGTAAATGTTACGTGTTGTAATACCAATCTTTTTCCACGTGAAGAGTAATTTTTCTGAAGATATCTGAGTGTCTGTGCACAGGAACAACTCTAATTAGGTAATTTGGGGGTTCTTTCAGTGCACTTTTCTCCTAATTGGGCCACAATGCGAAAGCGAAGAAAATACGGGGGGCCTCGGGGTATATGGGGTACGAATGTGGAATATGGGTACTTTTGACTGTGATCTTGTCAAGGTCATTTTGGGTCGTTCGGTGCACCTTTCTCAAAATTGGGCTATAACTTGAAAAATGGCTCATTATAGAGCTAAGCGGACACAAATTTGAGCCTTGAGTCTGTGTGGTGTGCATGTGGGTATTTTTTTATCTTGAATATGTGAAGATCATATTGGGCTTACTCAGTGCACTGACTTGTCTCAAATCATTCTGTTAAACTTCATTTGGCAGAAAAATCATTCTCTTATATTTTTTAATCTGCATTTGATACCTGCCACTGATACTAGCTCATCATCAAGAACTCTGGGCCTCTTGCTATATATCAAGATTGAAACAATATCATATAAACTTTATGTGTATGTGAACATTTTGACGCATAGATGCACTTCCTACTACATATTTAACCCAACTTACTTTTCCATGAAGGCCTATAAAGATGAAAACAGCATTGTAAACATTCATAAAAGGCATGTGGTCTGGGTACAGGCTGGTAATGAAATTCCACTCTCTCTCACTGTTGATGCTTGCTAGGTTTCCACCTTCTTCTTTGCAGAGCCCTTGTGCTTTCTCCCACGCCATATTGTGAGGGTTCACCGGTGTGATATAGCATGATCGATCCAGACATATCTTGTTATAATTGACTCCAGTTATGTTCGTATTCTTCCCAAGCACTTGATTAAGTAAATGTGCTAGGTAAATAAAGTGAAAATTACATGAAGTCATGGGTCGCAATGCCAGGGTCATTATAAAACAATGAGTCCGAAGAGGGCCCATTTGGTTATTCCGGCAGAGATCGCGCCATCTAACTATCCTATCTGAATAGTTATTCATTCTCCAGACTAAACCAGATTCAATGGCCATGTTCCATTTCGGCATTACTGTGAATCGTGATAAACTGACGTAACGTAGACAACTGCTGTCATCGCTAGAGATAACCCCTTCATAAAAGCAACATTTGGGATGCATTAGCGGTCTCTGTAGCATAAATTCAACGGTATTTCTCCACACTGGATCAAGTTGTCTTCCTAGCCTAAGAGCACCACATGTTCCAGGGGTGGAGATCTGAGCTGACTGCCAATACATGTACGCCCCGAGCTCTCTGAGACAGGCTGAACCTTTACTACCCTCTTCCACTTGAATGGAGATTACTGTACCGAGTTTTATGCACAGCCAATGAGCTCGTATAATAGGGACATGTGAGAATGTTGACCAGGAGTCTGTTCTGGGTGTATGGAGGAAAATAAACGGTTCATCATTTCTGTTATTGGGGAAAAATCGCAAGCCATCATACATACATGGTCCAGAATGCTGTATTTCATCACTTGTAAAAGAGAAGCGGATACGGAATCGTGATGCAAATCCATTTATGTGTGATCCAATATAGTATACGGCACCTTGCAGGAAAGGTATAGAGGCATTAGGCATAGACGGAAGCTCCAAAAAAACCAAATATATCGAAGAAAACTATTTGAAACGTGTAGCATAAATTGCGTTCTCTGTAGAATTGAAGAAAATAGAAGCTGTGGTTATTCATAGTGGACAAACGATAATAAAATGAATGCGGTTTCTCATTTTCTGGCCAGGTATCTCCCATTTCACCATACAAAATGCCACCATCTTTGTTTTGTTGAATGAAATAAGGCAGAGCGTTAACAAAACCAGAGCACAGACCTAACTCCAATGTGATGTTAGCCGTAACCTGTGAGAGCCAGCCATATTGCTTTGTAATTACAACTAAAGTTCGCCCTACTGCTATCCCTTGTGAATAGAAATGCTCGGTCAGATATTCTCCTGTCAGATTTGAACATATGCGATCTTTCAAATGATGTCTAGAGATTAACATCATTCCACCAAGGCGACACTCATGCGAGGTGTATCCCTGGTATGAAAGCTTCTGAAAAGATATACGAAGAAACCTGTTGGCTTTTACTTGTATGAGGTGCACATGCTTTCCAGAACTAGCAGGAATAAAGGCAGTTCGACGACCCATAGTCTGTAATGTTATGTTTTCAATTGTGCTCACACTTCCAGATAGGTCAATGTAACGGTAATGCAAAGAAATGTCTTTTGTTGAAAGTAAAGCTGCCCCTTTTTCAGCGAGAATCCATGCGGTTAAATCCCCAATTGTTGCTTCCACGTTGTCTCTCCTACCGTTATGGGGATTTTTGGGGCACTGCCATTCTGCTAGATGATCGGCTCTGTATATAGCTTTGGATAGTTCCAATTCTGGCTGATCATAAAATATTATCCTAATCTTCGCCTCTGTGTTCCGACATATAAACTTCGCCCAATCAAGAACTACGGTTTTAAGCCAAGGTGCATGTATACGTATTTGGTATAGTTCTACATTTGTAGATATGCCAGCACTGGAACTTTGAAGGCCAGCAAAAGGACGGTGATTGTAACTCACATCCCGGAGTCTCACAAACGAAAAATCATTATCATGAATCTGGTACTGGAAGGCAAATTTCGCTTCGTGGGACTCCTCGTCAGCTGAGGATAGAGTGGCTCCGACGAGATTAAAGTTCTTTGTACTTAAGACAACATTGATTGTGTTAGTGGCCGAATAGTAACTCAATTGAAGGAATCCAGGTTTGTATTCATTTGCGACTGCCCAGGATATGTTAATTCCAGGTTCCACAACATGCAGCTTTAAGCTAGATCTTTGGAAAAACGTAAACACTTCATATGAAAGAAAAGTTATGTTGAAACGAAATGCTGTATTTGCATGCAGCAGCCATCGGCACTCAAATGCGGAAGCCCTTGTTACGTAAATGTTTTCTGCAAAGCGTGGTCTAAATGTCACATGGACAGTTCCACACCACCTTGAGTCCCGCCGTGTAGCCACATCTGAAAGGAGACCAGGGATGTTTCCCATCCCAAGGCTTCCAATAAATGTTTGTTCTTTCTTACAGGGATTCACGTTCATTGTCAGGTGCGGAATTTCTGAGGCAAAAGCAATCAGACTTTTCCGAAAAAACGTTAGCTCACCACCACTTTCATGTACGTCGGTAGCTAACAGGTGATACAGAGTCGTATGTATATATACATGCCAAAGTGTTCCAAATACTATAGTTCCGGCTGGACTTTCTGATGAAGTAGTAAGATTTTGAAGCATTATTGTATTGTCTGGGTGGATCGGCTCCTGGGCATTCCCCAAACAGGAGACCAGCATGAGAAGTATCAGTCTAGCTGGTCCCATGTTATGGTTTAATCTAAAATACTAGGCACGCCAATAATCTATCCGACTTACTGTTTCTCTTTAGCTCTATATAGACCCCTTGTCTATAGATGGCATGCAACAGTTAAATACATATCTTATTTCTGATTACATATAATTGTTTCACAATGAAACTTTATACCGGGCAATCCCGTGCAGCTGATTTTTTTTCCTACAGACTATAGCCGAGCTATTTTAACTAAGATCTTCTTTCTAGCCACTTCTAATTGTATCATAGTAACCTTTCCTTTGCCATGCAGTAATGGGGTTCCCCCTAGACCTCGTACTGGTGTAACTAACGAAGACTGGTTGGCGGATATGCATTTGTGCCTTATTTATGCCATTGTTTTGCAACTGAATATGGCTTTAACCCCACAGAATAGTTGTTCGTCGAAAGCCATCACGCATTTTTGTTATAATAACACCTTTTCACAATCTATTTTTACAACAAAATACCAAGCGGGACCCTGTTATGCTAAATTTATTTAAAGTCAATCTGAGGTCATTGGTCCACCTTGGGTAATATATTCGAGTTGTGCATATTCACGACGCTGCTCATAATACGTTTTTAAATGCAAAATTGATAAAATGTTCCAAGTACAGTTCTGATCAGGGTAGTTGCAAAATAAGTAAGTGTAGATTATGGAGCTGTTTAGTCACCAAGCCAAAACAAGAGCATCGACCAACTACTTTTGACATCAAACAATTGATACCCATCAGCAAACTAAATTATGAATACTGATTGGTATTGGATAATTAAAGTATTTGCAATTGCGTGCTCACATTTGTACTAGCTTAGAAGTTACAATCTTTAGGCTTTGCCTAACACTAGTATGTGTGGTTGGAAATGCATGTTGCAACTACATGTAGGCCTTTCAAATTCCTATGCCCAGACAAGTTCCATCTTTTTGTGAGAAATACAACACGTGCTATGGCCTTGGTAATCATTTGGTATGGTAAACGCTTGAGTAAGGAATCACAATGGGATCTGTTTGTGTGATAGCCTATGTAATATACCGCATCTTGCAGAAACCGCTTCGAGCCATTGGACATAATTGGAAGCTTAAGCTCCAAGGAACCAAAAATGTGCACCAAAAACTGCTTTATCTGTATAATTGAAAACGACCTATGTCATTGTTTCTAGTAGATAAAACTATAATGAAACGAGAAAAACTCTCCCTAACACAGAATCCGAATACTTCAATCTTATTATTAAGAGACTTTTGTCAAATTCTATCTTAGTAGGGGACACAGATAAGTTTTGCACTTAAATAAGAGTAGCCACATGTGATGCTATAGGGCCATTAATGGGACAAATCTAATTATGGTCAACTTAACGTATGCCTTGACAACGTTAAACATCTGTCGGTGCTCGGTTGACAGTTGCAGGATCCGCAGGCTGAAATAAATACCAGGCTGAGGTTGATCCTCAACGGGAGGAGAATCTGAATACTGCTGCAGCCGAGGTGGCCAGGTTGCCGCTGATGTGAAGCAGTCATACCAGAGGATCAAGTTATAGAAATGGCTTATTTACTACCCCCGGGGCCTTCAATTACCTCCACTGACCACTTTTTCTTTCCTTTGCATTGTTTTGTTTCCCTCCACATGGCACATAAATAAAGGTGATTCTAAACTTGGTTGTGTGTTGGAACAAAAAGCAGTTGCCCTGTTTTGTGGACTTGGCACTTTGCTTGATCCAAAAGGCAATGAAGCGATAGGCTTACGATTTATAGGTATGGAGTCGAGTTGCCGAATTTTTGGAACTTTCATGCACGTGTCTGCACGTGTGTGAGCGAGCACGCGCACACGTGCGAGAGAGAGAGAGAGAGAGAGAGAGAGAGAGAGAGAGAGAGAGAGAGAGATGCAGCAAATGATAAACTTGCTGAAGGAAGACGGCTTCGTGTTCGAGCATAGTTAATGTAAGCTTATTACATTGGATTTTTACATCTATTATTGGTTTACAACCACAAATCAATACACAGTACAGACATCTCATTGGGACAGTATTTGAAGGAAGTATGTTCAATCCCCCAGAGCAAGATTGGGAGCGAGATGGAGAGGATGAGGAGGGAGGGTGAAAGGATGGGCATAGAGTGGAGAGGGCATAAGGGGAGAGAGGCTGAAGGAGAGGGAGGGGTGGGGAGAGAGAGGGATGGGGAGAGGTAGTGAGATTGTAGGGAGGAGAGAGTGAGGGGGCAAGGAGAGGGATGGGAGAGAGAGAGAGAGAGAGAGAGAGAGAGAGAGAGAGAGAGAGAGAGATATGGGATTGAAATGGGGGAGAGGGAGGGAAAAGGGCCCAGTATGAGGGAGAATGGGAAAAAAGAGAAGGGGAGAGAGATTGGGAGGACAGAAAGAGAGAAATAGAGAAGGGGAAGAGTGAGGTAGAGGGAGAGAGTAGGAGGGAGAGCAGAGAGAGGGGGAGATAAAGGAAAAAAGTAGAGATAGGCAGAGGGAGTGGGAGAGACAGTGAGAGAAACAGAGATGGAGACACAGAGAGAGAGGGGGAGAAGGAGAAGGAAGAGAGAGGGAAAGAGTGGGGGAGGGGGAAGAAAATGAAGCCATCATAAACCAATGCACAGTACAGACATCTCCCTAGAGCAGTATTTGAAAAGGAGGTGTGTTCCAAAAATAGAATACTTTGGCTTTGACCATGGGTTTCAGTTCAATTCTTTCACAGAGTTAGCGTCCGTCTTGCCGGCTCGGAGTCAGAATAATTGTCTGTGTTGGGACATCACTGCTTACCCGTGGGGTGGTGTTTCAGTGGGCTAGCACTATAAAGACTGGCCGCAGGTCGGACTAGGACAAGACGGGTCCAGTACATACACACCAACTTGCAGTCGGTGATATGACCATGAGTGAGTGATTGAAAGCCGACTATAAGCCTGATTCATCCATACATCAATTCTTTCACCTAACACTGTAGAAAACCAGTGATGATGTAACATTGGTCACACACAGTAAAGGTAATGCATTTTCCATCCTAGGTCTCATGAGGCAAATGCTTTTGCTCTATATCACTGTTCATTTTGCGTATCGCCGTTGTCACATATTTTTTTCTATAAAATGGTATTAAGGCAAGGCTACCTCTAGATTTCCCTAATTAGCGTTAGAAAGCATAAACTACATGTTCACGCTTATCTTTTATTATTTCATGTATCATATAATCAGTAAAGTATACAGACACAATAGAACCACAAGAAGTATGCATTTTTATTTTAAATTTGGCAAAAACTCATGAGCCGCATTCTGAAACCAGGCCAACTCACGCCAACTCAGGCCAACACCTGTTTGAAATATCATTTAGTTTGCTATTTTATGCATGCTATCACATTTATAATGTCTCAATAACATGAAATTAAAGATGTCGAAATAACTGAATTATACCTCATATCCTGGCAGGGAGTAGAAAAGGTAGAAAAGGAAAAAACCTAGGCTGACTGATATCTGCATCTAAAAACTGCCAAAAAGGAAGGCGATGCGACTGTATAAAGCGACACATGTACAACAGGATCCACTACCAGCGTCAATATTGTGATTGCCTCTAATATGGGAACTGAAATCTGGGCACCGGCAGCGGTTGCAATATGAGCCGCAAGCAAAGGAATGTGGCTACAAAGCAATGCAAGACATGACACCAGACAGCGGATAATCGCAGGCCGTCTGCTTGGCAAAGATACTGAGTGCATTCTCATCTTATTTCTCGAATGAGCAATGGAATAGGCAGCTGTGATTTGGCAGCCAGAATTGATGCACAGCATGAGTGCAGTGGGGCAGACAAATGTCCCCAGTCTCCACTTGAGATTGTCATGATCAAGTGTAGGTAAAACTAGGCCTAAGCACAGACCACTCTCAGACTTGCTCGAGAAATGATCTGCTATGCCACTGTATGGCAGATATCCTATAATAAGTGTAATAACAGTCAATACTAACATTATAATTAAAACCTGAATGACTGAAATTTATGTATATTAAAAGGGAAGATAATTGCTTGCATGCGTAGTATTGCTATCGAGAGTGACACACAGGTTGATACTAGTATTGATGCATATGCTGTGGCATTCAAAAGAATACACAGCCCCAAACTTCTCCACATGTCATCATATAGGCCATAATTATCTTTCAAGAGAACATCAACGATCGCAAGCACTATGAAATGTACACCTTTTGAAAAGTCTATGATAAACAATACCATGGTAATAATATCATTTTGGCGTCTGCTTGTCCTGTTTTTCATAATTGTGTGTGATAACCAGGCTATCGAACCACAGGAAATCATTATAATGAGGCAACCTGACACCCCAAAAACTGATATATCAAAATGTCCCCCAAGTAGTCGTTTACAAGATGATATTAGAAATCTACTTCTTGGATAGCAATGGGGAATCTTAGGAACATAACAACAGATTTGTGATGGTGTGCCGTTCAAAAGTACCAGACTTTGTATATCATGAAAGTCAGGATCTACTACCAGAAAGTTGTTCAGACTGACGTCGAGTCCCTTTAAACCTTCTAGCATATGATTGCATAGAATATTATTTCCAAAATATGTTAGGAGATTGTTTGACAGATTTAAGAATTGTAGGTGTGGCAAATAGCCAAAGGTACATGTGGCGAGTGATGTCAAACGATTGCACTGTAGTTTAATGACCTTCAACATTCTAGCACCTTCGAAAATTCCAGGCTGCAATTCACTGATCATATTATAGCTCAAATCAAGACTTTCCAAATGCATCAATGTGTGGAATATCTTATCCACAAGTTGTGAAATAATGTTATGTTGAAGATTCAGTTCCTTGAGAGACTCGCATTGTCGAAAAAAATTGGGTTTGAGTATTGATATATTGCACATTGACATTTCCAGTCGTACGATAAAGCTCTGTTCACCCTGCCAAGTCATACTGTCTAAGGATAGTTTTGAGCTTCGTACTATAAGGAGTCGAAGAGCCCGTGGAATGTTTGGCATGTTCAGTTCTGAGATATGGTCACATAGCACAGCGTGACCATGACATAGGCACTGTGCTGGACATAAAACAACATCAGCAAGTGCCTTATCATCTTTTGAGAGAGGACATTTAACGTGGCCAGATCTTACTTCATATGG
>JAAUYG010077851.1_pt1 | contig 11008 bp, 5 predicted proteins | sample 7278091 | NCBI WGS metagenome assembly JAAUYG01 (sample SAMN14350201, study PRJNA611818) | marine sediment metagenome | isolation source: surface marine sediment (0.6m) | place: French Polynesia: Moorea | collected 2018-08
ACTGTACAGCGAAGCACCGGTGATGGGGGGGGGGGGGGTCAAGCCATATATGTAACCATTAGTCGATTATAACACAGTAAGGATATGCTCGAAAAACGAAAAACTTATATACACACAGCGATGTACAGGTACACTTTGGCATGCATTTTGGCATCACGTCACCATCACTTTTCTTTAACTGCTAAATACACACACAATCAAGGATAAGGACAAAACATGGCATAATTTTGACCTCGCGAATAGTGCATGTACATGTACTGCTGCAGCAACCAACGCGAAGTCATTTGCAGAAACACGCAAGACCTTACTTAAATCGACTTAACAGCAAACAAAAACAATATGTACCTGAGTCAAAACTTCCACGACAATCAAGCATTAGCTAATAAATATCTTATAAGTACTGAAATATTGCAAATAATACTGAATCTCAAGTGGTGTAAGGGTCAAGCGAAATACTGACGTTCTATCATGGAAACTGTTGGATACGCAACGCACCAAGCTCTGTCTCATTGTGTCTGCAGCGGTGCGAGTAATTTGAGTCCCCAGAAATGTATACGGGCGTGCTAAAAGGTGCTCGACCAAACAACAGTGATATCCCCAGTCCCGTTCCGGACTCCTTCGCCGTTAAAACATTCAAGTAAGGATTACGTCAAGTTTTAGTCATCCCCGAATACTCTAAATCATTTGTTTGCTATCAAAAATTGTCTTTCTATAATATCGTAAATTAGTACAAGAAAAAACATCCAATCGAATAACAAAATGTCATTTGCTTTGAGTATTGCAATGATGCACCTTCCGTTTTTTTTTTGTTTTTTTTCTTCGAACACTGAAGGTCAAGGACTGGTCAAATATTGCTACGACTAAACCCATACATGAGTTCAGTAGCCCGAAAGTAAGTTGATTGACAGAATTTCAGAGCACGAAGTTCATTCTAGCCAGGTGTCTCGACAGACGTGCGTGACACTACCCGATTTCCTACCACAAACCCCAAAGTTATCATCGATCGATAACAGTTTGATTGCGTCCCCATTATGAAAAGGCCTGCAAGATGGGCTTTGTCGGGTTTAAAGCCGTTACGTAAACAGTAATCTACAGAACGCGAAGAGCTCAGAATTAATACGTGACGTCGGGAGACGGCGGGAGGCCCAGAAGAAAAATACGGGCTGTGGTCCGTACATTTTTTTTTATGTTCTGCCGAATTAATTTACGAACAATAAAAGAAGTAACCGTATGAAACCAGGAACTACGGAGCTACCTTTGCAAAACAGGTTTTTTTTTCAATGGGCCTTTGCTATGCGGTCACATACGGCGTGCATATTATTAACTCGTAGAGTTTTGACACATGTACAGTAATTTATTTGGTTTGTAGATTGCCCCCCTATGACATATATAATAAGAAACGTCCATTGTATGTATAAAGTGTAGCACTGTGTCCTGGGTGCCCTGTCAATGTGGCAACACTGATGCCAGTAATGGCAATGTTCTTGGCACGGGTATACTGTTGTAGTCTCCACATGGCAAAGGAAAGTCTTCACATTTTCATACTGGAATTCCTGGACAGAGGTCTCGCTAATCCCGTGATATAAATACCTCCACTGCACTCTAAATATAAAGCTGCTTGCACGAGGGTGGACAATTTTGCCAAGGGGACTTACATTACTCCATCTCATGACTTTCGTCGGATGTCGCAGATGGCTTTACGGATTATCTCATCGCCCTGCCCCCTGCGTTCCGTGCTGCATGCGTGTGATGGATACCGCGGGTGCTTTTAAGCAACAGTATGCCTTGCTGGCCTTTGTTGCGTTTGTGGCGAAATAACAGAGCATTTTCGTTATTTTTGCCTAATAAAATTATACCGTGTAACCGTGTTGGTTTTCTGTTTTCACGAAACGGGCCATATTAAATGTGACCCTCTGGCGCTGGACATCAAATATGGCAAGCGTTAAACAGTCGATATAAGTGTACGCATTTAATGTAACGCGTGAAACCACACATGTTGTAAAGCCCCCAAATTGAGTATCACCCCCATATACAGCGACTGATCAAACCTGTCACAAATGTCTAGAACATTTAAAGTAATATATTTATGGGAGGATATACCATGGCATCGGGTCCAGTTACCCTTACGGGCGTATAAACGTACATGCATTGCACATTACCAGGGAGAGAAGATTGCCCCGCACGCAGGAAGGCGTTGTGTGCCGTACGGTTTGCCTGTCTGTTATCTCTTAACGATCTATTGAATCCCGACGGGTTGTACATCCGAAATAATGCATCCGATACTGTAACCTTTTAAACAGAAAAACAAACCTTAATAACGATTGTATTTTTTTCACCGTCGATTTTGGAAACGCTGAGCCAACGAGTGTTTATCTCAACACGAGCAAGCAAACAGAGGAAGACAGATTCAAGCCACGAACTTCCTCGACACGAGCCAGGAAGCGGGGCTTCCTGTTCCATGGGCCTCGTTATGGACAATCGAGCCTGTGAGCAGACCATGCGTGGCTGTCTACTCCTGGGTGTGGAAATGGAAAATCGATTTCGATTTGAACAGGCGCCTGATGATGTGGAATTCATCAGGGATTAACCGGGATTTGTGGTTTTGCATCCCATGCCAAACCACTGGGGTCAACTAATCTACGCAAAGTCAGGTTTGGCACAGAATTTATCACACATAGTCTACTAGAAATCGTTACATAATGATTTGTATTACCATCCAGGTAACAGGTACAACTGGGTACACCAACATAAAATATTGCGCGTCCCCTTTCAGGTGCTTAGATGAGACGTGTACATGTAGGTGTATTCAATAGACAGCAGGACATTTTAGTGTGTATATCTTATTTACTGGGTTCCTTACAAAAAAAGGCTACGCATTAAAATATGTATATTCCTTAACTTAATTACATAACATGCACCTCTATCTTTAATCAGCAACTTGCCTTCACATCTGGCCAAATGCACCGAGACACGTCAACTTGTGGACTTTCCTATCCCAGGCTTATAACATCACGAACTGCCGTGTTCCGATTTTATATTTTATTATAATTAGGTCGCTGACTTAGTGTCAGATTTCTCACAGAAAAAAAAAGAACTAATAAAATTAACCTAGATCATTGCAGCAACTAGACCCCTCCCTCAAAAAAGGTGCAAGGCACGGGCCAATTAATATCAAATCTCATATTCCTAATCATCCACAGGTGTAAAAATTAAAGTCTTATAACATATATGTAATATATAGTGAGAGACAAAAGCGTTCTCCATTCCCGGCAAAGGAAACCCGTAGCCGTACGAGGGTGTTAATTTAGCTCAGTTTACTCACGACTCCTTTTCTACCCTGCATGACACACCACTTTAAGAAACTTATAGTGTCCAAGATTTGAACAACCTGACAGGCAATGATTTTATTTATTATGATTTATCACACAACTGTTTACGGGAATGAAGACTTTTTAACATTTTAACGCGCATCAAACAAATTTAAATCGGGCATCAATAGAAACTGAAAGGATCAAGTTTTCTGGCTTTGGTAACTATACTGGTTTGGCCCAAGCCTTTGATAAACAGGTTATGTAATTTACTAATTTCTGTTATGCTCTTACCGAGCATCATGATATTTATACATTATATATGTGCTACAGACAAGAAGCTGTTCCCTGTATGCAGAAGTCTCTAAAGGTCGTTCAATCCGCTCATATTTCTTCCTAAAGTTAATTCAAAAGCAATATTATTGGTTTTGTGATGCTCATTGCCTATTTAACGAAGGACCGTTCCTAAAAACAGTGATGTCATATACAAAATGAATTTTCCCCCCATCCCCAACCCGACCGAGCATCCAGTCTTGACGAAGATGAGTCGCACACAAACTAACGGGGTATACGGGTATTCCAAAAGAGATTGTGCGGTTGTACCATGGCAAGTTTGGCATGAAATGTATTTGCGAGATACATAACTAAACGGCGATTTGGGGGATAGAGCTCCTTTGTCCGACAAAACACTCTCTCTTTGTGCCATGCACTAGCCTCATCCGTTAGATGAAATGAGCACCCTACGATACATTTCAGCAACTAAAGACTCGGTGTTTTGATGTGGAATTCGACTCGTGTATATTATGTACAAAACAAACTCTTATTAAAATAAAATCATGACGCTTACAACTCTACACAGAAAATCTACTGCTAATTTCTATTATTAAGACTATTACAAACTTAATACTTTGAGCACAACCAATGATACGAAGCCACAATCGTCATCACAGTACAGTCACCTTGAGGCAAGTTATACTCGGGGACACTGAATGGTATACCAATGTAGCCTGTAGTGTTGCAGGATAACCACGAGGTTTTCATCAACTTACACCGTATGGGTCTCATAATGGCTGCCCTTTTTTGGTATTGCTTTACCACTTGCCCATGGTTAAGACAGGTCACATTTGCTGTCTGTTAAATTGCTAATGGCTGTACTAGTACGCCGTGCATAAGCAATAAATCGGATCTGTCTTCGTCTCCTCGCCTATAGCTTCCACAAGGGTTTAAACGAAAGCGGAAGTGGATCTTAGTGACGTCACAGATTATGATGCCATTATGATTTGCAGCAACCTCGGGTGAACAGCGTTAAGCTAATGTTGTGCCATGGCCCGGCAGACGAATGCATCCTTTATCGGGCGGTGTGGCTCCATGCCTACTGATAAACCAAGCTGTACCAATCAAGGATTTGGACACTGGTATATCCAATTCGTTCTGTTATTGCGTTCGGGACAAAGACACGTGCGGGCGATAATAGGGTCATGACCGACCACCGAGTTGGTTTATCAATGCAGTAATCCCCGACTGTGACTTTCTTTGGCATTTCCTCGAGCGCAATTTGGCAACCGTATTAAGTCAGTAATCACATGAATAGGGAGAGCTTTTCATGTTCTCCCCACCTCTTCCCTGACACCACCTCTGTGTTTCTTTCCCTGCGGGCGACTACTTCTGCTGCTTCCCCTTCTACCGCTGCTGCACTACAGACCTGATTCCTCGTGGCGTTGATGCTTTAGCCACGTTTTTCCTATAGCGGTCTCACAGCATAATGCCATTGGGGACGGATTCGCCTACGAATAGAAACTTTTATAAATTTAGGTTCCAGCCGTTCTCATACTTTGGCTTCACTGCCCCCATTGTTGACATCCCCGTTACCTAGTTTGACTACTGTCTGGCCTTGACTTTGATAGCGGGCTACGGTGTCCAAATGGGGTCGTATACAGTCCCGCAAGGCCCCGGGACCGGGACCGAACTGCTCGGCGTAGCTCTCCGAACGAAGTCTGATGTTGATCCCTGCGCAGCGACAGAGTAAGATCTCCTTGAATGGAGTACGGAAGTCACGGTTGAAACGGGCGTATATGATGGGGTTGAGGAAGCTATTGGCGTAGCCGAGCCAGAGAAGCAGCACGGTGAGCCAGTGGGGGATACAAGCGGCTGGGTCTGTACAGAACGGTCGTATCAACGCCACGATGAAAAACGGAAGCCAACAAGCGGTGAAAGCGCCCATGATCACACCCAGGGTCTTGGTCGCCTTGCTCTCTTTATTCGACGACATTCGCGACTTTTTCAAGACCCCACCGATGCCACGAACGTGTAGGTGATTCAGAGAATGATGATGGTGATGTTGATGGTGATTCTCGTCATCCTCGGGCACGCGAGGCAGCATCTCGTGCGTGCTGTCGTCGCGCGAACGCTTCTTGGCTGCTCCGTTAGGGAAGTTATGGTTCTCTTCCTTGTCTATACAGTGACTATCCTTCCGGATCGGGGTGCTGGCTCCAGAAAGACTGGACGCCACAGGCTCTCCGCCCATGCTGGATTTGGCCTCGGCTTTGGCAATGCGCGACGACACCATGTATATCCTGTAATATATCACAATCATGACAGCCAGGGGTAGGTAGAAGGCACCGATCGTTGCATAAAACTGGTATCCGGGGACCTGGCTGATAACGCATTGTTCTTCGTCTGCTGATCCGGAGGTTTTCCAGCCGAATAGTGGCGGGATGCTGATAAGCGCGGATGCCATCCAAACTCCGGTGATCATGAGGGCCATCCTCTTTGGGGTACGCTTCATGGCATAAGTGAATGGCCTGGTGATGACAAAATAACGATCGACGCTGATCATGCAGAGGTTCAATATGGACGCCGTACAGAGCATCACATCCAGAGAAGTCCATGCGTCGCACATCCCTTCGTTCAGGATCCAGATTCCCATCACCTCGTACATGATGGCGAACGGCATGACGAGAATCCCGACTAGGAGATCGGAGATTGCTAGAGACACTATCAGAAGATTGGAGGGCGTACGGAGTTTGCGTACTATCCCTACTGCAATACATACCAGGGCGTTCCCCAGTACAGTCCCTATTATGATAATCGAACATGCCAGACAAATCAACACTGACTGCCATACCTCGTACGGCGGCTTGTATGGTACGTCACTTGCGTTTCTATCGCTTCCATTTCCGGTAAAATTATCCAGACTAAAGGGTGCTGAGGTGGACAGAGTCACAGCTAGCGCGGTGACCCCACCGGTCGGGTCACCAGGGTCTCTGACCCCTGGGTCTGGGGGCAGGGTCACTGAGGTATTACTCATGACGACCCCACAGGAAAGGATTTAAAAGTTAATAACTCCACGTCTTGCACTCTCAACGGACAAGTCTTTTACGTCCAGAATTTCACAAGCACCAGTTCGCCACATACTCCAAAATCCGCGAAAATGCGAGCACATTTCCTTTGTCTGTACATCCGGATTAGCTTTAGTATCTATCTAGTCTGTATAGTCCATCCGTGCCTGGATCAGCAGCCGTGATTCCCGGTGATTTCCCGGCTGCATTCCGGAAGGCACCGTGCCAGTCACAAACTCTCTTCCTCTCTCTCTCTCTCACACACACAATACAGTGTATCCTACTACTACCACCATCAGTCGACCTTCACAGTGTCTTTTGTTTCCCTGCCAGCCAAATAAAACAACTCGACGCTGACCCGGGCGAAAGGCTTCGCCAGGCGTCGTTTTCGCCCCGAGGGCCGGGTTCACACACACAGCCACACACCGACCACCGAGAGAGAGAGAAAGCGACGCGAACGGTATCGTATCCTATCAGCGGTTAGTTTGAACAGTTGCCGGACTTCCTGCTATCAATTCGTTCAGGCAACGCAGAACAAAAACGTTTGGTAAATTAGTTTCATGGCGTCCTTTTGAGAAAACAACAGTTGGTTTTAAAATCCACAGCGCGTGCGGGCAAGCGTTTGCCTTGGTCGCGTGGTAGCGTCTCAGTAGCCAGTAGCATCCGTTTTGCTGACACCCGACTTTGTTCCAGTCCCTACCTCGCCCACCGCTGACTGTAACAGCGTGCGAGCGAGAGTAGGCAAAGCAAGGCAGGGCAGGGCAGGGTTGGCCGCCTGCCGGGTTATGGGTAGGCCAGGCTGCGCAAAGGCTGGGCTTGGGGCTTCACTCCCTTGCAGCGAGGGGGCTCGCAGCCCATCAAGCCAGCCAGACAGATACCAGAGAAGTGATCTTTGCTGAAGTGCGAAGAGAATTCCTCGCCTATCGATCCCTCTGTGCTGACTGGGTTTAGATAGACTGGCCACCCGGGGTTGGCCAGCCGAGCAAAACCGGCACCGATCAGGGGTGAGTGGGGGGGTGGAGTGAAGACTTCGGAAGGTATCTATGCCAAAATGGTTCGTGGAGAATTGAAATAACTTCAGGCGCAGTGGTGGGCGGGTGGTGATGGTGATCCCGCTGAGGTAAAATTGGGGTTATACCTTCCAGGTTTATCCACAAAAGCTTTGGTTAATCCAGAGATAATCCTCCTAGAAGAAGCGTCAGCATTGGGCGGCTGTAATTGTTCTACCTCTTTAGCCACACCAGACGTTTCGTCGTTTCCTCTTCACACGAAAGTATATCGTACACCTCGGGTACTAAACGTTAGCGCTCCACGAGCGTCCGTTGGCTCTGTGACCCAGCCCAAGTCCTCATGTGACCCCAAGCTATCAAAACACTGGGCACCGACCTCTAACAAGACGCGAGCTCTTTTCTTTTTCTTCCTTTGTTGCTTAAGTTTCGACAAAAAAGGATTCAAGTTTCTTTTCAACACGAAGTGATGTCAGTGATGAAGCAAGCCAGACATTGCGCTTCTCGGATGCTTGGAATGAGCTATCTGCATCGCAGCATTCCGGATAAAGCAAAAAGAGGTATTTCTTTTCTTGTAAAAAAAAAAGACTTAAACTTTTTGTTGATTTGCCACGCTTCGTTGCACAGATGAGCTCCGCTGCTGGCACCGGAAGCGGATGTCACGCTGCTGGCGGAGGTCGCTGACGTCCTGCATGTGAGATGGCCGCTGGTGGGGGAAGGGGTGGGGGTGGGGGGGTAGACTCTGGTGAGCGAAAGTCTCCACGTCAGTCAGGTCCGAGACAACCCGCGTCAAAACATTCCCTTATTCCCGAGGCAGATTTCTTGTCAAGTGTCATTTACTAATGGCAACGGTAATATAATAACCTCGGTCCATCAGGGAAAGTGTCGAAGTGCGCTATATGCAGGAGACCGCCTGGAACCTGGGGGCACGCGGGGGTAGATATGCACTCATTATCGCTCGGCTCCTGTCCAGTCAAGCCATACAAATTCCTGGTCGCCTCCGATTTCTGTAACCTTAGCCTGGTGACGCACTGCCATTTGCTGGTTGTCCACTGCTAGCTGTTCTCCTTCTCTCTGGCTATCTCAGGCGTTTTAATCCTATCACTCGAGTTCGATGAAACCGCCAGAAGGTGGTGAAGGTAACACAGAAGGAAGCCGTATATTTGGGGGCCGTATCTCACAGTTGTAGGTACAAGCAGCAGCTGGTTGGTAAAATATGAGGGCGAATATGAACTGGCACAGTACTGCAATGCAACAGTAACAAAGCCACTGCTCTGTTGGACGTCTTTAAAGCCACCTTTGATAGCCACTGAAGTCGTCTTTATCGGAGATAATCTCTTTTATCATAAGGTAATGCGATGGTCCTTGGCGCACTTGGTTGTCTAGATGATTCGGGTTATCCGACAAAGGTCACGACAATAACCAGATCCAGTTAGGGCAGCCTGAAATATTCCATAGAGCTGCGTGTATCTGCCAATAAACACCTCTGGATTGCGAATATCTGCAAATGGCTCTCCCGGTGATGTGGGATCATGTATCCACTGGGTGGTAGAATAGGGATGCGCTATTGTCAACAGAAGGCTGTGGGGGTATCGTCGGCAGAGCGTGTTAGATTAGCAGGAGCCTACTCGTCAGCTGTCTGAGAATGGCGGTAATCAGCTCTCGATTCCAGCCGGACTCTTGTGGAGCCGTGGATGATCCACTTGGCCTGATGTGGTTGACACAGGGCGAATAACGAAGTCGTTTAATGCTATCCCGAGGTCACCAGTCGAACATGAGTTCCTCCGGGAAGGGGCTCTTGTTTGGGAGCCATGAAGCACTTTTCTTTTCGAGGTCACGTGGTGGCTTCCTCTTCCAGGACGATTAGCGGTCGGCTGTTAAAACCGGAAGTGACAGTGTCGTCTGCTTACAATCGCTCTCCGACCTTGGACAGGCGATTCCCGTTCCCTGCAAAGACAATAAGATGGGAACGGTGAGGCAAGGTTAAAGCTTCGGGTATACATAGTGAATACACTGAATTATTTTAAACATTCGCATAAGAGAAAAGAAGCATCTGCTCCAAACCAGCGACGTGTTCTATTTTGAAAAAAAAGGACAAAATAGAACAGAAGCAATCTTTTTATATCACACTGTGTCACACTAAAGCCCATCCCATATGCTGCGATAGCACTATAGCCGATGAAAAAAAGTGTTTTTACGAACGGACATATTTTCAGGTATATGTAGTAAATACACGTTTAAAGTACTCTACAGTCTACACCTTTCGAACTGACAGCGGAGAGTGCCCAAACGTGTCTATGGATCAGCTCGCTGCGTCAAAAGAAGTGTTTGGGTGTCACCGTCATTAAATTGGTTAACTCTTAATTAGAACATGCATCTTTGTATCTGCCCTACTGTCGATGGACGTATGGGCGCCTTGGTATTTTTCAACCCATATACATGTAGTCCCACATCATATTTTAATTTTAAGGACTAACGCAACCACCTTTTCTTAAAATATAAATCAATTCGATATTTGGGTACTTGATTAGTGAAGTCCGGAAACCGAAGAAGATTAGGTATGGTTGCTGCCTACACGTTTCGTATGTTCGAGTGCAATGCCCTAAGTTTCGACGGAGTGGGTTGCGGTCGGTCACGCTGCAAAATTATAGGCTAATTTTCCTTTCACCGAGATTATTATATCGCCATGGGTGCATTATGTTAGCATTTTGGCTAAAATCTATACTGAAGTATTTCTGATTGCCATTGCGCGATCAATGTGGTGTGTACACAAACTCCGTGCATGTAAATTAGTGCCGCGGTTAGCATGCATGTGTGCGTTAGCATTTCTCCAACCTGTTCTCCCTGCATGTGTGCGCCTCTTTAACTATAATAAAGCTAATGCCTATGGATTCGTTATAACCAGACCAGATTTTCTGCTCCAGGAAAAGTGGCGTGTTCGCCGAGTGTTAGATTGGGTCGCGACTTCGACTCTCGTCCTGGGCACTTTTATCTTTCACCTCGTTGCCCAAGGGCTGCTTAGTCCAGTCTAGCTCTCCAGCCATCAATTGACCCAAGTTGCCTAAAACCGTCATTTTAATATCACTATTTCAGGAAAAAAAGTCGCATTTACGCAAAACCGATGCCAAATTTCTACCCTTGTGTGTTGAGACTGCAAAGTGGGTCCTAACTGTGGGATTCCATTGTTTTACTGTAGTAGTAGCAGCAGCAGAAACAGTAGTAGTAGTAGTAGTAGTAGTAGTAGTAGTAGTAGTAGTAGTAGTAGTAGTAGTAGTAGTAGTAGTAGTAGTAGTAGAAGTAGTAGTAGTAACAAGTAAAAGTAGCAGCGGCAGTAGTAGTAGTAGTAGTGGTAGTA
>JAAUYG010116648.1_pt1 | contig 11008 bp, 8 predicted proteins | sample 7278091 | NCBI WGS metagenome assembly JAAUYG01 (sample SAMN14350201, study PRJNA611818) | marine sediment metagenome | isolation source: surface marine sediment (0.6m) | place: French Polynesia: Moorea | collected 2018-08
GAGTATATGTGCCACTTCTGGAAGTTTCATGGCCAAATATGGTAATTTTGAAAATCAGCCATTATCTCAGAAACTTCTGAGCATAGAGTGAAATATGCTCAATTTTGACGTCCTGGGATAGAAAGAGAGTGTGTGTGCAACTTTTGGAACTTTGGCCCTTTGCCAAGTTGGTTCTTAAGCAGAGTGTCAAGGCCCATGGGCCTCTTGTTTATATTCTTTTTGTTTTGCAGATTGTCGTAGCAGTGCATGTGCATACGTAAATAGACTGTAATGGCGACAAGCCAGACAGCACCAAAGACTGAAGGTTTTACAGGTGCCGACAAAACAGAACAAGCTGACAGCAGTTCAAGGTGTGACAGTACTTCAAATACAAGTCCGACAGTTGGAAGTAATTTACAGACTGGATCACTAAAGCTTGTGCGTATGCTTCATTACAGCAGTGGGAAGGATGGATATGATTTTCTCTTTCACTCTGAGCAAAACAAGAAAAACAAACGCTGTGATGTGCTTTAAATTGAGTGACATTTCGAGCAAAGGCAGTCTGAAGGTAAATAGCAATTATCTTTAGAAGTTTGCTCCTTCCATTTTTTGTAGAGAGACAATTAAGCAAGATATTGGGTGCAGCTATTTACATTGTGCATTTTATGTACACCGAATAATGTTGCTATCTTGCTTTATGCATGTTATTAAAATACTATTAAATTATTAAAATTTGCCATAGAGCTGGGCAATGGTGAACACTGGTGAATGTGATTCTGTTTTTGATATACCTTAAAACTTTTTTTGGTTTAAAGTTTGTTCTGAATTAAGATCTGTACCATTACCAATTTTGATACAGCATTGAAAATATAAAATGTTTTACCAATCTACTAGTAGATACACACACAGCTAGCTATTCACAGTCACAATTTGTATAGCACAGTAATTGACTACAATTGAAATGAGGAAATGGCATGCCAAGTCTTTTTTGGGGACATATTTTGCAAGGTAGGGTCATTAACATTGCGGCTCAATATGTAGACCCAGCCACACAACAGGACATCATGCATTGTGATTCTGGGATGCAGGCAGCTGTGATTATATTATTGAAACCTGTGTATATTTTCTTTCAGTTCTTTAAGTAATGTCACGTATGTGTCATCCATCTAGCGGTAAAAGAGGATTTTCATACTACAGCCGCAATCAGACGGATCCTTCTGCTGCGTCTGTTAGCCCACTGACGTTGGATAAAGAGGGACTAGCATTTACATCCAATATATCCGAACCTAAAATTAAGGTTTCCAAAAGTGAGACCCCCGACTGTGCCGGTCCAGCAAAGACACACAGGAACACAGTGGACACACAGGAAGGGGTTAGGAAAGACCGCTCAGATCACTTGGAGCCCCACGGTAGCGGTAGTGCGCAGAATTCTTGGAGAAAACCCAAGAAGGACAAAGCATACCGTGGTAACGCTGACGGGACAGGTGTTTATGAGAAAAGTGAGGAAAAAGCTGCATGCAAATTAAGTACAGGTGTTCTTAGAGAAACTGGTAAAGTTTGTGCTGACACACCGGTAACTGCATTACCAAACCACATCATTTTTCCTGACTCAGACTCTGAGAATTCAAACTAGGATAGGCTAGGATTCTTACGTAACGTAGCCTCCGCCCTCCCCCACTTCCACTTCTTCGAAGTACCCACCTATCCACATGAATGCCTCATGATGATGTTTCATTTCACCTCTGGTAAAAGGAACTTTAAACCTTTTGTCAGTAACGTCGGTGTTGATCATGTTGATGCTGTGATTTCCGGGGATGGGCAGCAACCAGATGGACACGAGCGGTGTGGGAATGACACAGAGACAGGTAATTGATCTCCTTTGCTGGGTACAGGTATTTTATTTTATAAAATATTTATCAATAAAGCAATTTTGGTTTTGAAATGGTTGTTCTCAGTATTAAATTCAAAGAATTGAATTACTTTGCTGTTGCTGATTGAGTGGGAAGAGTTGTTCTTGGAGATAAAACATACTTTAGACCCCAGGCGCTCGTAGTCTATTATGTACCAAAGACCCCCCCCCCTCCATATGACTATAAGGGGCTAGTATAGCATATTGGGGGGGGGGGAGGAGTGCCTTAACGTTATTTGTTACATCATAGACTATGAACGCCTGTGCTTTAGGCTGTAGAAGAATTTTTTTTTAAGTTACCTTTTATCATGTTTAATAAAGCAGGATGCCACAATTGAGGCTGAAGTGGTTTAATTGGGAAGTGGTCTTAATTGGGAAGTGGTCTTAATTGGGAAGTGGTCTTAATTCTGCAAGGTCAGATTTGGTTATCCAAACAATGGTCTTATTCTTGACGAGGTCTTAATGCCAAGTTTCATCACCCACTGCATTTGCTGATATCAGGATGATTTACCCCAGCATTAATTATATTTATAATAATTTTTTCTAAATCATCCTGGAAAATACAGTCATGTAGTGATCATCACCTGAATTCTGTTTCAAACCATGATTTCTTTGCCATTACAGTAAGCGGCATCAGACGAATGGGCCCAGCAAAATTTTTCTCGAATTACAGTTTGAAACCTCACAATGAGAATACGTAAATTTGTGCCAATTTATCAATTCTCTGATAATTTTTTGTGTTCGATTACCGGTACAGCCAAGGCAACTACAGGATCTATGCCAGAAGACCATGTTGACGCCAACCCTGTCCAGATTCATCGCCCTGGTTTCACAGGAGATCGCGACCTGGTGGTGAGCATGTTGGCGCGTGAGCAGATCATGAGAACTTCTCCCCAAACTCAAAGGTTTGCACCACATGCGATCGCAATAACACTGTCACAACTGGAGCCATATCCAGAGCCTAATTTTGGCAATCTATAATCCTACTGTTTGTAAGAAATAATATGTGCTTAATTGATCATCATGTTGATAAACGTTGTTGAAGCTCAAGGTTCAGAAGAAATCAATCAACTCGTTGATACTTTCTGCAGTCTGACACGATACTACTGGTACTACTTGTACTTTACGGTACAACTTTAACATACAAAATGACCTAAGACTGCATAGTTCTCAAAAATACTTAAATCTAAGTTTTGATTTGAGTCGACAATTTTCACAATACGCACGACGTGATTGTCTAAGACTGTGACTCAAATCAAAACTTACACTTCAGTATTTTAAAGACGTCCAGCCCTGTATATCTATAAAATAACTGTACACAACACAATGAACCCTGTCTCAAGACTCTGCAGGAAATAGGACCACCCCAGAAATAAGACCATAATTACCATCATTAGTCTTAATTCTGGATTACCATAATTGCATTTCAGGCTATATGATGGTCCCGACCAGAACTGGGATAAGCCACGGGGGATGGTGCCTCCTTTCTCCATAGAGGACGACATCCAGAAGCAAGTCCTGAAGGAACATGGCATCGATCCCAGCCAGGCCAACCTGGATCTCTATCGCTGCATCAACGGATTGTACCTAAATGACCCTCAGGTAAAATTATAATTTCCATGTTAACACACCATACTCGTAGACTTCGAGATTGAAGAAGAATCATATTTCACAGCAGGAGCACATCATTTACTACCAGTAATTTTTGTTTCTTTAATGGCAATATACATGTTGTATGTATGTATTTTTTATTTGGATCAATACAACAGAGTATACAAACAAAATATGTTCTGTCCGCTACGGCGCTCCGTGTATTTGTGATATGTGAGATCCAGGCCTATATTTGTGAATCTATTCCGAAGTACCTGGGAAATTGTTAAATGTATAGCTACAGAATGACTTGAAATAGACCTGTTTGGACCTGTTATATTCCATTGTGCATGTTGGGCTACTCCAGTACTAACAGTAAAAGCATTTACAGTAGAACCTTACTTTGTGATCGCCTCAGAATTAAGACCACCTCAAAATAAAGACCATGTCTCAGCAGTGCCAAAACTGCATTTTCAGTGTTAAGGAGTCTGACAATTAAGACTAGTTTTTATCAGTCCCATAGCTCATGTAGCTGGCCTTAGTTCTAACTTCCCAAATTCCACTGTACATTGGAGATAATTTTTCAGAAATGGACTTGAGGTCAAAGCCAAGGTCACCCAGATTTTGAAGGCTTATATCTCGCAAAAGAGCCTAGTTAGGCATAGTGGCCCCTACATTTTAAGACCACACATTCAGCCAGCGAATTGTGGTCTTAAATTGCAGGTGGTCTTAAACTGGAGGGATATTTATATTGAAAAGATAAGAGTTGTGTAACTGATGGCTGGTCGTAAAATGGAGGGCATTGTTAAATGGAGGAGTCTTAATTTTCAGGGACCACTGTACACGTATTTTACACATGTGTCATCAGGAACACCAGTCTGACTTGTTCTTTAAATAATTTTATTTCAAGACAAAGAATTAATCGCCTGAAATTTGCAGTGATGTTCCTGACAACTGCATATCACCGGCTATTAAACGTTTTTTTTTTTTTTTTTTTGGCCAGGTACGGAATCAGGTACTGTATATGAAATACGACCGTAGTCGGCAGGGAGACCTAACGGAAGGATCTGATTGGCCGGATGTGGAGCTCCAGACTCTTACCAAGGACACAATCCGCTTATCCGAGATCTACCGCACCAGAGACAAACCATTGGTCTTAATTGGAGCTTCACGAAGCTGACCTCCATTTCAGGTAGGAGGAAGATTGAAGCTACAGTAGAACCTGTCTTGAAAGACCATCCCATTGGCCATAAAAATGTGGTCTCACAAGACAGATGGTCTCTCATAACAGGTTCAGTTACATTGAAATGTAGCAGCTTCTGCCAGGAATACCTGGTCTTTCAAGACAGGTGGTCTCTCATGGTAATGGTCTCTCAACACAGGTTTCACTGTATTGGGCTTCTGCACTGGTGCCAGGCATCTTGAAGTTCCTAGTAAAGCTATGCTGTGGCATCTCATGCTGGGGCAGGCAAGCACAGAGTAGGAAGATGCGTGCTTCCTGTACCTTGTAACTCTATAGAGTTTTTGAGTTTATCAGGGCTAGAGTTCTTGAAAAAGCTTAAGCTAAACTCTTGACTTAAGTCAGAAATCTGAGCACTGTCATTGGCTGGTATTCTAACTTAAATAAAACTTTAGAATGCTTTGGCATATGGCATCTCACGCTGGGGCAGGCAAGCACGGAGTAGGAAAACGTGTGCTTCTCTATAGAGTTTTTGAGTTTATCATTGCTAGAGTTCTTGAAAAAACGTAAGGCTAAGTTCTCACTTAAGTCAGAAATCTGAGCACTGCCATTGGCTGATATTCTGACTTAAGTAAAACATTTAGACTTAATTTTTTTTGTCAACATTAAACTTCTCTGGTTTATTTCTCCATACTTCTACTCATTGAGGTGGTCTAGTGAAATATTAAATTTTCAGTCACTGGGCGGAGATGGGGAGAAACATATTTTCCAAGGGAGTCACTGCATAGTCAAGCCTTTTGTGACATTTAAAGAGCATTGCTTTGGAATCTGTACCACTGTTATAACGAATATACTGGATAGCTCAGTGAACATTGCAACTCCGGCATCAGACGAAAGAACATATATAACGATATCCCAATGTCTACTGTTTATGATTTCATCACAAAAAGCTGTCAAAACTAACTAGTTAATTAATTACTGAGTAAAAAAGGAACTATATACTAACTGCTAGTAGTAGTCATTTGTTGTCAAAACATCGGATCTACCTGTAGGTACAAGTTCATTTCCTGACTGGAATGTGCATGTCGTCTCTGTTTTGTTCAGGTCTCCACGTTTAACGGAGGCCTGCGGAAGCTGTACGATGATTTCAATCCGCGTGCAGACTTCCTCTGCGTGTACACCATCGAGGCCCACGCCAGGGACGAGTGGCCTCTGGGAACACGGCGTAGCTGTCTGGATCAACACAAAACTCTGGATCAAAGGATAGAGGCTGCAAGGTAGGCATGTAACATGTTGAAAGGACAGCTACGGGAAGTTATCCATTTCAACAACTATTGGGATTATATACAACATGGTGGACTGACATCAGTCTTTAATAAAACACATTCTCAAAATAGCATACTAATTAGTTTAGGATCAAAGCAAGAAGTCCTAAAGCTGTGGCGTAAAATACATGCCCGATGGTATGCAAAATTGAGACAATGAAGGCCAAAATGCTCTTTAAGTGAACTTGCGAGAGAAACTTTACAATACATGTAATATACAGACATGAGTACAGGACGTGTTTGTGTCAGTTGAATGTATCCAGTTCCGTTGCTCTATGATTTAATTTTTTCTTGACAAATTAAGACCACACCTGGACCGGAGTTCTCAAAAATACTCAAGTCTTGACTTAAAAAGTCAAACTCTTAGCCAATCACATTGCTCAGCTTGGTGATTTAAGTCAAAACTTCGAGACTTTTGGTGTTTTCTGGAACCCTGACTCTGGCGTGGTTCTCTGTGTAAACTACATGTAACAATATTGTAAGCATGCCTGGAGCTATCTTTGACCCAAAGTATGAAATAACTTCTGAATGAATACCTCTGTCTTGTATGTGAATATGGGGGGGGGGGGGGAGGGAGTATAAAGCCTGACCTGTAAAAGAAATAAATTTCAAACTTTTCAAACTTATTGCAATTTTAGGTTGCTGCTCTCCCAAGACACAAATGCCACATTCAACCCCAATGTGACAACAGATGGCAGCACTGCAGAGGGTGCTGGAATCCCATTGGTGGTCGACCCGATAACCAACCCATTCAATGCAGCCTATGCGGCCTGGCCTGAGAGGATGTTTATACTACATGGTCAGCGTATCGTGTACATCACCAGGCCCGAAGATGATTTTCTGCATAATATCGCCACCCAAATACTGCAGGGGATTTTGAAATAACATTCCATGATTTGTAATCGGCAGTCAGATGAACCACTAAAAGTGTAATTTACTCCCGCTGCTAGTGCTCATTGTAACGCAGTTACCAGTGTATTTTGGGACAGGTAAGGTGCTTACCTTGTCTTGATCAGAGAGTTACTGCAAACTGAATTGTGAATCTCTCTGACAGCAACATGTGCAAAAGAGAAAAGACCAACAGTCGTTTGCCAGAAAAAATACTTTAACACAGTGTTTACAAAAAAAAGAGAGTGGTATTTCAATTGACAAAATATAGAGATCGGACTGTCAATAACAGCATCATGAGCATTGCTTATCTCAAATACACATACATGTATATGACAAAGTCAATGAAGAGGATTTTTAGTAGATCTGTAAAACTGTACATTCCCACATAAAGGTCAGCAACAGTTAATCCAGAGATTTCAGGTATCCACTATAAAAAATTTTATTTTGATGTATACATGTACTTTTTATTTTGATGTATACATGTACTTTGCGTTTGGGTCGGAAAGGCCTGACAATCTTACATCATAAAAATGTCGACAAATAAGTGCAGTGAAATTGGGGTTGACTTTTCAAAAATACTCAAGTCTTTAAATTGTGATGTACGTCAGTAATCTGAACACTGTGATTGGCTAAGAATCTGACTTAAGTCAAAACTCAAGACTTGAGAATTTTCCAGAAATCCATCCCAGCCTCAGCTGTTACATTATTCAAGTGTCGTATACAGAAATATCATATTCACATATATATCATATATCAGGTATACTCTCTGTGATATATATACCTTCATCATTAGGTGATGAAGAAATATGTTTAATAAGTTGCAATATGCGGAGAAACACATTCAGTACATCTCAGTTCTAATATTAGGAATGCAGTACTGTAAGGATCTCTCAAAAGCAGTATAAATTAATATTAATTCATTTTCATATTTTTATGTTAGTGGGTCCTGAAAATGCTAACTTAAATACCAGACAACTTGGTCGGATTTCGGATTCACCAAAAAAAAAAAGTCCAAGCAGTATTTCTCCTTTTACATTAATATATTAAATCATCATTCTTGTTCAAGACGTTTCGTTTTTAAGTTTCAAGCTGTAATAATATGTTGAAGTGATTCTGTTGAAGTGATTCTGTGATTTGCCCTAGGACAAAAAAAAAATGTTTCAGTGCAGGACTACATTTACTGCCTTGGTGAAAAGTTTGGGTGCCTTGTTAAGAACTTATCAAATGATGCTACACACTAGGGAATGTATTCCTGTATTTGATCAGATGTAAGTATTTATATGTACAGTTTATATAATAAGAATCTCTGTTGTGTTTCTTGTATAAAGCAGCAGTGCAGCGTCTTCTTTTGTATACATTCGCTTTTCTAACCCTTTACAGTCATCTGGCCATTGTGATGAAAATCATTGCTTTGCATGTTAGATTTTTAACGAGCTAAAATTTAAACTTACACCATGCAAATGTGATGCAAAAATCATGAAATACAGTTGACATTACAGTGGTCCCTCTCTTAAAGGACACTCTCTAGAGAGGACACCTCTCTAGAAAGGACACAAAGTCTTGGCTGCAAGTGCCATGAATGCATGTAATGCTCCCTCTCACCAAAGGACACCTCTCTAATAAGGACGGAATTCTTTGGCAGAAGGGGTGTCCTTATTAGAGGGGGACTACTGTATCTCCAAAGTAAAGACCTTGAAAAATGCATGTCACTTTCACACCTTAAGTTTGAGTGGTTTGTAACAAGGTATATATATTTAAGGCATTTGGTGACAATACTTATGTTTTATATAATATATTTACACTTTCATGGACATGTACTTGATTCTGTGATACCAATAGCATTGGACCAGTTTTGTATGTTTGCCGCAACCCAGGGGTCGAATGATGACATGGTGCTCATAGCGTAAATAGCAGGCACCTTGCTCTGAGGAGTGGGATATCTACATGTAGTAGTAAGCCCAACCCTGTGGTTTGTGGCAAATGTACAACTTATTTTCCATTTGTACACGTATATAACTCGAGGCATTTCCTCATATCTGTTGATGTTCTTTAAAAAAAAATCAATAAAAATTATTGAAATACATGTGCTTTGGGTCATTTCTTGTTGCAATAGTTATATAATCCCCAAGAAAACATATTTTGTTCTATGTTCAGCAGTGGAACCAATTGTGTGCAGTATCAATTTAATATGAAGGTAATCAGCTTCCAGAAAACAGAATTTTCTATGCAAATTCATGTATTTGTAACAGCTAGATGTGCCTTCATCTGTATTTAGCGATTGTTTGTTGATCTAGGGAAAAACCTTTATCATTAACAACAGTGTTTCACACATTGTAAACCTTTATGATTGGCTAATTTCTACATACAGTGTAAACATTAGTTACCAAATCTTTGAAAAATTGGATTGAAACTGGGTGAGCAGTAGCCGTTTGAAAATCTGAATTTTTACAAAGTGCACCGATTGATCCCAAAGGTTTGGACATGAAAAGTACCCTATATATGCACGTCTTAAAAAACAGAAGTCCCAAATTTTCATCCATTTTGCTCTACGATCAGGCACTTTCAAGGTATGTCATATTTTAGGTTTCTTCCATTGACTAAAGTTCGCATTGACTAAAAGTGCCACAAAATTTTCAAAACTTGGCTGATTCCCAAGAAAAGTAACCATGTTGATTCTCCTATGGTAGCCAATGTCCTCAAAATTTGGCTGAGAGCGGCTGGAAACTGTAGAGAAGTAGCATTTTGAAATTTCCAGCACCATATAATTTTATGTTAACAAAATTTCAAAGTGCCATAAAATTTTTAATTTTGGCAGATTGCCCCCAAAAATAATAGCCTGTGTTCCCCCCTGATTACCATACTTTCCATAAAGTTTGGTTGAAATTGGATGAAAATTGTGGGAGAAGTAACCTTTTGAATATCCTATTTAATTAAATAACATCAAAAATTTTGCAAAGTGCCCCGAATGACTCCAAACTGAACTCAAACAATCGGACATGAAAAGTACCCTACTTAAACACTTCCTAGGATCACAAGTCAAATGTTCATCCATTTCGCTCTATACGCAGCCATTTTCAAAATATTGCACATTTTAATTGACATTTCCCCATTGATTCCCATGTTCAAAGTTTCAAGTGCCACAAAACTTTTAAATCTTTGCCAAGTGCCTGTCTTCCCCATGGTAAGCAATGTCATCATAAAGTTTAGGTGAGATCGGATGAAAACTGCAGGAGTAGGGTTTTGACATTTCCAGTCCCATGTGTATGGTCCTGTGTTAACAAAAATCTCAAAGTGCCATAAAATTTTTAATTTTTGGTGGATGGCCAAAAACATTATAACTTTATATATTCCGGCTCAGATCGGATAAAAACTGTATGAGGAGTAGCATTTTTAAATTTATGCTCTCATATGTTTCCATTGTTAATGAAAATGACAAAATTTTGTACAAATTTGAAAATTGAAAATTTTGCAAAAAGAAAAAATAGGTGTGGGGATATGGTGGATACGGAGCTGCCCATAAAATTTTACCCTGGATCCATGCAGCACTTTCCAAGAAATGTGAGTTAATGGATGATTGACACCTGCAACATGACAGTAGCTCTGCTGACACAGTCAAGCAGATCCAATGAAAAGCATTAAGGGTAAAGGTAAACTCTATACATGTATGTAACATGGAAAAGTTTCATTCAAGTCTATCTGTTATATATATATTTTTGATGGGATGCATAGGATGCATATAACTATCTTGAGAAAAAAAAAGAAATTCTAAAATTTCACAGAATTGGCTTGCAATATATTTGCACAATAAATTACTTCTATAATTACCAACAAAAATACCTAAAAATATAACCATTGCTTCTAATGCTTAGCACTGGGTCCAAAATTTCAATCCTTTTTGCTCTATCATGGCTCCACTTCCAGACCATTAAATTTTGTTTTCCTATATGGTATAATATAATAAATTTAAACTTTCAAGCAACAATCCTCATAAATCAGTAACTCAAAATTTCAGTTTTGACATGTATGTATGTATGTATGTTTATTTCGGTTCATGAGGATCGTAATACAATTTTTGCCAACATGAGTCAAATGATACATGAACACTGGTCTTGGCTAGAAAATACAAGATTGTTA
>JAAUYG010147732.1_pt1 | contig 11008 bp, 10 predicted proteins | sample 7278091 | NCBI WGS metagenome assembly JAAUYG01 (sample SAMN14350201, study PRJNA611818) | marine sediment metagenome | isolation source: surface marine sediment (0.6m) | place: French Polynesia: Moorea | collected 2018-08
GATTCCCACCTCTAATGAAGGGTCAAGGCCTCACTGTAAGACAAGCACTTTTGATACTCTTAGGCAATGCCTATGAGCGCTCCACCTCCGTATTAACTATCAAGCGTTGCAGGGTTCTGCTTACACTTTAGACGGCCTTGATTTTTGCAGCATTCATCATGAAATCTAGCAGCTATAAACTGCACCCCTCCCCGAAATCGACACATTTTGGCATTGTTTTAAGGCGATAAAAACGTATTTAATACTGTGTACATAAATCGATATATGACCCGAATAACAATACTGGTAAATCCCATAAACTTTTAAGACATGAACTATCATGATACTATAATGATTTATAACTTTTCAGCTCGGAATTTCAACGTCAAGAAAGCCACCGATATGTATACAAAGGTAATATCAAATTTCTTAGGAAAATGGACAATAGAAAATTCGAAGCCATCGAAAATACATTCTTACGCAGAAGCTCGTTTATTATAGAATATTAGACAATAACAACAACAACAACAACAGCAACAACAACAACAGTAAGAGCGCGGACATGTATCTTATGTTAAAACTGTTCACTGCATGGATCGGAAGCCATTAAATTAACAGACGTCCTGCATTCCATACCGGGCAGTTCGCTACATATACTGCTCGTAAATAGTAACATTGCATATTTTGGATATAATTATATATTATTCTTATTTTTGTGTTGTAGGTAAATACGGGTATACCAGTATAGTTTCAGTAGCTGAATTACGTTTCCTACCTCGCGTTCCAGAGCATGGCTTGGCGAAAAAGCCTGGACGTGGATAACATTACCGACACATGGAAACCTCCCGAGGTTTTACGGAAGTATTACGCTGGTGGTTTGACGGGGTTTGATAAAGAAGGCTGCCCCATAGTTTTAGACCTGTCAGCGTTTCAGGATTTCAAGGGTATATTATATATCGCATTTGTAGCATTTGTAACGATGCCTGCATGGACTGTCATTAATCTATCAAAAGTCGTAAGAGTAGCCAGAATATACACGAAGGGGTTAACCTTGAGGAGGAGAAAGAAGAGGAGAAGGAGAGAGAGAAGGAAGAGGAGGAGCAGGACGACGACGACCACTGTCATGATGATGATGATGATGATGATGATGATGATGATGATGATGATGATGATGATGATGATGATGATGATGACACCGCTGTTGCTGACAACGACGAGACGATGACACAATAACGACGACGACAACGACGACGATGATGATGATGATGATGATGATGATGATGATGATGATGATGATGATGATGATGATGATGATGATGATGATGATGGTGGTGGTGGTGGTGGTGGTGGTGGTGGTGGTGGTGGTGGCGATGGTGTAATTATTTACCCAGAACAAATGCACATATGCAGCTACTCGTATTGAATGCCCCCACTAGAGTTCTCAGGATTGCAAATGTGGCATAGTTTGGGGAGAACGCCTGTCCCACACTGGCTGCCAATGAGGCAAACATGCTGAACAGAAGCACTGGGCGCCGGCCTAACCTGGAATGAGCCATCTGCAGGCGTTATCGATCTAGCCACTAGTAAGAGGTATCATATGTCGTTGTAAGCTTCTCATACCATATACCCTATATTTGTTTGTCTCGATCTCTTTTTGCTTATTTTATTTAAATATTTACTTTTGGCATCCGAAACACCCTTCACCTAATTAATAAATCCTTTTCCAAAATAACTGTTTTGAAATAGAAAGAGCTAATCCAATTTTGGTTGATACAAAATTTATCCTATTTTTGTTTCAACGCAAAATCTATGACCTTTCAGAACAAATGCAGAAAGAACTTAACAAGTTTTTATTTACTTCTCAGCATCCACCCACCCACATCGAACTAAGATGGCCCTCCGCACAGAAAACGTACCCTAGTTACTGTTGCTATGGTTACCTGTCAGAGGCCAGACCGGAGGCAAAGGAGCCAATCAGAACCCCGGCCATGAAAAGCGTGGTAGTAAGAGAAGCCATCCAGGAACGTCCACACACCAGAGTATACTGGAACAGAGCGAAAAAGACAATGAGAGAGACCATCAAGCAATGGTGACATAGCAATCTATCTATAGTAGAACGGAAAAGAAAAATCGCATCCCTCAATGGCCACACAGCAAGATATACTGGTACAGAGCGAAAAAGACAATGTGACAGGCTACCAAACAACGGTTACGACCATACAGCTCGGTACTAACGAGTTATATCTGCTCTCAGGCATCCCCATAGTACATGTATATTTTGAGAGAGGCCCTGCAGCAATGGTAGAGAAAAATGAGACTATGCACATATATATAACGTTACTTTCTTCAAATTCACAAATTCTTAACATTTGTCATATGATAAATTTCCCGTATTTCTCCGCACACATTTCAAACCCACCATTACCTTGTAGCATAAAATAAATACTATCTTCGAACATACATATACATTGTTACAATGAATAACACCTAGGTTCCTTGGCTTGCGAGTTCCAGAATGGTAAATTGAACTATTTGTGACTGAAACTAACTCTTGAATGGTCAATTACAAATTTACATGAATTCACTGAACATTCCAACAATAAATCACACCAGCATAGCCAAGCTTCACAGCAATAAAACCACAGCACAGGAATACATGTGTTGGGTAATATCAAAGATATCCATGTATCGTCTTTGGTAATATACACCCACACAAAGATTAATTTCTTTGTAGTTTATAACCGAAAGCTTGTGCGTCCGGACCATATTGTTCACTTCCAGATAATCCGACGGTCCGAGGTAATAGTTCTTAATAATTGCATGGGAAAATGTGCGATAGCTAATACTTAGTAGTACAATCTATTCTTAACCTCAGTCACATATTGCATTAAGTTGTACTGTTTCGTGTCCTTCAGACACCCTTCCTTTACAACCCTACATGTAAGTGGACCACGCACTGTGTAGCCATGCAAGCACCATCTCAAAAGGTCAGAAGCCTAGAGACTCCTGTACAATTTCTCTAGTAGCAAAACAGGTGGCTTCATCCCAGTCGGAAAAATTTCCGATTGTCATGATTGTTTTGATCATGTCTTTTCAGGTCTGGTGATATCTGTCCAAGGCACCCTGGGATTGTTGATGATAGACCGATAGTTGATGACAGGCCAAAGCCATTACAGGCTTAATGCCCAGCTGATGCATTACTTGTTGTAATATCCCGAATGTGAAATTGGAACCTTGAACCTTGAACTCTGGGCATACCATAATAACTGAAAATTGGGATCAAAGCTTTGATAAAAACCTAAAGTAAAGGAGTATCTCCCCCAAAGGAATGACATCTGCAAAATTTGTACATGCAGATACACACATGATTGTCAAATAGCAACTGTTCCCAGATTTTATATCTTTGGCATCGCATACATCATGTACATCGGGCCAACACAATAAATAATCACCCTGCTAAACTCCGGTGCAGGTATCAACGGGGCTGTTTTTACATTGTGATTTGGTTTACCAACCATCTGACACAAGTGATAAGTTTTCACAAACTCTGCCACACTTCTTCTCAACTGTGGCCAAACGAAATGCTACAGGATTCTATCTTCGGTTTTGATTACACCAAGATGGCCACTCATCTGTAAACTACGTGCCAATTCCAGTATCTCTGACCTATAATTTGAAGGTAGACAATTGGTTTGTAAACTTTCTACTCATCTCTAGTGGGTACTTCAGGAGGTCTATACGTTACCATCAAGACAGTCACCATCTGTACAAAGTAACACACAGGTACCTTGTCTGCCTCCTCAACATCTTCTCTGCCATTAAGCAACTTTTGACTACTTCAAACCAGCAGTCTGATATCAAACGACCAGGCTTTTTGCAATGATAAAACAGTGGCATTTTTTGAACTCAGTAAACCTTTGCTCAGATTTACCACTTTGGCTTATCATTAGCAACCTTGTGAGATGACACCTTATCACCAGGATTACTTTTACTGTGGGGTTTTGCGCCATTGTGAACTGACGCATGAGATTTGACAGGATACAGCTTGCGGGTTAGTTATTAGGATGGGTGGGAACAAGAATAAAAAAGTCGTTTCCCATAATGCTACGACGACACAGATCAACGCTAAATATTAGGATACGGTTGTTACATCCTTACATATATGCACATGTGGGATGCAGTATTCTAAGTTTTGTAGAGTAGTAGTAGCGTCTAGTAGTAGTAGTAGTAGTAGTAGTAGTAGTAGTAGTAGTAGTAGTAGTAGTAGTAGTAGTAGTAGTAGTAGTAGTAGTTATGGCGGTGGTGGCTGTTGTATACATGGTATAATTGTTGTTATTGTAGCATATATGTAAAATATGCACGTCAGACATATAAATATTTCACTGTCGGAGGCATAGAATCGACATTTGTTTAACTATTTCACTTAATAGTATTACCATCCATTATCAGCAATATCAACTCACCTCTGACTGAATTGTTGAGATGTACTGCGATTGGTCGAAAATCCAGCTGTCACAGTCACGTGTTGGAGTATCATCAGAAATCATATGCGATCGGTTCCAGGATCGTATGACGTCATCAGTAAGGTTTTCGTAATCCAGATCATACACAACACAGGATTCGTATTCATCTTTGCTTCCTTCAACATACGGGATGGCTACGTATTTCTGCCAGTCGTGGGGATAGCTTTCCAACCTGGCCACATGACACCAGTGCTCCTGGGGGAAGGCATAGAAATTCGACGCTATAACGTATAACCCATCAAAAAGCCATGGTGCACCCAGCAACAAAATAATCCCGATTTGATAGAAGCCACTTTGACCGATGTAATGAAATACTCTGTCAAACTGCATTGTTGGTTTTAGCTGTGTTACTGTACATACACCACATATTTGAGTGGAAAAGCTATTTGGATTGTTAGAAAGTTGCAGAAAAAGGACATGTAACTTCGGACAGTTGATTCTATAAAGGCCAATCAAATTAAAAGATTTGTTTGGTGTAATAATTTATATTGTTTTTTATGCTACGTGTAGCTACCTTCTTTGGACTATTGAAATCATAAAGTTACACATAATGGATAGTTAACGTCGACTATCGGTTTATATCGTGCACATTGTTCCACGCGTGGTTACGCAGAGGTAACATGAACAGTTAAATCGCTGGTGTTAATTACTTGGAGCGATTGCGTGTTTAGATTCTTCAAAAATAATGCTCCTCCGTGCATTTCTTAAACAGAGTGTGAACTGAATATTAAGATATACTTCTTGATATTTGCATCCCCGAATTATTGCCTCTGGAATCGTTAGAACGGGTAGCAGTATTAAATATCGTAAAGGTTGTACATTAGTAGTAGCAGCAGTAGCAGTAGCAGTACTAACAGCAGCAGCAGCAGCAGCAGCAGCAGCAGCAGCAGCAGCAGCAGCAGCAGCAGCAGTAGTAGTAGTAGTAGTAGTAGTAGTAGTAGTAGTAGAAGAAGAAGAAGAAGAAGAAGAAGAAGAAGAAGAAGAAGAAGAAGAAGAAGGAAGGAGGTGCATAAAATGAAACAGAACCCTCAGAATGGCCTGAAATGAAAATGCCTAAGGGTTTTTTATGCAATAATGCCATCGAACCCGGCTTCCCCTTCCTTAACCATTCTAAATAAACTGTACATTGTGGGTAAAATACGAGAAAGATCATTGTGCCATGCAGGTAAAATACGTCAGATTTACTTTTTGTAATGAAAGCAATTACGAAAACAATTATTTTTTGTACATTTCTACGTCGTTCTAATTTGGAATGAAGACAAATTTCAGATCAAAACCCCATCAACTTGGTGGTTCACAGTCTTATATCTCGGGTTGCACAATAACTCAATGGTTAAAGTAATAACTATACAGTGCGTTTATACAGGTTGTGAAAATGGGTTCACGTTGTGTGACTAAATCATAGAAAAGACAGATAATGGCAAACAGGTTACAATGGACAGTTAAATATGGACAGTTGCGGACTGCTGATACATGTTATATTTCAAGCAAACACAAGCAGCAACTAACGTGGCCTAAGTAGCGAGAACTTTGTAGCTCTCGAGATGCTCGTTTAGAACCCGATACAGGCGGATTAAATCTGCCGGGACATGATTATGCACACTGAGACAAAACATTGGTCTCCAATGCGCCAATCAGTGGTATTGATGGCAGATCTAATCTTCAGAATAAAACATAAAAAGGAGCTTATCGCATATAGTTGTAAAAGTGGATTAAGTACGATGGATAAGCCATCTTTCGAAGCTGCAACTCTTACCTAAGAGTCGTTACCATTCACCTGATTACTGAGACTAGCTTACCTGCCAATAAAAAGGAAACCCAGACCTGTTGTTGTTAAAATGACTTTATTTTGTTTGAGGCTGCGGCTAGTGGCTGCAGTATCCACATGCATTGGCACGGCTTACGTTTACCACATCAAAAGTCGGGACTTTACATGTACTTCAGCCTTTTTATATTAAACTGCTTTGCTCTGTGCCTGCTTTAATCACACATGGCATGTCACTAGATTTGCACCCTATCAAACATTTTTACATCAGTGGACCACTGTTGGAAACAAGCGCTGAGCACGGGTGTTCCACTGGGCGGTGATATATCACGGTATCACAGGATATCTGTCCGTCAGTCAGCCGATCCAAGATTCTCCGTCAGTAGCCCACTGACGGAAGCTCGTTTCCCGCCAGTGCTCCTCTGGGCTGTGTATAACGGTGTAACAGGGTACAGATTTTACTTAGTGAAAATCTTACTGGGAGGGATTCGGTCCGTGCTCCTACAAAATGGGTAAACGGAAAATCCGGAGATTGGCACAGCACTGAAAGCTACAGCGCTACCATAGTACGCCACGGAGACGCCCCTTGGAGGTGTGGCTACGGACAGATATCCCGTGATACCGTGATATTACAGATAGAGCACCGGCGGTCAACTCGTACGCGTGTTTCCGCCAGTGGTCCACTGACAGAAAACGTTGGATCTGGTGACATTTGATTCGCAATAATCTTTTGTTGGCAAATCGCTGAAGCATATATGGTGCACGTACGTTGCACATAAAATATCAAATATACAAAACTTAATCAGAAAGCTACTAGAGTGCGTACATTCAATAATTGGTCCGACATAGAATATTTCAGCTCTTGGATTTTCTAACAGATCCCACATATTGCTCTAATACGCCATGAGACTTCAAGTCTACAAGAAAATGCAACAAAACATCTCATTGGTCAGGATACAAGTATACCATTTAGAATGCAGTAGTATCCAGTTCAGGATTTGTCAGATCTAGTGCGATCCTGAGGGTGGTACACTAATTTAAAAAATCAATAACGGGTATAATGCTTTCCGCTGGTTGTGCTTAACCAGTCTTCGGTCTGTGTCATGAATCTTTGGATTGCCAGAGTAAAATACATGTAGGTGCTCTGTGGCTTCAATTTCGTGACAAAAGGTGCATATGTTGTCGTCGGGTAGTTTCCACTTACAAAGATTTTGCATAGTTATATTCTTTTTAGGGGGGGTTGTATTGAAAAGTATAATTTTTTTTATTCAAAAACGGTCTTATTCAGCATGACATAACAGTTCTTGAAATTATTTTTATGTAATGTTGGGAATTCTTCAGACTATATTTATCTTCAATTGTTGGGGTTTTGTTTCTTCGTTGTATCACAAATTCGTTATACAGTCGCACTCTCTAGAATATGTACATTTCTTTGACTAATATTTTGCATTTAAGTATTTTTTTATAAGAAGATTCAGTATACGTTTTATTTATGAGAAGATTTCCAGTTAGATGGCATGGCATCAATTGGGCTAATATGCTGCAACGGTCTGATGGAAAGTCAATATTGCTCAGATTAGCTGATTCGAGCTTACATTGTAGCAGCGTTCCGTTATGATATAGATCATGTTGATCTACTATATAATTAAATCCATGTTCACACCAATTCTTATAGGCGCCATACTCGGGTTTGTCACCAATAGTTTTGAAATGATTGTTCTTCCACAGACAGTCATTTCCTGTAAATTGAGTTGAACCAATATGTCATAACGTGACTTTAGAAGATGGGTCTAACGCCACGAGCATTCTTTGGTGAGTGCTTTCTTGAAAGCTCCTTCTGAATATTCATAAGCTTCAATGCCGATCTTCTCCATTCAATATCGGTTGAACTTGAACCCAGATTTTTTCTGACTCCGAATCATATACATCTACTGCAAACTGCTGCTATTTATACCCCCATTCGCTATTTCAACAACCTTAGTTGATTACTTGATTAATTTTAGGAGGCTTATTCTTCCATTCTTCCAAACAAAATTAACTATGTTTTTGTCTTGTTATCTGCTTTATCAATGAAAGAATCTGACACATACACCAAAGACGATGCGTATAAAAGTTGTATGATGGCCAAGCTTCTAACCACAGTAATATGGACTTACCCTTTTTGGTAAGATTCCTTTTCAACCAAATATTAACAATCGATTTAAATTTGAAAAAATTATCTTCACGATTTTTCATAGAATATTTAAATGCTCCATACAAAAAACTATATGGCAACACACATAAATTACTATATAGTGAGTCGTTTGGTCTGTGGTTTGTGTTACCTACTAAGGGAAAGATTTCGGTTTTATTTTTGTTTAATTACAAGCCCGAGATCTTATAAAATTGCTCCATCGAGTCTATTGCAGAGTCTAAGGATTCTCTATTCTTGAAGAAAGAGGTTGTCTCATCGGCTGTGATTTCAAACTGTATGTAGATATTTGTAGCCACTCAATAAACAATAGGCGCACGTCTAGATATTTTAATCCTAGTAGATGAATTGGCAAGACTACCCAAAAGGGAGTATTTTAAACCCCTTGGCGAGAACATTTTCCGAAGATACCCGAAAGAAGGGTAAAGGCGCGAAAACAGGGGCATCTCACGATTGACGGAGCTTTTTATTTGTCGCAATATGATAGGCTAAAGGGTAGTCATATGACCATAGTAGTTTGGCTTCCGAATGAAACCGATTATTCATACGGCGAATTTGTGGCGCCAAATACTCCCTAGTAGTTGGCTGCTATTGATTATTGTAGCTGAAATTTTGTCAGTCTCACTTAAGTCAGTCAGCGGTATCACAATAGACAATGACATGTTTTTGGTATCAGAGTTAGCCAGGCTCAGCTAAGAACAAACACAGGGCGACCTCTGATGAAGACAGGTTTAATAATAAGGCGCAACGATCAATACCTCTTACCCCGAGAGGCAGGGCCACAACCCAAAAGACTGTAGACACTGATAGGACAAGTATACAATAATAATGAATGACCGTGAAAGGTCAAATTCAAGGTCACTCAGATTGCAAAGCCTGATATCTCGTAAAGGAGCCGAGTTAGGCCCTATGTTACTATTAACCATTAATAGGAAACCATATATGGCGAGTCCAATGATATCATCACTTTTGACCTTGAGTGACATTAAAGGTCAAAGTCAAGGTCACCCAGATTTCAAAGCCTTATATCTCGTAAAGGAGCCAAGTTAGGCCATATGTTACTATTAACTATCAGCGGGAAGTCATATATGCCGAGTCCAATCACACCATCGCTTTAGACATTGAGTGACCTTGAAAGGTCAAAGTCAAGGTCACTCGAATTTCATAGCCTTATATCTCATAAAGGAGCCGAGTTAGGCGCTATGTTACTATTAACCATTAATAAGAAAGCATCAATGGTCAGTTCAATGATATTATCACTTTTGATCTTAAGTGAACTTGAAATGTCAAAGTCACGGTCACTCGGATTGCAATGCCTTATAATCTCATAAAGGAGCCGAATTCGTCCCTATGTTACTATTAACCATTAATAGGAGACCACATATGGCGAGTCCAATGATACCATGACTTTTGACTTTGAGTGACATTGAAAGGTAAAGTCAAGGTCACTCGGATTTCGAAGTTTTATATCTCGAAGTGGAGCCAAGTTAGGCTCTATGTTACATGTGCTATTAATTATCAATAAGAAACCATATATGGCGAGTCTAATGACATCATCACTTTTGTCCTGAGTTACCTTGAAAGGTCAAGGTCCAGATTACTTAGATATTGAATGGGAAGGCATCTGTAGTTTACTCCATTACCTTTTGTTGTGTTACTATTATCATGATTATAGCCTTGACGTCATATCAGGTCGTTTGTGGACGGGCGGGGTTTCAGCTGTCCCAGCGGTCTTTCTTGTTTTCATTAATAAAAATGAAACCCGTAACTTCCTTCCTCTAAGGAGACAACACACGTTGGTGTGGACCGACCACTGTCTCACCAGGTAACTGAGAACGGGTGAGTATCTAAATAGACAGTAGACTAAGTAACAGATGTCTCATAAATATAGTATATGTCTACGATGGGGTGTTCAGGGGGCACAGTGCCGAACTTAAAATGAGGGTTAGGGTTGGGGTAATTGAGCGCAATACCACGATGGTTAAAAGTCAAAAGACATATAGTGTCCAACACATAGCAGTGGTTTTCTGGAACTTTTTTTTTTTGGCCTTGATGAAAGATAGAAGTGGATAAACGTGACCATCATAATAAGCTCTGCTCAAAATACAATATGTAATACGCCCAGGGAGGTAGGATTTATGATTGTACACACAAACAGCTGAAAGATACCTGTTCGAATTTACTTAATGTCCGCACTATTGCTACTGCTACGGTAATGGGTTCTTGGAAACAGGCTCCTTTTGATCTAACACTTCTCAGCATACATGTAATTTATCATCCAGGAGGCACTGTATCCAGGCACTGTATACAGACACTAAAACGACCATAACCATGTCCATAATTGACAACGTTGGTCATATCGGGAAATGCACGATACTACGGTGGCGTATTAGTGCCACATGTGAAAAAAAGAAAAATAAGTCCTACGCAGGACTTACTAAGTCCTACGTAGGAGATAATAAGTCCTACGTAGGAGATTTTATCTCCTACGTAGGAGATACTAAGTCCTACGTAGAACTTATTATCTCCTACGTAGGAGATACTAAGTCC
>JAAUYG010036471.1_pt1 | contig 11007 bp, 3 predicted proteins | sample 7278091 | NCBI WGS metagenome assembly JAAUYG01 (sample SAMN14350201, study PRJNA611818) | marine sediment metagenome | isolation source: surface marine sediment (0.6m) | place: French Polynesia: Moorea | collected 2018-08
AAGGGGTAAATCAGTGTGCTAATATATACAAGCTACCACCAATATATAACATATCAGAGACGTCAACCAGTTCAACCGAAGTTCTGTAAGGGCAGCCTATCAATGTAAAGTATGCGTCCATAACAATCGGTGATCTAGTTATCACATGTCAGTGAAGTTATCACATGTGCACGGAAACAGATTTAAAAAAAACAAAATAATATCAAGTCCCTTTATAAGATATATACTGAAGCACAAAATCATTATAGAGAAAAAAATATTTGTTTCTTGAAATTTGGCATTGCATCTCATTATTTCTCAAAAAAATATGGTTATTTTGCAAAATTATCTCATTATTTCATAAAAATAGGTCTTTATATTAGGAACAACATAGCTTTATGAAATAGATATTTTTCATGAAATAATGAGATACCTTTGCAAAATAATGATACTTTTGCAAAATAACTACATCATATAGAGTAATACATGTATTTGCATTACATCTCATTGTTTCTGAAAATATGCAGTTGAAAATAATTTCATGAAAGTGTCTCATATTGTGAAAAGAGGCTCGTAATTTCATATATTGTTATAACAAGGGATAATCTGACATGGGCTTACCACCATTTTAGGCAGCAGGTTGTTGTTGTGTGATTAGGTGCTTATTATGCCAACAGCAATGGCCTGTCAGTGTTAACCCGATAGGCAGTCTTCTTGTCAGTGACTTTTGGCCCGGCCTAACTGGTAATGGTAAGTGCTGAGCATAATAGTTTAAAAACATTAAAATCTGACCAATGCAAACAGTAATACATGTATGCATCCCCATCAAAACCTGACAGTTGCAGTGGCATTGGTTGCACTGGTCTGGATCTGGCCCTGCATTAAATAACAGCATATTTTTGTGAAATAAGATATTTTTCATGAAATAATGAGATACTTTCATGATATGATAAAACTACATATTTTTTGAGAGGTAATGAGATGCAACGCAAAATTTCACAAAATATTTTTCTCCATATAATGACACTTCTATGCTTTTCATAAATACAGGCTCTGTAAACTAGTTAAACTAAACTTTGCATTTTCAAAGTTTTGATTTTTTTCTGCTTTTGTCGTGCCATGGGATTTGTGTGTCAAAAACATTACTCCTCCCACCAATCGTGTCTCAAGTTTTCAGATCAGCTAGTATCATGACTGGATGGCTGTACACGATGACTTTATGATTTAACACCCTATTTCTAGGGTAATTTAGGCCCGAATTTAGGGAATATTCACCTTGGTTAAAATTATTATCCTTACAACAGGTTCCCAAGTTTTTTTATTTACACCTATCCATGTTGTGACATAATTTGCCCGAATTTGAATGCAACCTTTGTCTGTGTCGCCGGTTAGCACCAACAAGCTGAGAACCCCGGGCTGAGAACAGACGATCCCGGGCAAACCCACAGTACCATGAGCTCTAGGCGGGAGCAGAGAAGGCGGGGTTCGCAATACCGACTGGATGCGGGGACAATATTGATCACGACAGCCCTGCTTACGACAGAGCCCGGCGACAGAATAGACGGGATTTTCAGTGGAAACCTGTGAATCAAGTCTGGCCCTGGAATGACAGAGATAAAGATCAGCGGCTCGCAGAACATTAATGTGCTTTTGTGGGAAACAAATGTGTGTGCAATTGTTACGATTGAAATATCAACATGCGCTGATTCGATGAACATGTATTAGACAGTGATAAAACCTTTCATGAAAATTTCCCGCCGAAACCGAGGCCCAGGAATCCACCCTGGTTAAGACGATATACTGATATATACCGGTAGCAACGTGTTGCTTGGCGCTCTTGGATCTGCCAGGAAATTACTTTTTCGGGAGATGACAAGATTTTAAGAAATACAGCAGTCTCATCGGAACTCAGTCACACGAATGACATGTTCGTGTTATGGATCGAAGTTCCTGCAAACATGCTGCCCAGACAACATTGAAAAGTCTCTGCTCCCGGGTCTCTGCTTCAATCGGTGTTTTATGTACTAATGGACATTTTGTCATCCTTGGGCAACGTATTGAGATAGAAGGTATCAAACTCAGTTACGACCAGATGACTCAACCGTCCTTACCAACTCCTTAAACTTGACCATCTTCAGGCTAGATGCCGGGGAATTCACAGGTAGTGAATTTTGCAAGAAGAGTGAAAAGGTAAGCAATATGGTGGCTGATACTTAATTGCCTCATGTTATTTTTTTTCTAGAATTAGCAACGCATTGTGAATACAAAGCGGTGCTAACATTTACAACATGTTTTAAATATTAGCAACATGTTTGAAACATTTAAAACATGTTTTAAATATTAGCAACATATTTGAAACGTGTTCTGAATATTTGCAACGCGTTTGAAACATTAGCAATGTGTTTTGAATATTGCAATGCATTTGAAACATTAGCAACACATTTTATATATTAGCAATGCATTTGAAACATTTGAAACGTGTTTTGATATTCACAAAAGCATTTGAACCATTAGCAACGTGTTTTGAACATGTGCAACGTGTTTGAAACATTTAAAATGCGTTTTAAATATTATAAATGTGTTTTGAACCTTAGCAACATGTTTGAAATACGCGTTTGAAACATTTAAAATGCATTTTAAATATTATATACGTGTTTTGAATATTAGCAATGCATTTGAAACATTAGCAATTTTTTTATTTATTTATTTTTTTAATTGCTAATATTCCAAACATGTTTATAATATTTAAAACGTGTTTAAATGTTTCAAATGCATTGCAAATGTTTCAAAGGCATTGCAAATATTCAAAGCACGTTTCAAATGTTTCAAATGCGTTGCTAATATTTAGAACATGTTTTAAATGTTTCAAACGCATTGCAAATATTCAAAACATGTTGCTAATGCTAACACGCATTGCGAATATAAACACGTTTCAAATGTTTCAAACGTATTGCTAATATTTAAAACGTGTTGTAAATGTTAGCACCTCCTTGTATTCGCAACGCGTTGCTAATTCCAGAAAAAAAATAATATGAGGCAAGTATCAGCAAATCGTTTTCATCAATTGTTGTTAGGTTTTGATGAAATGTATAGTGTCGGCTATATTACTTCCTAGCCACAGAATTCGTAACGGCCAAGCTAGACTAGGGAGCAGTTGGTGTTTCAGAACTCCTGTTGCCTGTACACACACCATACACTGGGGTTAGGTATTTCATGACATTCCAAATTGATACAAATTAGTAAAGTTAAGAGCATAACAGATTTTAAATGGGTGTAATAATTACTATTTATGATTTACATGTACCCAGTTATAATTTTTTGTAATTGGGCAGCAGTGATGTAGCACTATAATATCGCTTCATATATATAATATAAATATAATACCGGTATATATATATAATACTATGTTAATTTTACACATATCACATGAAACAAAATTATTTAACTACCGGTATTTGCTTTTGTTGGTTGCCGGCAATGAACTTTGATTCTTGCTCACTATGGAAGCATATGTTGTTATGTTGTTATATATACAGTTGTCCCTCTCTTAAAGGACAGTCTCTAGAAAGGACACCCCTATATAAAGGACAATTTTTTTGCAGCAAGTACTGTGAATGCGTGTGGTGCTCCCTCTTACCAAAGGACACCTCTCTAATAAGGACAGAATTTTTTGGCAAAAGGGGTACATGTTACCTATTAGAGGGGGGACTACTGTAATAGAAAACAATGTATAATTACAGAGTTGCATGAAAATAATATTTCTGATCTGTGTATGTAAAGTGCTCATATCAGGCCAAAAAATTGCAACACTTTTTCTCATAAATGCATTTGAATCATACACAGTTACGTGTATGCATATATTCCGGGGCTGTTAGTAGATCTTTAAATTTTAGATGTCTAGCATACAGCTACATGTACTAACCTCATGAACTTGGGACTGTACAGTCTTCCGAATGACCGGAATAAACTCCTCCCGATATGAGTATGCATTAGGTGACAGAACTTGATACAGATCCAAGTTCTTGGCTGAAAAAAGTACATGCATATTGAGATTTTTATAGTTATTATCATCTTATTATTATTATTTTTATTAGTTATTATAAACATGATTTATGGCAATATCAATTTAACAGACATAAAGATAGATGTTTGGTCATAATAAAAGCGGTCTTCCCAGTACAATAACAATGTATATGCCTTATGCAAATGTATCTCAATATTATTTCACTACCGTAAAACTGACCCAAGAAATAAAAGTCACTTCTTTTTTTTTTTTTTTTTTCAACCAATGTTCTAGTTACCTTTCAGCCCATGCTTGGCAAGCCATTCCTTTGAAGATGATGGGGAAAAGTTTGGTTGATCTATCCGTAGTGGTTGCTCAAGTCCCGGTGGTCGAGGCAAGAAGCGTGACTGTGGCAGCTTGGCCACCTCGGTTGAAATCTAATGAAATTTAGATTAAAGAAGAAATATTCTAAGTTTGTTGCGCACCCCCAAAATAATATCCACAATAGTTGTAAATGTTTCAAAGAACATAGTGCTAATTTCACCCACTCTGGCCAAGGAATGTCATCTTTGCAACATGCTGTCAGCTTTGGTATCGGTTATAGTTTTGGTATATTAACTGATTTTCTTTTGTAATTTATATCACAGCATATGGCTGTGCAATAAAATCTCTATGTTAGAATTATTATAAAAGAAAATATGTCTTTTTGCATGCTGAGTCTCTTGAAAATAGGATATAGTTCCCAAATTTTCTTCAAGCATATCATGCTGCCATCATCACGGGAACTGCATGAGGCCATGCAATTTCTGATGCAAACACCTATGCTCATAAAATTATTATAGTTTAAATTTATGTCATATTAAAACATGGATAGCTGCATTTGTAAGTCAATGGTAAATCTAAATTATATATTACCCAGAAAATAAGTGTAACCTGCATATCATAAATCTAACATATTACATGTAAGCATGTAAAATTGACCTCAGTTATACCTCATTCATAACTGTGACGAGAGCAGTTCCCAGAAGGCCCTGCCTCATCTCCTTGATCTTGTTGATGACATTTTGAGCATTCTCGATTTCCTTCAACAGCGCACTGATGTCACTCCCAGTGTAAATATGTTCCTATAGAATGATCGGCATGAAACCAAAAAGTAGGAAGTTTATGATTATATATTGCCTGATAAGTTGTTTTTTTTTGAGTGAATATACTTTAGTCCCTCTATTTTAAGACCACCCAGGGAACAAAGAAAATGTGGTCTTATATTGCAGGTGGTCTTAAAAAATAAAGGTCATTTAACATACAGATTTTTTCAACTTGAGAGCAAATAAAGCAGTCTTACAATTAAGGATGGTGTAGAGTTTTGCACTGTTGCAGTTCACATTCAGAAAGTTGGGACTAAAGTTCTGTTTTCTCCAAAATTAATATGAGACTTACCTCACAAGCTGTTGAATAGCAATGGAAAGTTCCTCCGTTCCGCTCTGCAAGTTGCCTCAGAGTTATCTGAAACAGAAATGGTAAAACTTTGCCCAAAACTATATTTGGATACAGTAACATATTTTTTAAGCATGGTGTCATACATGTATGTTTAATTTTAACCTAGCTAATTAAAAGTACATGCATGTATATGTTTAAAGTGATTAATACATATGCATATTCTAACAAAATATTACATGTACACTCAGTTAAAATACCTTAAGACTGCTTAAATCACCACAAATACACTATCAGAATATGCTATATTTCGGGTTAAATGCAGTTGTCTGAGAGAGTGTGAATCTAAATATCTTAGGGTTATAATGTACAGTTATAATGTACAGTGGTCCCTGCGATTTAAGACCCCTCCATTTTAAGATTCCCTGTATTTTAAGACTGCCTATTTATGACACCACTCACATTTTCACTATATAAATATCCCTGTATTTTTTCTTCCTCCAAGTTCAGACCACACTTTTCTGGCTGAATGAGTGGTCTTAAAATGCAGGGACCACTGTACATGTACCAGTATATACTGACATGTGTTCATTTCACCAGCGGAGATAGCATATAGGCCATAACTGGACATTATTGAGTATTAGCTGCAACGACATGTATACCTGATGCACATACAGGCACTATACAGTGGACCCTCTATTTTACAACCCTTTATTTTAAGACCACCCTGATTATAAGGCCACCTCCTAATTTGTTCCCAAAGAGCATTTTGTCACTGAACCTTTATTTTAAGACCACCTGCAATTTAAGACCACATTTTTGTGGTTCCAGTGGTGGTCTTAAAATAGAGGGACCACTGTAACACCAATTCCCTCCTCACATTCGTGTGGGGGTTGTTGCAGTCATAGGCCACCGTGTTAAGCACAATGTTACGTCCAACTCCCATCTGCTCCACATAGTCACACAGAACCTGGGCACACTGGTCTGGGCTGGAAAATATAGCAAATATTTCAAATTAAGAATCAAACATTTCACAGACTTTATGACTTTAAATTATCAATATGTGCATGAAGCTGCATGCTTAATATAATAGTTGTAACTTCCACAAATGCGTGTCTGGTACAATCCAGTGACTTAATAATCAAATACTTTTCATGGCTTTGCCTTAATCTAATGTGTATCCTAGTTTACATTATACAGTGAAACCTTTATTGAGAGACCACTGCCTTGAGAGACCACCTGTCTTGAAGGACCAGATATTCCTGGCAGAAGGTCCCAAATTTCATTGTAATTGAACCTGTCACCAAAGGCCACCTCTCTTAAGAGACCATATTTTTTAAGGCCAACAGGGTGGTACGTCTTTCAAGACAGGTTCTACTATACCCATCATATCCTGTATCATGTATCTCCACAGTTATGTGTGAGTACCTGACAGTAATTAAAGACCTATTTTAAGAGCAATAAAGTACACTATAGAATTAGGGCCAAAGCAATTTAAACACTGTTATATCACACGGTCCTGGCTTAAAGCTTATAATAGCTTAATTAGTTGAAGCAGAGTGTTACTTACGCACTGCCCAGAAGTACCAGTACAGTGTTGATATCTGGCAAGCTGTACACATGCCGCAGAGCTTTCAGCAGGTTACAGCCTCCCAGCGGCTTCAACTGTCCGACCCACTCTTTGGCTTCATCCAGCCTGGAAGAATGAAAACACAATTATTTATGCATTTTTTGAAGTTGAAACGACTGTAAATTCATTAATGCTTGTGAGGGATTTATTTGGTGAAATTTGTCACCATCTTTAGATCACAGAATAAATACCCGCAAACATAACTCAAGTACGTAGATTAACAACTTCTGACCTGAGGTAACCGCAAATATTATTCCCCGCAAACATGGTTTTGTCTCAAAAATGCAAGTATTTAAATCCCTGCGAACATCAGTGAATTTACAGTATTCCATAGATGCACTTTAACTTCAGTGTTCTTTATTTAACCACAAAGATCCATAACGTACTGTCAAATTTCAAGTAAATGGATACAGAAGTATAATAATATCAATATCTTTCCACTGGCTTTGATTGTAGGACAATATCAAAAGGCAGGATTGTCAAAAACACAGAGCATGCAGAGGCAAGTTTGGAATTTGGGGACGATTAGCATACAGCCTGTATATCAATGTATATTGGGTATGCACATGTAGCTCCTTCAATTGAAGCTTTCAAGAGAATCCCTGCATTTTAAGACCAACATTCAGCCAAAAAAATTTTGGTCTTAAAATTGAAGGTGCTCCTAAAATGGAGGATTTTTTATACTGAAAAGATAAGAGTTGTGTCACTTATGGACAGTCTTAAAATGGAGAGAATAGTTAAATGGAGGGGTCTTAAATCACAGGGACCAATGTAATTCTCTTACACTCGGCAGTTGACATCCATTGGATTAGTCCAGTTAGGAAAGACATCTGTACCGAAGCCAGCCAGGTAGAGTTTCCGCCTGTCTGGGAACTGCTCATCAATCAGATGCTGCATGGGAATTAATACATGCAGTAACAACATTGCTGAACAGGACTATGAAAGGGAGATTATTTCTTATACATATATAGTTACACGTCTGGCTATCAGTTATTCCCTTAACACTCTTTATACATGATTCTGGTTAGTACAGTTGCCCAATTGGGCTTACATGTGATATTTCTACCTTGAGGACATTGCATGTATTTGCATGAACAAAAGCCAGAAATTGTTTTATACACCAATGATAAACCAAACTTTAAACACCAATTTTAATAAAATTGGTGACTCACAATCAAAGATTCCTGAAAGGGAGCCAGCCTCCCAAAGCCAAAACTGGCTTCCGAGCAGTCAACCAGCACTGCAGGCCGAGTGCCTTTAACAAGACCGAACATCTGTAATGAAAAGGATTAAAGACAAGGAATTTAAGTTTATAGCGAACAGGAATATCAGTTACTAAGCACTCAAAATGTATCATATAAACATATCTTCATGTACCTTCCAATATGAGGCTAGTTGGGTATTAAAGGCTAGTTAGGTAATTAAAGACGTTAAAGCATAAGTGATACAGTAGAACTGCTGTCTTGAAAGACTTCCCCTATTCACCATAAAAATATGGTCTCTCAAGGCAGGTGGCCTTTGGTGACAGGTTCAGTTGCACTGAAATGTGGGACCTTCTGACAGGACTTTGTGGTCCTTCGAGACAGGTGGTCTGTCATGGCAGTGGTCTCTCAAGACAGGTTTCACTGTACAGCTGATAAGCCTTTAAGCTTTATGTGCATAGAAGTTCAATTCATATAATTTATAGCCATGCAGTATTCCACTAACAGCAAAACAAACATTGGCAAATGAAACTGATTAACACAAATTCTAATTTTTGCTTTGGACAAACTAGTTATGCATGCATAATCTCCCATGAATGTAAGTCGTGCCATATACAATTGTATTAAGACTCACCTTCCGACTCCCTTGAAGAAGCCATTTAATCCGCTTTGTATATGTTGCAATCAACCTAAAACAGAGTTAGAAATCTTATCTTCTCTTGATATGGCATTTTTTTTTCCTTCATTAAAAATAATTTTTACATTCATTTACTTAATCTTTTTAGAATCATAAAGGAACAGCTAGTACAGCCATACAAAACATGAATGGTGAAAAAAAGTCTTTTCACTAAAACTGCTTTTTGTCTAACTTGTCTATCTCAAGTACTTTTACTATTACCTATATACAGAAAGTAATTAACTCTACATTGTTCCCAAAACAATTGTATTAACCCTGGTATTCTCTGTTTTATGTTTATTTTTAGATTAACAGTCCTTCATTCAAGGCCAATCTGTTAATTGGCCTTGAATGATGGAGAATATATCATGAATGTGGAGCTTATATGTGCTTTCTCGATGTTTTTCTTGACCAAATTCTTACAAATTCAACTTGTATTCAAATTCGTTGATATCTGAAGCCTCAAACTGAATATGCTGTTGAACTTTCCCCGTCTCTTTATCAGGATGTGGCCTGAAATGAAAACACAGGCATGTTTCAAATGCCTCAAAAGTAAAGTTACTTACTAGTAATAGTCGCTCATTTATTATTATAAGTCTTAAATTTGGACAATATACATGTACATTTCATACTAACACTTTAGGGAGCTGTCTATAATCTTACATAAATCTGTGTATATAAGTCTGTACATTGATACCATACTGTCCCATGAACAGGCCAGAGATCAGAGGCAAGCACAACCTTATAGTGTTTCATAAAATATATGACACAACATGACTGACTGTCATACATTGTATACATGCACCGATCACACATCCTGATGTAATATAATTGTTAAATATGTTAAGGAAGTAATATGATTGTTCAAAAAGGATCCCAATTGACAGAGCTGGATGGGGGAGGAGGTCTGAGGGTTGAGGTTTAATTAGCCTCCCTTCCCTCTCGACTTCACCCTGTACAATTTTAATTTTCTGGGTGAACAATTCTCCTCAGACTGCCCCAGCGATCGGAGGTTATCGCCCCCCACCCATACCCCACTACACACACTCACACAACAATATATACACATGTACACATTTGCCCAAAAGCTAATGCCCCTGCTGGGATTGATTTCTCTTGCATAAATGTTTAATGTATAACATCACAAACCTGCAGATCTTCCCCAATGCCACCAGATCCTTCAGAGCCAATTTAGATTCAACCACGCTATGGTTGTTAAGCCATTCTGTAGAAGTCTGCTGCTCAGCTGCCATGGCATCCAAACCCTCACTGGCCTGAGTGGGGTAAAAAATAGGGAAAACTGCATTTCTGCCCAAAGAGTAAGCAATGGCGACTCAGAAGTAACACCACCTATGGGACTGTTCTAAACTGGTCTTTATTTTAGGTGGTCTTATTTCTGTGACTACTAAATGTTGCAAATGCAATTTTGGTACTCCTGGGTCTTAATATATTCTAATATTGGGTCTTAATTATAAGGTGGTCACAATCTGAGATTCAACTGTATATCCTATACTGGTCTCCTGTAGGCAGAAAAATTACTGCTTCTAATCATCTTGAATATCAGCTTAACATGACTTACAATGTACTTCAGCCAAATACAAGTACAGTGGCCCTTGCATTTTAAGACCCATAAATTAAGCCATCAAATTATGGTCTTAAATTGAAGGTGGTCTTAAAAATGGAAGGATATTTACATTGAAAGTATAAGAGTTGGGTCACTCAGTGATAGATGGTCTTGAAATAGAGGGATTTGTTAAATGGAGGGGTCTTATATAGCAGGGACCACTGTATTAGTATATGTGTTTGAATTTTGTGCTGAGCAACATGCCATGCAGACTTGGGGTAATCGTAATTTGTAATCGTAATTGATTATAATCATTACATTTTAAAATGTAATCGTAATTTAATTGTGATCGTGACCCTTGTAATCATAATTTAATCGTAATCGTGACCCTTGTAATCGTAATTTTTCAGATTAATCCTTGATTAGCATTATATTATTATATTAGCATATCAGTGTTAATCAACAGTCACTGCTAATACTAGAAAGGCTAATTACTTTACTGGGTGCAATACATGGAAT
>JAAUYG010198169.1_pt1 | contig 11007 bp, 15 predicted proteins | sample 7278091 | NCBI WGS metagenome assembly JAAUYG01 (sample SAMN14350201, study PRJNA611818) | marine sediment metagenome | isolation source: surface marine sediment (0.6m) | place: French Polynesia: Moorea | collected 2018-08
AATATGAATACTGTACCGCATGAATGGCCATAGAGAAGAAATGAAGTACACTCAATAGGGCCTATACATCACACCCAATTCACATGGATGCACAACAGCTTCATCACCCGCAATAAAACACATTGCTCTCTCCTCAGTTCAGATCTTCAATCACGCATGAACTGGCTTCATGGGTTTGTTGGGGTGGTGTTTGGTGTCAACACATTTAACCACTGCATGATGATGCCTGTTGACACAAATGTAGTTTGCACAATCCTGCATTTCAGGGTATGGAGCAGTAAATGACAGGAACGGTCAGCGATACAGACTGATTAAGTTAAAAATAACCTGTCCAGAAGATGCCTTTCCCAGCACAAATCCAAACACCACCAAAACAGACCCAACAGTACTCCCAACCACCAGCCAGGAAGGCGCCCTTCATCCTGACATGGCATGGACAGAGTCAAGCACCACTGGGAGCTCAAGTAGGTTCTGCTCTTCACAGATGTTTTGTGTATGAACCTGAGTCTTTTTACTTTCAGCCAAAACTCATGTTGTGCATCTGTTGCAGATGTGGCTGTTCTTGCCGGCGCTGTAGGTGCCGCTGTTTTACTCGTGATCTTTGCTCTGGTGGCTGCTTTCCTTGTGCTACGATACAGGTATCTCCATCTCAGCGAGTTCTCTCTTCAGAATTTTGCCTGTTGCCTCTTTGAAAAGCTTCAATCTCTATTTTTTGCGCACAACGGCTGAATGAAGCATTTGAAGCATTTGTTCTGTGTGCAGAAAACGAAGAAAAGCCGACAAGACACAACAGCGGTACAGTGACTACGCAGACGTAGCAGCAAACAACCACCACCACGCTGGGGAAGATACACTGCCGAGTCTGCACGGACCATCAGCACGGGAGAACGTCTATCAGGAGGACCCTGATCCTGGCTACTCTATGGTCAGAGAATCGCGAATGGTTAATGCCTTCAGTCGACGAAGAGCCAATGGCGCAGCTGTGTATGAAACTGTGGATGATGAATTCCCGCCCAGGGACCAGAGCTCCAGAGACAGAAAACGCAATGAGGATACAACTACAGACAATGACAATGCTCCGGAGAATGCATCTGAGAATACGGAGCGAATGTACGCGAAAGTTGACAAAACGGGCAAAGTAAAAAAAGATGGAATTCATTCCCACGAAAATGACACTGATGACACAGTGATGGTGGAGAATTATTCCCTGTATCAATCTGGAGGGCAGAAAACAATCAATGCTGATGCTCCGAGCAACAATGCAGGATACAAAGCCACGGATGACGATGTCATCATGGAAGAAAACACTGATTTCTATAACGTCAACTAAAGAAAGCTGGAACGAGCTATCATGATCCAGGTTCAAGGCAAGCATGGCAAATGGGATATTCGCCCAATAACTTCGGTGTGATTCTCTATGTCAGTGTGATTTTCGTGGCTTCTGCTGTATTCGCTTGAAACTCGGACTGTCAGAATTCGCATTGATATCCTTGTTCGTGCTCAGTATTCGTCTGACTGTTGTTGTTCTTTGTTGATGATTTATCGTTGCCATTTGCTTTTTCTTTGTTCAAGATGTGAATTCGCACGTCAAAATAAACTTTCACACGTATCTGTGCAACACATGAACCAATTTTTGCAAACTGGCATCATTAATTGTTTTTGTTCAACAACGCGCGCGCGTATATATGACCGTCGCTGGCAGATACAGGCCTCACCCCCTCCTCGCCACGAAAGCAGCCAAAACGTTGGCCAGCATTCAGACCCGAGGCCCTACAAGTCAAAGCCGCAAGGGTTTGTTTGCAGAGCAAACTTTCCATCTGATACAGCGCATTGAAAGAACAGGAAGGAAATTGTGTTCATGATTATCATTGTCTCCCATGTTTATTCCTAAAGTTGTACAAGCGCCAAAGGCAGAGTGAAAACATTTCAAGTGACTAGGTGCAACCAGCTGAGCGTAAAACTGCGGCAATAAATCTCATTGGAAAAGTATTAACAAAATAAAACTGAAAGTGAAGACAAAATTGCAGGACAGGATTTATCTGACAAGCCTCAGTATTACGTGAACTTGAGCAAAAACACACACACACACACAAAAAAAACTTGAGTGCCCAACAAGACCTTGACAAAACACAGGGTCCTGACAACAGAGTCAACGGATAAAATATCATCCAAAACCTGACAACAATTTTGGATCATTTGTGAAGAAACGAAAAGTTGAAAAGAAAAAAGAATCTCCAACAACGGAAACAAACGGCCCAAGCAATAGAATCTAAGACCATGCACCTTATCTTCTTGCCAGAACAAAATAACAAGTGCACTCAGTGCACTGAGCTAAGATGCAAAAGCAAAATTCTCACCAGAAATAACCAAGTACGCTTCGTCAGCGTAAAGGCCAAGCGCCCCCTACTGTCAGGTCACTTGATCATGATGATACCATCATGTGACAATTTAATGTCAGCTGGGCCAGGGGGGACAGCCCTGTGGGGGGTCAGCCAGTGGGATCACCCTGTGGGGAGTGGTGGTGGTGGTGAGGGGTCCCCCAGGACGACATGTACATGACTCCACAAGGCCGTCCCGACTTCGTCGCGCTCGGCCTAAAAACAAATTTCACATGAACTAATTTGTAACTGTAACGCTCCGTCAGGTGTACGTCGGTGGTGGTTGTTCGTGATTCACCAGACTCGTCAGTTCATCATTGCTCTCCGCCAGGGAGCAGCACTTGGAACACACGCATGCGCAAAGACACATCCTGCAGCTGCGAGCGCACGATGACGTCACTTCCCGCGGCTCTATCTGCGCACGCGCGAAGTTAATGAAGACCTGCTCCAGGGTTGTTTGGCTGACACTGTAGTCTTCAATGTACAACTTCTGCTTATTTTTCTCAATGGTGTCAAAAATGAGCGCCCAAGTGATTTCAGGATCGGTGGGAATGTAGTAATGGACGATGTTCTGGTGCACGTCTTTCAAGATGCTGTTCGGGAATGTAGATTGGATGAAGGAGATCAGGGCGTTGGTTCTGATTTGCTGTTGAGCTTGAGCCTCGCTTTGGGATGAATCTGACCACGCCCCTTGCTGCGGCGGCGTCACCTGGGATTGGCTGGCGGCGTCTGCATTCTGAGCGGCATTTCTTCCTGACACTGAATCATCACCCTGATGATGTGACGCTGATCCAACTGTGTGTTGGGTCGCTTCTGGCACATCTGGCTTTGGATTGGTGTTCTGACCCTGAGTTGACTTTGACCCAGTCTGGGTGCCTGGACCTGGACCCACCCGTGCTATGAGCGTATACCCCTCGCCAAACTTGGTCTTGAGGTGCTGTGTGCTGCCCACGCACTGCACTTGCCCGTTGACCATGATGGCGATCTGCGTGCACAGCGCCTCACACTCCTCCATGCTGAAACACAGTAAGAAAAGGTCAAAGACATCAATCCCGGGAGAGAGAGAAAGAGAGAGAGAGAGAGATTTATGATGGCCAACCGCGTCCACAGCGCCTCGCACTCCTCCACACTGAAACACAAACAACAGTTCCTGTAAATTTCTTCCACCGTGCGGAGGGCACAAGTGTCTTTGACATGAAGGTTTTTCCAAACTCGCACACTTTTCAGAAAGGAAAGAGCATTTTCGAGGCAGCTGTGTCCGATTAAATTGCAAGTAGGAACCCTTCAGGCTCCAATCTGGGTCATCCAGCACGAACATCCTGCATGTTTTTTTTATCCGGAGCCAATTCACAATGAAGCTCTTCCCATGTGTGCGAGTGAGTGGAAAGGCGCAACAGCACAGACCACCACAAAACATGGAATATGTGATGTGAGATGGGTTGTACCTGTGTGAGGTGAGAATGACGGTGGTGCCCGCGGCTCTGAGTCGGGACAGTGTGTCCCACAGCTGTCTGCGCGCCACGGGGTCCATCCCAGTTGTCGGCTCGTCCAGGAACACCACGGGCGGGTCACCCACCAGCGCGATGGCCGTGCTCAGCTTCCGCTTGTTGCCTCCACTGTAAATACAGAAAATAGTGTCAGTGACTGCAAGGCTACGTTGACTAAGTGTTAAGGCCGAGCTCCCACCCATCACGTGATCAGGTCATGTGGTGGTGGAGGGGGGGGGGGTCCTGGCTCAGGGGTGGGGTGGGGGTCCTGCACAATGACACCGATGACAACACGTACATGACTCCACAAAGCCGTCCTGGCTTACAGCCATGCTCGGCCTGAAAAGTCGAAGCCATTCTCTGATTTGAAGACAGCTGCTGGCACATCGGGGCACTTGCTCAAGCTGAAAGGCGTTGCTATCCAAGAACATTCGTGTTCCAGCGTTTGAGAGCACTGAAACTGTGAATGAACGGTGTAAGCCTGCCGGGCTTCATTTGAGCAGTCAGATGGACATCATTTTTCAACAGCACACAGGAGCAGTGGAACAGGTGAGATCCTGACAAATTACAACGCAATTCTGCCAAATTGGCAAGGCAATTGCTCCCAGCAAGTGTCACTGGCAGAATTACAATTTTAACGGCAGACAAATGTCATGTTGACTTAAGTCACGCACAAGAGAAAGAGAACGACTGAATTTCCACGTTTCGACTTGCCATGCTTCAGCAAACATTTTGGCCTGTCTCGACGTAAGAAATGATATTTGACCAAACTGTTGTTCTATCAAACGTATCTGTATGCCAAAAGCAAACGCTAAAGGAAGGAGGGACAAACAGTAAACAGTGGTGTGGGAGAAAGAACAAGTATACGCTTTTTTCAGCGTAAAGGCCGAGCGCCCTCTACCATCTATCATGTGATCACGTGATGCCATCACGTGACAATGTGATGGGGGGTCAGCCCAGAGGGGGGTCAACCCAGAGGGGGGGGGTCAGCCCAGAGGGGGGGGGGGTCAGCCCAGAGGGCAGTCAGCCTGTGGGGGCATGGGGGTGGGGGGTCCTGCACGATGACGACGACGACGCAGACATGACTCCATAAGGCCGTCCTGACTTCGTTGCTCTCGGCCTAAAACGCAACTTTTCACAGGATTGCTTTTGCTCTGCTGCTGACTGCTCATTGCATTTGATCTGAGAGCACAAAAAGGGGAGGGAGGAGAGAAAGAAAGAAAGAAAGAAAGAAAGCGAGAGAGAAAGACGGGAGAGAAGGCGTTTCAATGGCGTCATGTGTTTGTTACCTGTAAGACGAGACGAGTTTGTCAGCGTGCTCTTGTAGCAACAGCGTCTCTATGAGCTGCTGCGTCATGACGTGAATCTGCGTCTGTGAGACGCCGCGTAGACGCGCGTACATCAGCAGCGTCTCCCGCCCCGTCAACCTGTCAATCAACGCGTCGAACTGCGGGCAGTAACCTAGGCGACGCTGCACCTGAAAACATAGCAACACACTGAAGCCATGACAAACAAACTGCAGTTCAGCAGAAAAGCAAAATTGGCCACACAGACAGATTTTTTTGGGTCCCGTTGACGTTTCCAGCATTGAACTCGTGCATAGCCTTGCTCCAGTGGGTTGGGAGAGGGAATTAGGTCCCCTCTGGAGGGACGGATGCACACACACTCCAGTGTCAACAATACTCACGTTTACTTTTGAGGCTACAAACGAAGGAGTGAAAAGATCTAAATTCTGAAGTAACAATCGTCGGAAAAATGCGACAATTTGATCACTGTGTTTTGTTCCTGGACTCCATCAAACTCTTTTGGTGATATTTTCCGACTTCCTGAAATGTCATGATGAACCATTCCTTTTTTTGTCTGTTGCTGTCACATTGCTTGGGTCTGAACCATTAATTTTCCCCACTTTTTTTTCTTGACCCGTCTTTTTCTGTTTCAGAAGATGTTTGCACAATTTTTTCGCATTCGTGTTCATGAGAGGAAACTTGTAAGCCGTTGTGGCACCCACCTCTCCTATCTGGGTCTTGATGTTGCACCGCTCCAGAAACGCGTCGCCACTGGTAACCGTCTCATCTCCCGTCAACATACGGAACGTCGTCGTCTTGCCGGCGCCGTTGTTGCCAAGGAGACCAAAGCACTCCCCGCGTTTCACGCCTGAATAAAACCAAGAGATAGATTTGGTGGTACGAACATGAACACATAAACCGAGGTCTTTTTGGTTTTCACGCCTGGATGTGGAGTACAGTACTGTGCGTGCTTATAGCCGCGGTAGAGTTTGCGAAACCTGTCAAATGTTTACAGCTGAGGTGCCAGCAAAAACGTGTGCAATTTCGGCACAGGCGATCCTAACGCTGTCATGCATTCTTCCGCTTTTGGTATTTTCTTCTCCTTTTTGTGCGCAGACGTCAATTTACAGACGTTTTCAAATTTGTACCAGTCGGTAGAGGCCCTGCAGAAAATTCTTGCAAGTGCCTGAGGTCCCACACCATTGTTTTCCTCTCAACCTGTTGCCCCCACATTAATGATTGTACTTTCCCGGGGGTCAAATCCGCCAGCAAGAGACAGTGGAAACTCACCAATGCTGAGTCTATCAACAGCCAGTGTGTTGCCATAGCGCTTGGTGAGCTGTATCATGAGCAGCGAATTAGCGTCCACCAGCTCCTGGACGGGCGTCATGGTTACGCGGTCACGTTCCCGCGTGACGTCATCATCATCCTGGATACTGAGCGCTGATAGGTTACTGTCCAGGCGACTGTAGTTCCGGCTGTATGACTGCGATCTGGGCCTGCTGCTATTGGATGCAAACGTCGTTTCAGAGCAGAAGAAAAAAATGTTTGTTTGGTGTCTGAAAAATTTGCAGCTACAACGAACGCAAATCGCAATCGGTACGGCACAGCAGATGAGGTATTGGCATTTTTTCGCACATAAAAATCGCCAGACCAATGACATTTTATGAACAGAGTTCTGAACATCAAAGAAGTAAGTGTCATATTGGGCATGTGCATTGTGCTGCAAATCCACACCCTCACCCTTTTCTGACTCCAGAATCGTGATCACCCACCACGATTCAACGAAGCCCAGGATACTGAGATACAGAACGCCCTGCAGCGCCATGAAGATGAGTTGGCGCCCTCCAGAATCACGTGACCACCCACCTGGTTCCCTGTGTCGCCCTGTACCAGAGTCTGAGAACGACGCCCGATTCCACGAGGCCCAGGATACTGAGATACAGAACGCCCTGCAGCGCCATGAAGATGAGTTGACGCCCGATCCCGCCGGCGTCCCAGCCCAGGTAGTTCTCATTGTAGTCAATGCACTCGTCACCGCAATGATCTGTGTGCAAATAACCAGTCAACATGTGGTGAAACACTCATTTTTTCTTGCACTCATTTGTTGGGGGGCGTCCCTCGAGAACGTGGGGTATATTTTTTCATGTCTTGTATTGTTTCTTGTAATGCTGCCATCATTGCCAATTCTAAATTTTCCCATCTTTCCACCGGCTGCGAGTGTGATGTTCGTCATTCAATTCAATGAAATCAATTTGACGAAACTTTGCAAAGCGCACAACGCAATCTGTGTGCGCTTCACATGTGCACAAAATACGACGGAACACCGCGTAAAGGCAGAAACACACTTGGCGTTTTACGCCCATTGTGACGCAAAAATAAGCCGCGACCCATTCAAGACAGAATTCAACAAGAACTCAACATCAGAAATCAGTCTCACCTTTGCAACAGGCCAGAGTGAAGTTAGTCAAGTCACAGATGAGTTTCACCTCGGCGCGGGTGCAGATGTTCAGGTACTGGTGGTTATTGTACAGATCTTGCAGACCCTGACCCAGGCAGTAGTTGGGTATGACGGTGAGGAAGACCCACTCCAGCGCCACGGCTATGGACTCTGTGTTCAGTCCCGGGATCTCCAGGATAGCCACAGCCATCACTGTCGCGGTGCCTGAAAAGAGAAAAGAATGAACCTTCTTTCGAGAACAGAACGAGTAACAGGACTTGTATCTCTCTACCCCTGGTTTTTGTGTCTCCGGGTCCTGAAGGCTGAAAATGTGTTCTTCCTCCGGAGGGTTCTGAACGAAGGTTGCACTTCGTGTCTCTGCCTCTGGAAATTGTGCCCACGAGGCTGAAGAACGCAGGTTTTGGCGCACGACATTCACTGGCCAAAAACTTCTCATTCTTCCAGTCCAATGCTTTTCGAAACAGCGACCTTGTTGTGTCATTGTCCCACTTTAATCTGACTGCAATGGATTTTGCTCGCGCACCACTAGAAGACAGATCACACACACAACAGGGACCAAGACCCTTCATAAAACGACAACTTCATTCTGTTCCCTCATTGTCGTGCGTAAAGGGTCAAAACCTATATACTTTTCCTCTTGAGAAATGACACTTCAGCTGTTTTCTGTTTCGCAAAAATTTGCCCAATTGGGGTGGTCTTTTGATTGATCCAACTGTTGTGCCGACAGAGACTGACGTGCAGTCACGTACCCGCGAGGATATTCCAGAGCGTGATCCAGACGAAGCCAGTAGAGGGCGTCTTGAACAGCAGAGACCACAGGTACATGAAGGGCAGCACCGACCAGCCAAACAGCAGCAACAGCAACAACACGTACCCTGCAACAGCAACACACGATAAACCCTCAGCAAACATTGGGCAGTAAAACGTGCGGAATCTAACTTTTTTTCTTGAAAGAAACTGAGTTTACATCTTGGTTGGCACGCCATCTCACGGGCACATTCCTGCTGTCGAGCAGGGTGTCGGTGCCGATGGATGGAATGCAGGAAGGTCTGCATTGGCACCCAATGAGTAGTTTCAGTTCAGGACAAGAATAAGACAACGGTTTTCTTTTGTCTGCTCTTCCGTGGAGGTGACAACGTGACGTACATCCAGACAAAAAGACCGCAAACAGAAAACACTGACCAAGATGGTTGTCCACCGTATACGCCTTGACGTCGAACGCAGCAAAGACGACGAGCAGCAGGAGACAGGGAACCAGGTAGTTGAGCAGGTCCCAGAGCAGCGTCGCCGCCCAGAAAATAACCCGGTTTCCGCCGCTCACCAGCTGACAGTGCTTCGCTTTACTGGCACGTTCTCCAATCAGAAACACTGAAACACCAAGGCGACCAATCAAAGTACTGAAACAAATACCCAGTCAAAATACGTAAGCGCTGACGCAGCGTGAGGACCGCAGGGAATGCCGATTCAGTGTTCTCTTCAAACCCACACACTCGCCACAGGTTTGAGGAGTTTTCTCTCCTGGCAGGCGAGAGGGGTGGGGGAGAGAACAACAACAATGATGACACAAGCCGCTCTGCTGGCCAGTCGCGCGGGGTGAAACACTGACAACTCAATGAAAATGGGTACTTATGTCGCAAAGCATTGTTTGAACAGATTTCGACACAAGAAGACGATGACGATGTGGACAACAAGGGCGACTCCGCTCTGCTGGCTAAAGCAGCGCGCATTAAGAGTTGGAACGACCCCTTCCCGCCAAGGCCCAATCCACACTGGACGTGCATGCGCAATTTCCAACGCAAATCCGTTGAAGAAGCTTGCATCCAGTCTGAACACCCTCATTCACATCAACAGGTCCCATTTGCTTGCGTTGCGCGTGCAGTGTGACCCAACCCGGTTGTGCCTGAGAGTCTGCCTGGATGACCAATACTCCAATCTGCGCTTGTGCTTACCGACAAAGCTGCTTGCGAGGAACGCCATCCCGAACAGCACGTTGAAGGAAATGACGAACCCATTGAAGTCAAAGTTTATCTGGTCGTACACTTGCTCCTTGATTGTCTGTGGTAAGGGGTCATTCACCGTATTCAAAGTGTAGCTGTCGTTAACGTAACGTTGCAGGAGTGCGTTATCCAAAGCATTCAGCGTAATTCCTGGCGTATGGTACGCTTGGTCGTTGAATAACCCGGTGGCGTTGGTTTTGTTGTTGATTTGCAGGAAAGACGCGGCAATGGCGTAATTGTTGGTGTAAGAGCCCAAGCTAGCTTTTCCTTCGTCGATGAGGAATTGGCCGACAGATGGATCTGAGGCGTATGCTGTGTTGTTGTTGAGGTAGTTCCTTCTGACGTCACTGTTGTTACGAAACTGGTTCCCGTAACTATACGCCAGACGCTGCGTTGCATTACTCTGCGTCCCATTGACGCCACTGGAATACGTGACGTAATTGACGCCGAATGGCGTCAGGTTGAGCACCAATGGTGTTTCAGCGCCGAGTTGGGGGGAGAATTTAACGGTGAGTAGCGCCATTGTGGTGAAAAACAGCGGCACCAGCAGCTGAGTCGTTGTGACCAGGAAGTTGCGTGTCGTGTGCAGAACGCGCTTCAGGAACATGGCCCAGAACTGCTGCAGCAGCAAAACCATCCCTGTATTCTTCACAATGTCCATGTTGAAAACTGAAACAGGAAGACAGCAAATAGCTCATATCTCCATTGTTTTCTGCGTGAAACGCAAACACAAAGGGAGGTTACTGACGTTCTCTTCGAATACAACGTTTACGTTACGTTTTGCGTTGCATCTGCTCAATCTATCTGATGGGAGGGTAAATCTGTGACTCTGGAGGACGCAAATTGGCTCTGGAGTTTTCCTAATCTTTCACAAAAACCTCAATCTGAAAGGGTTTCCACGCCAGCGCCAAGTCAGCTGCGAATAGCACTGGCCGCAGGTATGCAAATGAGTTCTCAGCCAATTGGCAGCTGGTGTGGATACATGAACAAATCAAAGTGACGCTAACTTGGTGTTTGCATCTGATTGGCTGGCACCTCTCCGTTTTCTGTGACGCTGTGTTGCTGTTTCACGTTGACATCCTCCCCTTCTCCAACTCTACAAAAGTGAGAATGTGCACACTGTGAAATGTAAATCTCTTTGAACTGTAATTCACGAAGAGAGAAATAGAGAAAGAGACGGAGAGAGAGAGAGAAAGAAAGAAAGAGGCCAGGAAAACACCCTGTTCAGAATAGATCCACTTTGCTTGAACTGCAAGCCAACGAAGCAGCCTCGAATTCACAACGGCTCGACATAGGCAATTGCAGTACTTTGGAGTTTGTTCAACACCCAAACACCCAAGCGGAGATCCTTCCTCTCGCATTTATTTTGTTCTTTTGTCGCAAACGCAACAAAAGAAC
>JAAUYG010217527.1_pt1 | contig 11007 bp, 3 predicted proteins | sample 7278091 | NCBI WGS metagenome assembly JAAUYG01 (sample SAMN14350201, study PRJNA611818) | marine sediment metagenome | isolation source: surface marine sediment (0.6m) | place: French Polynesia: Moorea | collected 2018-08
AAATTGTCGTAAACAATCAAAACTGAAATAAAAACGTCGGGGCATATGGCCCAGGGGAAGCCACAACTAAAACTTGAAAGAAATCCATGCAATAACTTCAGAGATAATCGGTGCCACAGACGCACGAATTTCGATTTCATGAGCTCTGCTGACAGAGTTAAAAACGGAGCCTTGCAGTTGAGATGTATTAGGCGACTTTTAACCACACACTATCGCTATTAGGGCAAGTGATTAGGATACGTACTTAAAATTCAAGTGTGTCTGATTACTATTGCCAACATTTACACAAACAAAAAGCAATGCCTAGGCAAAGTCAATATGCAATCAAACAAGACAAATATAATGTGAGTTCTGCAGTGTCTATTCAAAGAGGCGTCGTTCTTCTGAATTGCATGCTCCACATCTAATCATGGCAAGCGGACATTTTAACAACGTGATTTATCTTCTGAGCCGTAACAGAAACGGTTGATCTTTCTGTTATGGGGCACATGCAAGTTGCCGAACTGAATATAAAATGTGCATTTCACGGTGCCATAGCCTCGCCCGGATGAGCGAAAAAGCGAAGGTAAGTGATTTTACCAGATCAAGATAATCATATGGTGGCCGCAAGAAATTACTTAAATCTGCAGGGGTCGCAATAGTATTCGCACGGTAGCCCGAAGGTTCCAAATTTGATGGCGAGCTACATGTATCATGTAGAAGTCACTGTTTAACCCACTCAGCTACCAGGTTGACGTATGCTCTGCAAAATCAATGAATGTTGCATAGGCATTAACCATAAATCCCTTTGATCAAATGTGGTAAGTGGAATAAGTCAAAGAACCATTCACATATTCGCATCTTATCCAATATAGCCTGCCTTTGTGGCTTTGAATTTTCATTGTTTTATTTCTGTGTGTCTCTTGGGTGCGATTTTTGTCTGACTCAACTAAAAAAGACTTTCTGCTTGGATTAGGGAACCTGGAACCTCCTTGAAACTTACGCGAATGTCACCAAAAAAATGCAGGCAAACAAAGCCATTTGTTCATATCTGTTTTATATTGCACTCTCTAATCAATGCTGCAGGTATGCCATTCATTCAAAGGTCAAACTATTTGTGTCCGTGCATATACAGTGAAATCTTTAAGGCCACCTGAGAAATAGGGACAGCTTGGGGATTAAGGACAGCTACTTCAGTCCCTAGGCCTATTTAATACATAGAAATGGACCTGAGAAATAAGACCACCTCAGAATTCAGGACAGTTTTTGACAGTCCCTGGGGTGTCCCTAATTCCCAAGTTTCACTGTATATATATAGACCACAATATACTTGTTAACTCAGCTTGATACTTTTGATGTAATAATTACATCCAACTTTTCAATATATCTGTGCATTCTATTAAACTAACAGTCACCATCTTTACAGGTACAATATATCTTGTGCTGATTGGCAAACACTAACCTGTTAACCCATATGAGACAGTTATGTATAAAAACCTACACAGTAGTAGATAAATATTCCCCTGAACCCCGTATCTGTAGAAACACAAATAAAACAAAAAACTTGCTTCAGTGAACGTTAGCCATATAAAATGGCCAGCAACCAGTGCCTAAATACCAACATGCTGCTCATATAAAGAGTATATCGGCCATTAACTGGAGCCACTTTTTCCTTTTGTTTTTCCCCATTTTCTGCAACCATATCATGGTTGATGATGTCTCATGCCTGAAATAAATTCCTCAAGGGTCAAACAGATATTAGTTTTCATTTCGGCGTTTTCAAACGTCTCTTGTACAGCAGAAGTAAAAATCCCAAGTGTAAGTTTAAATGGGCCATCCATATTTAAAATCCTCTAAAACGCAAACCCCACAAAATAATTAACTACTTCAATAATATATTATCTTGCAGATAAAAAATGAAATGATTAATTTATTCAGTTTGTATATAAGTGAAGTCGGAATTTAATCAATTCTCTTTGGCATAGGCTTGTTGTGTTTTCTGGAGAGAGTATGAAGCATAGTCCTGGTGAGATCCTGGAGGTTGTATTTAGGTTGCCAATTCCAGTCACTTCGGGCTCCGCGATCATCAAATACCTGCGGCCAGCTGTCTGCTGCAAATAATCACAAAATTGTGGGGTCAAGAAGTGTTTGGCAAACCTCATCTTTCATCTGCCGTACACGCCCTACTTCCACTTGGCCTGTATTTTTTCTAGGCAGGCAACGTTTCTGGGTTTAATCCGTTTAAAAGCGTTTCAGCTTTTAATGGGTATTAAAACCTTGACATTTAACACCTGCAGTTCTGAGGAGTTATGATAATATGTACTCTTAATATGTACAGTTATGATAATATGTACTCTTCTTTATTATCTATCACGAAATTAATTGTTGCGTGTAAATGTTAGCTACTTTGTCGAGTTCTATAATTTGGGGGCATAACCATTTATATTGCGTCGGTACTAATATTTAGTACATTTTCGATTGCGATATTGAAATGCACTAAAAACTTCATTCCTTTTGTATTTCCCAAACCAAACATACAGGCAACAATAATCTCAAAATCATTAACCACTCTGTAAGTTGATTGGCTGCATAAGTATTATGGTGGTTACTCATGCCAACTGATCATATTTCCAACAGGTGTGAATTTGGGTGATTTGACTGGTAGATAATGTTCTCCTTGGATAATTCACCTTACTTACTACCCCTGACTGTTAGACCGATTTACTTAGAGAAAACAGCGTAATAATTTGAAAACAATGTGTGTACTGTGATGTCATACCTCCTCTGGCTAAGTCGTGTGCCGCATTCAATGAGAGAAGTCTTCATTTTAAAATCTTGTATCATAGTAGTGTATACCTTTTTGGGACAAACTTGAATCTGTAACTCTTACTTTGGATATCCCAAATCTATAACACAGGGAGAGGACATTGGCGCAGTCCAGAAGCAGCACGTTGGCTACTGAAATCACGCATTTCGACTTGCAAATCGGAGTCGGAAGGAAGTGGTACTCAATATATCGGTTTAGCATTGTCATAATAACTCACCAAGATAAACTACATTTGAAGTATTTAGTGTGAATACACAATGTTTGCGAAGATACGTTTTCGTCTGAACCACATTTCATGAACGTACTTTTTAGACAACAGATTTAGCTAAGAAAAACAATATCATGAGACCAGCAGCTTAAATTACAATGTTGTCTGCTAGTAATAATGGAGTCTTTCGTGTAATCATATAGCTGAATATCTCAAAATGTCTAGAAGGTATTGTCGAAAAATCAGGAGAGAGAACAGATATTCATTTGACTTATTCTCAACAATTTAAGATTGCTCGTATGTCAGAAATATCTGAAATTTACTAATTTACTAACCGGGAAACCAAGAACTATTTTCTGGAACAGCATGCATTATACTGTAATATGTGATGCGGTCAGTGTATGACCACACCAAATAATTACGAATCATGCGTCACATTACATAGATGCAAGTCATAAATTGAGGCGGCGGCAATGGCACCTGCTGGAACGCAATGAACGCTAGATCCCTTAAAACATTTTAATGGGCATCTCTTCACATTCACTTGTAGAGAAACAAATGAATCGCCATAGTTTCCGACAAGAAGCCGAAGCTTACCAATATCCTGGCGTGCATCTGGGATATATTCCACTGTCAGCTGTGGTATGTAATGGCGAAGCTCCTCCACCAGCTCCCCGGGCGTGACGCTCATCGCATGCACATTGTACGTCCGCATCGTCAGCTGGTGTGTCGGCACCTCCATGAACTCAGTCACTGAACGCAGACAGTCATCAATATACATCACCGGCAGGCGAGTGTCGGCCCTCAAATAGCACTGGTGATGGCCGTGCACCAAAGCATCTTCGAAGATAGTGCATGTGTAATCTTTTGGGGAATCAGAGAATCAGATCCACGCCATTAGACCTTAAAATATCATCATTTCTGTGCAAGCGTTTAATATTGGCCATTTTAAAACAGGCTTGGCAGTTACAGTGCATCATTTGCAGCAAAGGCAGTATGCTACGGTAGTTAAATGTGTTAAACCTTATAAACTTGACTGTGCCTCTGCTGAAAATAAATCCACCTGTACTATGTTATGTTTATGCGCGTTTGTATCTTTTGCACGTTATCACAAGATATATTCCTCCACACATAGCCATACCGGTGGTGCCACCTCCTGCAGCTATGTCATCCGAGATTATACCAGGGAAACGCAAACACCGGAAATCCAGGCCAAATCTATGGTTATAGTACTGATCGTGTGGAAGAACCGCAGATAGAGACATGTTACTGTTACAACAGGTATACACCGATAGTAGTACGCAGGGGAGATGAGAAAAGCCACTTTATAGACTACTCTAATAAGTTTGAAACACAAGGACGTAGTACGGACCATGTGTCACTATGCTAGAATATAAGATACCTTCAGTTTTGAATCACATCAAGCTAGCAAGATACACTTAAGAGAGAAACCAACTTGTGATATATAAAGACCAGTAACTTTAAAGTATAGAGAAATGGAAAGTAAGTTAATTTATATATTCGATGCATAGTACTCAGACTATCAAAGACTAGAGAAAACATGGCACCATGCAGATCACTCTAAAGTTGATGTTAACATGATACAATATTGATACGTCACAAGATTGTACGTAATGTGTGTCCAGTGCCGTTCACATGAAACCGAGAACAAACTTTACAAGTACAACATTACATCCATTTTCAATATAATTTCGATCAACCGATACTGTAACACGTCTACAAAAACCTATTTCAAATGATTCTTCACCTCTCCCATAAGTTCGGCGTGCACTTTAGAAACGCCATATATGGTTCGTGGCCTCTGGATGGTAAGATCCGGCGTGGGATTCCTTGGTGAATCAGGCCCAAAAGCACCTGGACAGAATCAAATCGGTCTAGGTACAAATTTCGATCATTAAATAGAGGTGACATCAATTCCGTATTGTTTAAAATAAACTGGAGTGAAGCTAGTACTAGACTGATTGGATACTACATCACTACGTGCACTGGGTACTCACTGGATAATAACAATGAGCTTTTTAGGCAATTATTAAAGTCTTAGAAAAAAGAATTCTAGATTGGATCACTATTAAGATGTTTCAGTGGTTTTGAGTAGCGTGTTAGGTAATGAAAGCCAATTATATTTATAAATATGTACAGTTCTTATTGGCATAAATCAGATAACATGTAAATTACTTCATGGTATACTGATAGCCTAGGCATATAACTGTAACATTGTTAACAGAACAGAGAACAATCACAAGTGGCAATTACTAATAACACCTACTCTTCATACCTATGGTGCTTGGCACAAAAAGTTTGAGGTGGTGCTGATGTGCTAACTCCAAGACATTGTGAATCCCCTGGATATTCACTCTCATGGCCAACGGAATATTGGCCTCTCCTCTTGCACTCACAACTGCACTTAAGTGGATAATCCAGTCAATGTGATACTTAACGACAATTTCCCGCATCCTTCTGAAGTCCAGTATGTCCAATTGTATAAAGGGACCTGGGAATAAAATTATACTCGCGTATGTTTAAACATGTTCCTAGTTTATGAACCTATTATTAAATTTTCGGGTACGCTATCTGTTTAAATATGCTGCCGATCTATCATATATATAAATATGTTACCAATTTGAAGCATGCTATCTGGTGTAACTTAAAAGAGTTGTTGAAATTTCCATGAGAACTGATATAATTAAAAGAAATTCAGAACATTCCATGTACCAAATACGTATATTTTTTTCAAATTTTGTGCATACGTTTTATATCTATAGGTTTCTTTTTGTCCCGGAGGACACTTTGTCATCACAATTTACAGTTCACAAAACTGACTATCCACACAAATGAATAGCAGTAAGTAGCAGCAGCCTGGCTTAAACCTGCGTTGCTTGTGACGGCTCTTGCTTTTGACGGCTCCAGGATATCAGACAGCAATACGTTCTCTTTGCCATATTTTTGCCTGGGAAAAATGACAACAAGAAAGTCTGGGAAAAATAAGCCAGCGATCAGACAAAAGATCTGGGAAACATAAGACAAGCGGTCTGTTAAAATGTACCAAACGGTCTGTGGGAAAATCAGACAATATTTTTAATATGTTTAGGGACAAAAATGGGACAAAACCGTTAAACCTAAGTACGATAATTGCATTATGGCCTGGACCCGACGTTTGATCTGTTGGCATCTCCTGAATACTCTCCAAGAACCAGAGACCACATTTGAGAATAAAGGGTCAGTAGAATACATATAGCTGAGGTGATCTTGGCTTCAGTTTCTCTTTCTATTCTTGACATAATGTGACTAATCTGGGCCAAGCAGCACCTGGGCAATCAGATGACTGCTGAGATGGACCTTATACTGATGTGACCATGATATGTTATCTGCAGCCTATGCGCCATGGTTCACTCCTCCCTCCATCTTTTATTCTACTATTCTTGGATCCCCTATGGAATTTGCTACAGATGAAACTCAAATCGATGAATGAAATTATGGAATCGGAATAGACTTTCATCTGTGATAATATAAACCAAAAACATTTAACAAGTCATCAAAACCGGTCACGAAGGCTGTCTCGATGGTATCCACGCGCCCGACAAGAGCCAAGGACAAGGACTTCAGCACAGCCTACTGGGCAAGGGCTTAACTGACCAGAAATGTTTAGTGAATCCACCCAACTAGATAACGTGCTTGTGGATCCAAACCCTGTCTATTAAATGTTTTATTACATTCGATCTGTACGTCCAGCTTTGGGAATTAACTGTGGTAATCCTGGTATAATCCAGCATGTTTCTGTTATCGTATCTTTATGCTTAATGCATCAATCCTACCTCAACACTTGTGAAAGGCCACCACCTAACTGATCAAGGCCGCCTGGAATGTTAATGGAAAGTTTCTGTCTGACAATTTTTGATGATCACATAGCATGTTCGCTTACAAGTGTATTCACTTTTAGCAGAAACCTAAGTCTCTGAATGTAACAACATTTAATCGTAAGAATTATCAATATAATTGTAACATGCACGTAGGCCTACAGAACGCGCAATAAGTGCTGGAAAAGTTCAGCAATGGGAGGCAAGGCAGTTGTGGGACACCCCCACCTGAAGGAGAATAGCCGATTTGCACACTTCCCGATTTCGCTTGATGGGTAATCAGTTAGTTGCAGTTGTGTAAAATCGGGAAGTGCGCAAAGCAGCTATTCGTTACAAGACTTTGACATATTTTGATATTGTGGTTCAGTAACAAAAACAACTACCACAAGTTATATAATCCCCATGGTCCTGAGATTTAGAAAAAAATCTTTTAAAATTTTTGAAGATTGAAAAAAAAAAACAACTAATTTCTTTGAAACTGACATTCCTGTTCCATCCCTGGATATGGTTTAAACTGATTACATTACCATGACCACAACAGCCACAATTGGAAGCATGTGGAACAAATAACTCTTACACTTAATGTATTGTCATGTAGTAAACGTATAAATCTCTCAAAATAACACTTCACTGAGAGACCATGTCATTTCAGTGTCATGTGGAGAATGAAACTACGTTCAAACAGAACCCCCAGCCTACTCTATATTTATCAAATACAATGTTTTATATACAGATTATTTTCCCTAGCAGACCTGATAATGTTATACACAATTATTAGTATATATTCGTTGTTATAAGCATTTGTATATTACCCATTCTTTTACTGTTGTATAAATTAGGCCAGATGACTCTTCTGCTGTCAGAAGGGTCGACAATGCCATACTATTATTTTGACTCATAAGAGATTAGAGCGGGATCTGTGGCTAGCATCTGTGGCTGTAGCCTACATAATGCCATATCATAGACTAAAGAGTAGGTCCTGCTGAAACAGATTCGATCTGGAGTCCCGGCTTCCCAAATAGTGCTTGGCCGGCAGACTCAAACGAAAATGTTTAGTGACAGACTTATGGAATGGCTGCTCAATCAATGCACGTCCAATTGCTTCATCCTCATCTAATTAATTAGGTAAACACTTTAGTATAAGAGTGTATAGCACGTAAATAGTGCAAGCATACATTTTGATTTTTCTTTTCTTTTGTAAAAAATAGTCAAAAGAATTAAAATGCACAAAGTAAAGAAAAATATTAAGCCAAACACGCTTAATATAGGAAATAGGAGTAAATAGGAATTATTAGGGGAAAGATGCGTTGCTACGAATGCACTTTGGGGAGCAACAGAAATCTTAATGTCGTGAGGAAGCGTGCAATTATGGGCTAGTATGTCTATTCGTACGCCTATTATCTGGTCCCTCTACAAGCATTCTGCCACTTATGTGGTGTTGCCATAGTTTGCCATTCTTCAAACGGGGTGGATGATTGTCAAAAGCAGAGCATGCACTGGTAGACAGATTTATGAGTTTGGTTGCCATTAATGTAGTCAAACGCGATCATTGTATTCCTTAGGACTTTCATCCATGCTGATCACTAATAAGAAACCACTACTGAAGTGAAAACTGTGGTCAAAATTCAATATCATACTAATCCCCTGTGGGCACTTTAAGCATGAACGTGAAAATATCAGGTGTGTAAGGTGATAACCATGACCAGACTTACTACATATTTCGTCTGTTTACGTTTTGTCTCAGTCTTATTAAAATATCATCATTATTATGTATTAATTGATATTAAGTGGCTTTCAAATATGTGCTATGTGTTCGCTTAAGGTAAATTTTATCACCTGTGATTAAGATTCGTGGTGGTTTAGCACTTTCGTTCAGAAGTCCTCCTTGAGACTCGATGCCTGTGTCGCGTTGCATCCTCGCATCTGTAATAGACACACTGGGACGTGTGAGCTTTCGCGGCCAAGAAAAGAACTGGTTTCGAGCTTGTGCATGACGAAGTAATTGTCCAGCTTTTCCTGTTAGAGTGGTCATTGTTGTCATTGTATATGCCCACGCTAAATTGCTTTTCCTGAGGGAATGGACACAACTGATAATGACTGACTGCACAATGAAACCGAGCCGTGTATTAAAAAAGGGAAACAAGCCAATATTACGACATTAAGTTGCTGTAGTGGTTACAGATGCATATAACATATTGGGAACTAAGACCATTTTGCTGGAAAGATCTGAGGTTAAAACACTTTAGTGCAGTTTTTGCATCGAGCTTCCTGTGCTTAAGACTAGCTTTGTACTGAAGCTTTTTTCACGAATGTGTGGCCTAAGCATTATGGAGACATTTAACCGTCCCCATTACCCTTACATGTGTGTGTGCCTTTAGATATTAAACCTCGCAGCAGCTTTGCTATCTTTTCGCTGTCTCTGCTGTCATATGGTTTGGGTTAAAATTTCGAACTTGTCTGTCCGTGAACAAAATATCACACAAATGTTTGACTGATAAAACTTACTTTTGGTGTAGCCTTTCAGCACCACCACCTCCCTCCGCCCCAAACAACAGCTGATTCAATTCTGAGTAAAAAATAACATTGCCTTAGATGGTAAGTGTTGGGGTAAGACTCCGAAGGTTTTGGCCAATGGAAATATTGTTCGAGTGCCAAAAGCAGCTAGATCACAAGGTAGACGTGTAATCAATGTTAATCATTTATAGGAAATCCTATATGCTCATTCCAACAGCATCATTTGGGCTTGACCTTATCTGACCTTCAAATATCAAAAAGGTAATTTATATTTTTACCCCCACCTATCGCCCACAAACGCCATAGTTACATCGGCCAAATTCGAGGTCGCTCATATTTCAAACCCCTAAATATCACACAGGAGCGCATGTAGGTGTATATTGGAATTTTGAACTATAAAAGGATGCCATGTAAGAGGATTGCACCTAGATATAACCTATAGTGACCCTGGAAGATTAGATTCGGGTTTAATAAGATTTTCCCTTAAGTCAATCCTCATATCAGGGTGAAGTTGAACTAATTTGCATATTACTCCATGCACATTCAAGCAGCAATACGCTTTTTGGGACGGGCCAGGTTTCCCATTTTCATTTTAGTTACTTTCTAGTAGGAAGGTTGTAAGTTGTATTACAATCATGTACGGGGAAATGTGACAGCCAGGAACGGAAATGTCATATACCCATGCATCTAGCAATCTCTAAATCCCAGTGTTGTTCGACGAGTAAACGTTTTCAGCTGCTGTGTACAGCTTGGCCAGCTTAGAAACCATTCAACTGAATGGCATGAAAATGACCGTCACCTTATTTGATACTAAAGTCAAGAGTATCCCTGTCCGATCATAAACATGTGTACACAGACAAGTGTACCGAACGGACTTATCATATTAATGATCGGGAATGAATCTGCTGTGCCTTCCTTCCGATAAGAGGACTAAATTTATAAAACAAATTACATTTGAATAAACCATATAAACCAAATCATTATATAGAAAAACAAAGTATTATCAAGACCTATTTGTGTGATATTAGCTATCATTTTTCAATAGATTAAGCTGTTGTTTTAGCAGTTTTAGCTCCTCTGATTAAAAAAACTTATTCTGCCAAAATCAGTGACAACACACAAATGGTTTTGGGGTTTCTTGAACAGTAACAAAAGTGATACGGTTTCTCAGGCTAGCGGGTAGGCCATTCCAAGCCATTGATGCACCACATGCAAAACGTCACTCTCCATAAGTTTCCATTCTAGTCTTTGGGATCAACTGGAGATAAACTTTTAGAAGATAGAAAGAGACGTGCTGGTGTATATCAAACCAAGATGTCACTGACATAACATGCTAACATTCCTTTTCAAGCATGAAACACTATGAGGCAAAGTTCGAAAGTGACCGTCATGCATTGATAAGCCGAGAGCCGGTGTAAATTACGTAGCACAGGCGTGATGTGACAAATGCGTCGTTAGTAGCCAAAGTAATAAGGGTAGTAGTAGTGGTAGCATAGTAGTAGCAGCAGCAGCAGCAGCAGCAGCAGCAGCAGCAGCAGTAGTAGTAGTAGTAGTAGTAGTAGTAGTAGTAGTAGTAGTAGTAGTAGTAGTAGTAGTAGCAGTAG
>JAAUYG010068993.1_pt1 | contig 11006 bp, 5 predicted proteins | sample 7278091 | NCBI WGS metagenome assembly JAAUYG01 (sample SAMN14350201, study PRJNA611818) | marine sediment metagenome | isolation source: surface marine sediment (0.6m) | place: French Polynesia: Moorea | collected 2018-08
ATTTGCACTACAATTGCACATTATTGCTGAGAATGGGTGTGCACTACATGTATATACCGGATGTGCACGGGGATACATAAATTTGAGAATACACCATGCACTGACTTAATTAGTCTAACTCCGTCAGGCGATTGTGGGTCCGCTATGACCGCTAGCGCTGGCTCCCCCAACAATTTGGTGCAGGCTGTAATCATAACGTAGCGCACCAAAGACTGACGTCAGTAGGCTAGCACTCGTATACTCATATACACTGATATACTTGATTGCTATCGTCTGTGTGAGGCTTGAGCTGGGCCCTACCAACATTTCAGATTCCTAATATTTAACTTATGTAAAATTATAAGTGATACAAGTGAACGGACCTTTGTGTTGAGAAAAATATCCAGATCCAAATCCCTCCCAGGAAAGTTAGCTGCGAGTCAGCTGTATCCTGTATCCAACCAGAACCAGAAGAACCCACTTAACTATATTAATAGCCAAAATTAGCTGTCATTTTACCCGGTGTTTACGGCTCCCTTCTCTGCATCAGTTGAGCCTGGTCCCTGAGCCTGGTTGGAACCCTAGAGGGTCTGTGCATCTGTCCTTATCTGCTAATGCACCGCTCTTTATTATTATTTTGTATGAACTTGACCAACGTATATGTTATACACGGGCAAATAAAGCCATTCTGATTGATTCTGATTCTTATGACTCTTATTCTCATTACCTGAGGTTAATTAGTCATGCAATGCACCTGTACTTTGACCAGTTGACAAACGTACTCTTGTCATCAAAGGCACCGGCGTGCTTGCCCGGAGGTGTCTATCAGTTCTATAGCTACCTCCCACACGACAGAGCCACTGAGCGATATTGACAGTAAAATCAGAACGTAAACAAACACCGACAACCGCAGAAAAGAAACCCTAACTAGAACGCACGCTGAGCGCTAGCAATTTCCACAAGCACGGAAATTCGATAGAATACGCTTGCTGCTCTTGCCGCTGATTGGTCGGGCGGGAGGCGTGGTCGTGTTTGGGGGCAAAGGTCACCTGGGTTCATGAGACTAGGTCAGCTGTTTCATTAGCAAAATATATTCGTCGTAAACATGTCCTTGGTCCGGGGAATCTGTCGAATTTCTTCTGCGAGAGCCGTCTTTCGGATCGTGGACAGGAAAGCGGCCATACGGTTGGCCTCCTCATGGTCTGGTGTTTGTGCAGTGCCCGGTAGAAGAACTGTCTTCCCTTCGAATGCCTGGACGAAAGTAAACAACCATGGACCCTGCACCGGGGTTGGCCTACTGAATCAACTGGGCTGCAGAGCTTATACGACAGGTTTGGCTTGTGTTTAATATCTCAGTTGTTAATCATTACCGGCACGCAGTCTTCTATTTTTTGCTGCTAGACTTTATGACACCTTATGGTCTGTATGTAAATGATATTTTCACCCATTAGGCCTATAAAAATCAATATTTTATCTATTATAGTTACAATGATATGGCCACTACGTGCCTGCGTTACATAGAAGAAGCCTACAGCCGTGATTCACCGACAGTACGCCGCCTAAAATGTGTCGAGCCCTTCGTCTAATAATTATTGCCAGGGGCTGTATATGGAGTTAGGGAGTCCGTTTCTTTTTAACGCCCCCCCCCCCCCCTTTAGTAAATTACTGGTAGTGAGCCTAAAAATTCTATTTTATATTTTCGTGATTTGTTCCTGGTCGTAAAAAAAGTTTTCTAGTGGTTTTAATAAATCAGAAATTAGGCATATTAAATTTGCGATCTACCCCAGTATTATTTTGTATGTAAAATGTTCTAGTATTTAAAAGAGACATTAATTTAATTTCTAAACTGAAAACAAAGTCTTCCTGCCCAAATTATGGCTTCATATCATTGGACCCGACCTTGGATCATCGTTTGAATTGTCAATGAACAAAGTTCTAATTTTGTATGGGGACGTTTACTTATGAAAACGTTTACTTATGAAAAACATTTTAATGTTGATGAGAGCATTCTCACAAAAAAATACATGTACCAAATTCAGAAGCAGCAGCATCACCATCACCACCACCACCACCAATAATAATAATAATATTATTATTATTATTATGATGATGATGATGATGATGATGATGATGATGATGATGATAATCATAATAATAGTAAATGATTGCACAAAAAGTGTAAATACAAAAATAGCTTTACATGGTTCTATTTTGGAAAAATTCTTTGCAGGAAGTAGAAACTTAATGTGGCAAGCAGATTGAAATATTATTTCAAGTCTTAATATGCTTTAAATTGTTAGGCTGGAACACCGAGCAATGACGTAACTAGCACTTGCTAGCCTGAATCGCGTGAAACGTAAACGTGACGCTTGCTGCGCCATATCGCATTGAATAAAATGTTCGAATGAAGAGTTCTGAAAGCAGAATTGTGACTAAATATCCATTGACCATACTCTGTAATGCGCATGCAATGATACCCATCTTGTCAAGAAGAAATTTCTGCTATTAACCATCTAGAGGTACATTTATGTTCTCGCATACCAACCATTTTGACTAGTACATTTTGCAAGTGGTATGTTATATAGTACCGGTATATGAACAACTGATGAAGGTCATTCCAGTTTCTAGTGTCTGAATACGTTACTGTAGCCATAGACATGTACACGCAGGCTACCCGAAATGCTGGCAGTGATTACTGGCCCGATGTTCATGATACACAATGGGGGTAAGGTACAATTTGTGGTCGGCATATCTTTTTCAGAGGACGATGATAAAATATATGTCTCTGATGACGTCAACTTTGATGAGGTACGGAAGGCCGTTAGTGACGGGAGCATGGTATTCCTGGATGTGAGGCGGCCAGCTGAAATCACAGATACTGGTCGCATTGGGAACGCCTTCAACGTGCCGGGTATGTCAGCGGTTTAAAATACTGAATTAATTTATCCATATGCATTTGGAATACATGTTCTGTGATGCAGTATAACATATAAGGACGTAATAGGACAGTCGTTTGTATATTAGTTTATATACTAATGGTTCGTCACGGATATGATTATCAGTGCATGAACTTCAACTAATCTTAAAATGAACTTTTAGCAAGTCAAAAACGTCACGCCGATTTCAGGAAGTGTATACTTGTATAACCTTGGGGCTGTTTATTTGTGCAGCCGATTTCAAGAAGTATATAGGCCTACAGTATACTTCTATAAATTTGGCGATGCTTATTCGTGTATAATATTATATAGATCGTAACAGGACTGTGGAAGATAATCATTTACATGTATCATTGAAGGTGCACAATTATGATAGCTTAATATACATGTATAGACAGCCTGCTGTAACATTATACTGCACACATTTTCTTATTTTCTGGGACAAAATAGTAAATATTAAAGCCATAAATATTTTTGTTGAGATTCATGTTGAACTTCACAAATATACCGCTCTGAAATATGTGAGTTGCGGCAATTTCATCTTTTATTGCCCGTGCGCGACGTGGCCCACTTTAGCGGGCCTTCACTTGTGCAGAAAAGTGTCTCGAACGGACAATTTGAACTGTTTAAAAATCTATTCAAGTAACTCCTACCATCGCATAAATGTAACGCTATCACAGTGACTGCGCATCCTAGCCACAAGGCCATGTGTATGTATTATTGAACTTGTATAAAAGTTATGAAATATGCCTGTTTCAGTGGAAGAGCTGATGGATAGCTTGTCTCTGAAAGGGGATGACTTCCATGCCAAATACGGCTTCCGGCGAGGAGAACTACGCAACAAACCCATTGTCGTCTATTGTCGCTCAGGCAAACGCGCATTGGATGCTTGCGCAATACTAGACACATTCGGGTTTAAAAGGTGTTTATCATGTTTATCTCATATAGTGTAGACCAAGGCTTAAATATTAGTTTATTCGTGGGCAACCTTTCTCTTCCATGGGAACATTTCATTAGCAAATCGTCATGTGCCAATAAACAGTAAATTTATTTGAAATTCCAGCTACGCAAATCTTACCGAAATTTCATACATTGAAATGAGCGTTTCGATCTTATTGTTATAGGCAAAATAGATTGCTAACAGGCAAGTTTACCGATGGAATCAAAATGCACACCTTAAATTACTGGTTGAATGACCCCTGTTGATTCTATGGTAACATTAGCAACTAATTGAGAAGTATTTGCCTTGTCCAATAAATTGCCCAAACTACATGTAGTGACATTTGTCAATCATTGGTACTGCGAATTTCAAACCTAGAGCGCCCACTTACATGGCCTTGAGAAGTCAAAGACATGTAGTTTAATTCCTTCTCAGTATGTTATTTGCTGCATTTTAAGAGGGTGGGGGGTAAGATTTTAAGGACTAACAAACGTTCTTGTTGACCTACAATGCTGGTCATGCTTGCTATGCATTTAGTACACAATGTACAATGTATTTCGAATTGAGATCGATTGGGAACTTGTTCTTTGTGTGATATACAGCAACTACATGTATATTATTGACCAGTTGTGGAAAAAAATCAATAGCCATCCAGAAATAGACTGATGACTATTGATCAATTATCGACATTTAATTTGTTTCAACTTTTAACATTTTTCTCTGCAGCCAAAGGCTTCAACCAGTCATTCGATTGTAGACAGCTTTCGTGCTTCTATTTTCAGTGTTAAACGGTACCCAGGAAGCTGGTTGGAGTGGGAGGAGCTATACTATGGCAAATAATGGAATGACCTTTGACCTGACCTGCTTATCGATCGTGCTTGTGGCCAATCATATAAACATGCTATGGATGCTGTATACCTGTCTGTACCGTTACGCCGGGGTATGCTTGTTGAAGTGGTCAGAGAAACTTAGTACGACAGGGCAATGTCACACTGGCGTCGGCAAACTATGGGACTTCCGCTAAAACTGAAGTACTAGTAAATTGATGAAGCACACTGCAGGATGATTTATACACGGTCCGAATTCAGAAAAATCTTTTTTTTGTTCAATATCTAGAATGGTATTTCATTTTAGCTTTACTTCTAAAGCTTTGAATTTAAAAGCAAAATCCATATGACACCGCGTACATGTAACTGATAACCAACCGGATGTTACTGATTAAATAGAGAGTTATCATTTTATCACGGAGGACTGAATATTTGTGTAACAGTAATCTTTTTGGTCATTTCGTCAGATCCATTGCCTGCATCTTAGTTTAGCCATTTATACCCATACGTAAACTTGTACGTGTACATGGTTTGCTCATATTATACAGACAGTTTGGTGCTTACTTGAAAATGCCTACCCTGTGACCTGACTACCACATTCCTCCGACCATCAGACATGCCCTATATTTTCACACCACTGCTCACACTTCCTTTACGTAGTCTGTGTACCTGGTATTCATTGCACGGTATGGTAACTGGACTAAGCCAATGTACATGTGTAATGGCTGACTCTTGGTGAAGGTATTGGTGCTTAATCTTTCTATATGTATGCCTATAATGTATTACACAATTAGTGTACGCAGGTGTGTATATTTTACTGCTACAAGGAGAATTTCCAGAGTTACTAGTATATACATTTGTGTCTAGATTCTAGGTGTTCATATGTAAATGTAGCAAGGCAATGGCGACATTTATTCAGTGTAGGCATAGTTCATTCCTTATCAGTACCGAATATGTGTGAATTACTACCCAGAAGCATCATACCAGTAAGTTTAATGTATGTTAGTATGTAGCGTGTGATGTTTTGATGTAAATCTGTAAACGTACATGTATAAATCTACATGTGCAAAGCTTACATTGCACTGAGAATCTACTGGCTAATTTTTTTTTTTTTTCTGCTGGCTAATTTTGCTTTTGGAAGAAAATCCGTAACGTGTTCCAATAACAGCGAAGGCGCATGAGTAATATATATATATATACATCACTTCTGTTCAGAGTTTTGCCTTTATATTGTATGGAGTTATATTTCCTAACTCTACATGTAGGTTTCTGCGATAGTTTCAGCTGTGGTTAACCCTCGTGTTTCCCTGGCCTGCTTACCAAATTCGGCTTCACTTTCCCGATCTCCACTATGCAGTATTACCTGTAGTACTTCTGTTGTATAGTATTGAAGTAAGCTATTGGTCAAGAGAGTATCAGAGTTGAGTTACTGTGTCTAATGTTGGAGGACGGGACAGCCATTGCGTTTTCCTTATACTAGTAGTATATGTATTCTTATATACCAAATGGTATGCCTACTTCTTTGCAGATCTCCATCACACAATGTTATCTTTCAGTCACTATTCATGTTTGCATCCGTACCGGTTTTGCAATTGCAAGGGTCATTAGATCGGTTTCACCTTAAATGCCACCTGTGGCAGTGAACGTATCATAACGGACTCTGCTATGAAATCATAACGCCAACTTGAGCTTCAATCCGGTACACTGTACAGGGACAGCGACGGGTTAAATATAGTAATATATCAATGTAAACCCCACCATGCACAGCGTGACTGCGGGTTAAGTGGTTCTTCCAAATCAAGGAAATTGCATAGTAAAATAGTTTAGTCGACCCTCGGGGTTCATCACATTTTCCACTGATGTTAATTAACACTGTTGTTCCACGTGTTCTGCGAATGAAAGTTTGAAATGAAAACGGCTCATAACAAGACAACCTTGCTTGGTGGGAGGTCATGATACTTTTGGCAGTTTCATCTGATTACTGAACGGTACCGGGTGCTGGTGTTCGCTACGATACAGTAGAACCTGTCTTGAAAGACCACCCAATTGGCCACCAAAATGTGGTCTCTCAACACAGGTGGCCTCTGGTGACAGGTTAAGTTCTATTGAAATGTATTTCCTTCTGCCAAGAATGTGTGGTCTTTCAAGACAGGTGGACTTTCTTGGCAGTGGTCTCTCAAGACGGGTTTCACTGTATTAGAAACACAGCCCGTATTAACGTTACGCCCCCCTCACGTTGAAGTTGATGTACTAGATCTATCAGATTTTTTTTCTGTCTGTCACTGTACGGGTGTCGAATTAGGCCTTTTTATAAATGAAAATGGCAATGTTGGATCGAGTGACATAATTTGGTAACCACGATACATGACAACTGTTACTTAAGTAAATGTGTCCGAATATACAGATTGTACTGATTGCGTGGTGTTTCAATCAGCAACCTGGGTTCGCTATGTCATATTGTAGAATATAGTTGCGTTTGGTGTCATTTGTATTACTCGCCAGATTTCTTTTTATGCTACAGTGCTTATTAAGGCAAACTTTCACGGCGTTGGACGTCCATACATGGGGCATTCAGTAGCTTTCACGATCTGCATGTTTGTGATTGAAAAGTGCAAGCGCAGACCATGGATTTTGTGTTAACGTCATTCGTGGGAAGAGTCTGAGAGTGTCAATGTTCCAATGCCTTTGCTTGCGTTATACGTGCTTCATATGTAATACAGCGTGCGTAGCAGAGATGGAAAACATGTGCTGTTACTGTAAACATTATCGCGGGGTATTGACATTAGTGCCGCTAATGTATCGGGGAGGAATATAATGGCAGACTTGGGTTTACGTAGTTTAGAATTGCTTGACACAATGACATCGACCGATAGAAAACAATAAATTGCGCTAACCGCTGGGGACTCTGCTTCAGTTGCATATTAGACATAAATTGTACACGTACGATAGCTCTTACTAGGTAGTTTGCAGGACAAAAATAGGAAAATATGTAGTAATTATAGATAGAGCTTTAGTACTTGTCATTACTACATGTATGTAAATAATGTTGGGCTATACTATATATTAACAATTGAAAGGTACAAACTGCAATTTACACATCAAATGTCGACCAGGGTGATGTGTGCTTAATTAAATTAAAATGTATGCATAATTTATGGATCATTTTACCATTTGTGCGATGGGTAAGTTTTTAAACAGATATTTAATTATGAAAACTGAATTTATGCGCCCCTTATCAAGTTTCAATGGGGCACGTTAACGTTCTTAATGAATTTAGTCAAGTGATAACGGCCCGCTTGTAGGTAATATACACAGTAATATAAGCTCTGATATGGATGCATTGCATGGCGGCGTTTATCTAGCTTTGCTGTCCACCGACGCAGTTATTGGTTTTGTTCAAAAATCGCACTCGTGTTTTAATTACTGTTGATCATACGATGCATTGACGAATAAAAGAGACTACCGACATCGATTTTGAAGTTACTGATTTGTTGGTAGAGATTATGAACTTCAGAATATTTTTCTGCTCAGGCTGTCTTCGCCATGACAGATTAAATATTCCAGTCCCAGTGTTAAGAGACAGCCGCTGGAAACCATTTTGCGAAGTCAGTCTTGTTACTAAACCAGTGAGTCCTTTGTTCCAAAAATAGTTCCACGCCAATAGCTAATTAAGTGTCGCCCGCTTCGGTACGACAGAAACCAATCAGAGAATATTCTAAACCCTTCATCATCCATCTTACCATTAGACCATGTACTGTACATGTAGACGGAGTGCATGCATTGCTGCAGTTAAACAGCGAATCCATGGCGCTGCTTGATACATTATCGCCGTTTAATACATGATCCGATAAAAGCCTTCCATTCATTTCTTTACAGTGCACGCACGCTTCCAGCATTTTAGAGGACTTCCCAACAAGATCATGAAGACATTTTGTTTTCCTGACACTTTTCAAAATGGCTTCCAATATTCATGTAAAGTCTCTTTAACTATTAAGTAATATATAAAGGACATACGTATTGTGTTTGGGACAAGTAGTATGTCCAATCGTCAATAATTGGAACAGTCATACTACGTACATACTTTAATAAAAGTGGAATAGAAGCAAATTGCTATCTAGAAGAATTTATTTTTTCCAAAATACAATCATGTACATTTACATGTACATGTACCACCGGTGTCTGGGGATGCTGAAAAGCAAAATGTGCCACAAGGCATTTACTGTACATACATGTAGAATGTACCTACATACACGTTCTTCCGTATGACCTAATGTACTCAATTTTTAACGCTACGGTTATATAATGTACATTATAAAATCGTTCTTATTGCCCACCAAGGAATACAAAGAGGGCTGGAGTGTTACGTTAATGGTGTGGGGAAATTTCGGAATTCAGCCGAAATTTAGACATTTTCTCGCTATACACAGAGTATCTTCTTCAGCGTTTAGAAACAGATCACATGAAACATGTTGTAGCTGAAGAAACTCTTAGCGGCAAACTTCCTCAGTGCACATGCTATTGTATATTTTGTTTAGTGTACAGTTCAATGACAGAAGTAAAAATGAGACACTCCTTCTCGAAATATCAAAACTTTGGACTCCACAGTTACTGCTATATCTTCTTCTTATTATGTACATGTAGGTCAACACCATTAAAATAATTGACATCTTGATGAGCACTGCACTTAATTGAATACAACTATTAATGCCTTTTTGCTGATCACATCTTTATCAATATCAGGATAAAATAAATTTAATCCTGCATGATCTGACTGAACCTTTATTATAAATGAAATGTAAGGCGCACACGTTTGGTAACATTCAACGTAGCTTGCATGTGTACAAGTGTATTTCGATTAAAACTAATTTTGATAACCTGGTTCAGTCGGCCGTATATGTTTGTTAATGCAGCCACTGAGAACGTAGCGGGTGGTTGTCAAGCCACATGCCATACATGCAATATACACTGCTATTGACAATGAAGATAATTTAGGAGAGGGAAAAGGTGCATATCTTTGGCGCACTGACAAGGAATAAAATATTGGGGTATGTTAGATGTATATATCGCCAGGCAAAAACTGCCTGTTGGGGGGATTACAAGCCACCCGGAGAGCTCATGGGAAAAGACGACACACACTCATGTACATGTACGAAAGGCAGTAATATAATTTCTTGGATATACATTCAGATGAAGTTACATAAAGCACATGTAGAAACTACATGTGTTACCTACAAAGATTTGCTTCCCCTGTACATGGAACAGTATACATGAGTACCCAACAATATATCCTTGTATAACATACTAGCGCATGCGAAGGTTACTTGCGAAATGGCGGACTATTCATGAATTATTTGTGTCCAATACATAGCTAAGCATGCAGCGGAAAATCAGGAGATGTATCTCAAACTATCTGTCATAAAATATTGTTGGTGATTATATGACTGCGTACCGTCTGCATATTACTGAACAACAAAATATTGGGAGCAATTAGATTAATAATTCCCGCTTGTGAGTGTGAATGTACTTTATTGGCAACCGCAGGTTGGATTTGCTACATCAATGATAAAACATATAAAATAACAAAAAGCATTAAAACAGTAAGATTAAGATGTTACATATTACTACAACTCCTTCGCATATTTCTACAGCGTTATTGCGTTAAAATACACATTACTGGCAGTTCCTCAAACTCCATGGAATAAAAGACTGAGAATATCGATTGGTTCTCGCCTTAATCAGTGGATATACATTATGTGACCTTAAATCGTGGCCTAACTCTCTATATGGAGGCAATAGTTCATATAACTTGTGCGAGCTACTTTTAATTTTATTAAAATATTGACGACAGATCATATCCCTTCTTTGTGCCAGTATGTTCAGGTTCAACGAGGCTAAAATATCGTTGTAAACTTTACCAGGGTACACACAGCGCAATGCTCTATTCTGAATTGTTTCAATACTGTCTGACAGGTACTTTGGTAAGTGAGAGTGCCATACTGGCCTGATAACACTGAGATAGATTTTCACTAAATCGCCTTGGCTAACGCCACACCTTTTTAATCGGTGCAATATATACACTCGTTTGGCGGCCTTGGCAACAATACTTTCTACACGTTTGTTCCAAGTCAAATTTGATGTTATGGTGACACCCAATGCTTTAACGTGTTCAACCCTTTCAATTTCTATGCCGTCAATTCGAATATTAGGAATATCATTTACGTGGTCTGAATTTCTGCAAAAACATATTATCATTTCTTTAGTTTTATTTCCATTTATGCGCATATCGTTATCTTTGGTCCACCTGTTGGCCATGTCGATTGATTC
>JAAUYG010091358.1_pt1 | contig 11006 bp, 17 predicted proteins | sample 7278091 | NCBI WGS metagenome assembly JAAUYG01 (sample SAMN14350201, study PRJNA611818) | marine sediment metagenome | isolation source: surface marine sediment (0.6m) | place: French Polynesia: Moorea | collected 2018-08
GCTTTATAGAGTTGTGTGTGTGTGTCATCATGGAGGACCCCTCCTGGCTGGCTGACCCCCCCCCCCCCCCCGGGTGGGGGGGGTGGGGGGGGGGGCCGTTAAGGTGTCTAGGGGGACTTGTTTTTTGGGCGGGCGCGATGAAGTCATGTACGTGTCGTCGTGATAGACCCCCCCCACACCCCCACCACCCAGTGATCAAGTGATGGGGGCATGCTCGACCTTTACGCTGACGAAGCGTACGTCCAAAACAGGGGACCCAGAGCATCTTGTGGCTTTTGGATGTTCAGACGTTGAACGTGTTCGTCATAATTGTGCGAAGTCCATTTATGGTCTGAGCACCGAGCAGTTACGACAGGGTGGCCATTTTGTGGTTCAGACACAAATTTTGTCCCAGGACCTCTGTCACACAATGGGAGGTGGGCTGGATGAAATGCACTATTCAATTTGGTCTGATGTGGAAACAAGAGACAAAGGGGGGTGGACTTCGCACCGCAGTTGCCTCAGCACTGTTTCTGGTTCCCATTGAGCACAAAGTGTGCATGTCACGTCCGCGCAACACGTCAGCAGTGGTTTGTACTTGCAGCATTACTACCAACCCACACCTCCTGGGCCGTGCGGCAGGGTGCAGCAACAGCACGCAGCAGCAATGGCAGCAGCGGTACAGTGGCAACAGCAACAACGCCTGTTGCACCACCACCATCACAACCACGCCTTGATGCATCAACAGCAACAACAACAACAGCAGCAGCAACAAAACCACGCCGTGGTTCAACAACAGAACGCCTCCACAGCGCCAGTCCCAATCAGGACCAACGCCAACGCCGTTGCCCACAAAGAAGCCAGCGTACAACACATGAACGCCGTCAGTCACCACGGCTCGGGAATCCCTGACGCCAGCGCTTTAACCGGACAACCACTGAAGCTGCAGCCGCGTAGAGGGCACTCCGAGTCGCCGCATGCTAACGCCCTTGCCCCGAAGGCCGCGGTCCCAGCGCCCGCAGGCGTCAATAACGCCAGCAATGCGATGCTGACCGTGAAAACCGGCGCCCAGGCCCAGGCTACTCCACACGCGGGACAACCTGTGTACAAGCTCGGCCAAGGCCAGGGTAGCCCCAGTGTGGTGGTGAGTCCAAAACCACAGGCGGACCCTGCTGGGGTGGTGGCCACAGGTCAGGGTCAGGGTCAAGATCAAACAGTACAAGGTCAACAGGTTCAGGTTGGACAAGTGCCGTCACTGCTGTCACTGGGTGTGCCCAACACTGCTGCGCACTCGCGGATGATCCAACAGGGCCAGTCGTTCTTCCAGCCAGGGCAGCTGTTACCCGCGATGTGGACTGGACCACCGTACCCCGTACACACCATGCCAGGGGCCTTCAACCCTGCAGCCCAAGCACAGGCCCAGGCGTACTTCCAGCACCAACTCGCGCACATGGCCCGGCACCACCACCGTGTGGCTGGACCACAACCCACTGTAATGCCGCTGCAAGTGGCTCCACCAGCAGGGGCAAACGGAACGCAATCCAGTGCTGTGGCTCAACCAACAGGGTCAACCAAAATGCAATCTAGTGTTGCAGCTCCACCAATGGGATCAGTTGCCGGTCCACCAACAGGGACAACCAGGACGCAATCCAATCTGGTGGCTCCAACAACAGGGCCAGTTGTAGGAGGTTCAACTGGAACACAATCCAGTGTGTTGGCTCCACCAGCAGGAACAACCGAAACACAATCCAGTGCTGTGGCTCCACCAGCAGGGTCAATCGGAACGCAATTGGTTCCCAAGGTGGCCCCATCAGCACCTCCTGCGTTCGTCACACCGCAAGCGCTGATAGTCCCGCCACCTCAGGTGCCACCGGCCTTTCCGGTGATGCGAGCGAGTTTTGCCCAGGCAGCGGCAGGGGGCGCGAGTAGAGCCCCGGGGCACGTAGTTTCCGGTGAGAAGGGCGCCGGTGACGCGAGCTGGCCGCCCCGTCGCGGCGCAGCGCCCCCACCCCCGCCCGGCTTCCCCGCTCCCCGCCCCGGCTCAGGGCGCCACCCCGCCACCACTGACGTCTCCCCTGCAGCACCCACCGCCGCCGCCTCCAGCAAAGCGCCGCAAGTCGACGAACAGGTCAGTCGCTTATCTCTCTTTCTGTGCTGCTGCGATGTTGTCTGATGTTCTCTCTCAGTCTTTTGAAGGCTTCTCATACATTCCAGAAATTCCTTGGAAATCTTGGAAAAAAAATAAATGATAAAATCATGGGAAAAGGATTCTAAATCTAAGATTTTTTTTCGCAAAAAAATGGAAAAAAAAAACCCCAAAAAACCTGGAAATTTTGGTAGCTTTGTGCAAAAATAGCTGGGGAGGTCATACACTGAAACAACAAGAACTGTCCTCCTGGCTTTGGAATCTGGAAAGTCATGGAAGTTTGTGGAATTTGGTAGCAATGGCAAACTCTATTTGCTCTATTAGCGCCACTGTTTTCAATGTGAATCCTTGATGCAGCACTTGTTTACTGCCGTGGTATCCATGGATACAGCATTTGCGTTTGCGGCTTCGGGCTACGCGGGGCACCTAAACCTCTCCAATGTTTCTGATCTGCAGGTGTGACAGTTTGAAGAGCATACCGAATTGGACTGACAAGCGTTGCTTGTTACGATTACCACAGGGCCCAGTTCACACAGGAGGCGGAGTGGTCAATATAAGTGTTCACACAGCGTTTGCAAATGTGCTTACATGTCCTGTGTGAATTGCAGGTGGTGTTCACGAGTCCGTTCCTGCAGAAGGAGATCCACGCGTACATCCTGCAGACGGAGGGGGCGCGCGCCGCCGAGAGTTTCCTCGGGGTGATCCAGCAGCACGGCGGGGTGGGGCCGCCTCCGCCCGGGGCAGTGCGTGGTTCCGCCGGGAGTCCAGCGCCTCCGCTCGGGGCCTCGAGGGGTCCGGTCGGGGGTCCAGCCCCTGCCCCAGCCGTGAGGGGTCCCGCCAGGAACCCAGCCCCAGCTCCCGTGGTCCCCGGGGTCCAGCCCCCGGAGGTGCAGGTGCCGCTGAAACCCGTACAGTCGGACCGTGTTCTGGACCACCTCCTCCGCGCAGGTGGTAAGTCTGACTGCAGTGCTGTCACAGCATTGGTGCGTGGTGTCCAGTAAACTAGAAGCAGTTCTGGGGCAACTGCGGTGCGAAGTTCACCCCCCCCCCCTTTGTCTCTTGTTTCCGCATCGATGGGTACGTGGGGGGGGGTTTATGTTCTCCAAAAGGTGTTGTGACATCCAAATTTTGTCTGAACCACAAAGCGGCCTCCCTCCCCATAACTGCCAGTTGTTCAGACCATAAATGGACTTCGCACAACAAAGAGAATAGGAAGCCAGGTTGAAGTGATCTGGAAAAAGAGGCAGAGCAGGGGTAGTTTTATAGAGATTTGTGAAGCTGTACTGAAGCTTCCAGAGCTTTACAACGGGGTATTGGGTGTGCTTTACCAATCTGGAAAAAGGTGTTTGCATTCCTGGGGCACTGTAGGTACACACTGCTCACTTTAGTGAACTGTAGTGTTGACACAGCATCAGTGCGTGGTGTGTTGTGTTTGTGTTTTCAATGGCATCACTGTTCCACGTGGAGACAACAGATGAACCAAACTTGACTGATGTGCCGGTCATATTGAAGTGTTGGAGAGACACGCACAAGGTCCTCAAGAACAAATCATGTGCACGACATGAGAAAGGGTGGGAATTGTGTGTTCGTCTGTTATTTTTGCCAAAGACTTTAAAAATAATTCTTAAATAAAATGCTGGTGTAGGGTGTGGTAACCAAACGTGTGTCAAAAGAACAAAAAAAAAATAGAAAAGGAAAGGGAAAATGTTCCAGAGTTTGTTTGCAGAAGCGGTGCATTGTGTGTCGGGTTCATGTCTGTTTGGGTGGCTCATTAATTTGGTTACCAGTTCCATCAGATTCTGTCCATGTATGACAATCTCAATCAGAGAAAAAAAACTTACTTGTGTTTTCAGCAAAGTGTCGACGTTTCAGGGACTGATTTCTGTTTCCGTCACTTTCAGGAGGGAAGTCTCCGAAGCGCGGGACAGTGTCGGTACACGTGGAGGAACCGCGGCGCGTTGCGTCACGTGACTCCGTGACGTCATCACTCTCTCACGACGCAGGCGCAATCACAGCAGCAGCAGCAGTAACTCCCCCTGGTGCCAGACGGGGGTCGGACGACCAGTCACACGCCTCGTCTAACTCCACGTGTTCGCGCGGGGACACGTCGAGCCCGGTGGCCGCCTCTGGTGCCGGGTTCCCGTTCATTGTCCAGTCCGGCATGGGTTCCGCGCACACGCTGACGACCGCGCTGCCCCCTGACGGCTTCTCGCTGTCCATGGACTGGAGTCGGCACGAGAAGACGGCGCAGTACCACCAGCGCGTCTGGGGCCACAGTAACGGCTTCACGCGCCCCGCGCATGTGCACAACGCAACGAACAGCAGCTGGACCCAAACACAGGTCAGTTTTGACGAGTGTAAACACGGTTTGACCGTAGGGCCACACACATGTATGTACCCTTAGTACAGCAAGGCTGGAAGTAGGTGTACCCCTGGCTCAGCAATGCTGCCAAGTGGCTGAGAGCATACCAACAGCTTTAGCAGGACCCTATAAAACCCACTGTCAGCTATTGCCTCCAGGTATTAAGATACACAGACCACTAAAGGCTGGCTTCCTGTACCCTTGCGAACTTGACAGTTTTACACACTTTGTCCCCGTTTCTGTTGCTACCTGGCACCCTCGCCAATCTTCAAAACGCAATCAGGTCCAAGACCAACAGTGAACATCGTCCCGACACACATTTTGTTTGTTCTGTTTGGAGTCGGACAGCGAGGAATCATCCTTTGTTGCTGGAGCTATTCCATTTGAATCTACCACCTCTTCCCAACTTTCAAAAAAAATGTCATTCTGCTTTATTTATTTGTTGACGGACATGACAGACCACAGAGAACAGTCGTCATCTCACAAGGGCCATAACAGTGGCATAGTTGCCGTTTGCACTTCAACAACGGTGGTTTCACGAAAATACAAAGCATAGTTAGTTCAAGCCTCTTGGTGGAAAAAAAGATCTTGAAGAAACAAAGAAAAGAAAGATGACAACACAAAGAGCTTTCTGTTTCTGAACAATCCTGATGGAGAATATTGCCAATTGCACCTTTACTTTGACGGTGCTTGGTTTTCAGGGGAAAGAGTCAACAACCTCTCTTTGTAGAAAAATATCTTGAAGAAAAAAACCCAAATCTTTTTGTTTCAGATGCGAAGCGGCAGCGACTCAGACCAGGAGCTGCAGACGGTGGTCGACACTGTGGTGCGGATCCTAGAAGACGGACTAGAGGAGGCGGAGCCAGCAGCGGCCAATCAGAGCCTGCCTCCCATCCCGCCCAACACGTGGCTCGCACGCGCACCGGAAACCACTCAACACGCAGACGCCGACGCAGGCGCGGGGCCGTTTCCGTTCCTATCTAGTGAGTTACTGCAGAAAAGTGGAGCATTTCCCGGGTTAGACACACAGAATGAACTGCCGTTCTGTGACAGACAATTGTTGGAGAGAAACGGCGCGTTCCCTGCAGGAGACAGAGAGGAGGGAAATTCCCGCCAAAAAAGCAGCGGGGACCCAGTGGAACGCTCAGCGACGCCGCTGTATCTGAGACGCGCCTCAGGTGGGTCTCAAACGCAGCCCAATCTGTCCTACGCCAGTGCGTTGCGCAGTCAACTACCAGTGACGTCATCACCGTCGGACACGGCGTCATTACCTTCTCCACCAATGGCAGCGCAGAACACAGAACCAACTCGGCGTTCCACTGTGACCAATGGCGAAGAGGCTTTCCCGGCGTTGGGAAGCAACGCCAAAGCGAACGCTCCTGGGAAAAACACCAAAAGTAAAACGAAGAAAAACGCCAACGCCGCCTTGCGGCAGGAGGAGAAACTACAGTTGCAGGCACAGAGGAAGCTGCAGCAGGGTCTGGGCCTGCACGTGGGTTCTGTATCATCGCCCAGTCTGTCTCCAGATCTAGAAGACACGAGCTCTGAGGCGAGCCCAGTGACCGAGAGGAGAAGCGGCAAACCGGAAGTTCTCAACAAGAGGGCGCACAAGTCAAGTCACGTGGCTGCGCATGGGCGTGGCGCGCATAGCACCAACAACAACAACAGAAGTGACGCTGCCGGCCCCAGCAACAGAGTCGAATCCTCCAACGGGCCAATAAACGGCGAAGCAGCAGCAACAAGAACAGCAGCAGCAGCAGGAGCAACAACGCCGCACTCGCGCTCAAACAGCGCAGGGACGGACCTGTTGTCGTTGATCGGGCTCGGGGAGCAGGCTGGGTTCCCGGCGGTGCCGCTGGGTGGCGCCTCAGTGCGGTCGCTACTGTACGAGGGCGGGATCGAGGCGAGCGTGCTGGAGCGGCGCGCCCCTCCGTTGTCGTCGTCGTCCTCCGCCTCGGCGCTGCTCACCCGGTCCCTGCTGCCGGACCCCGGGGAGAGCGACACCCCGGCCGACCGGGACTCTGAGCCGGAGCCTGACCCCCAGCGCCCCCTCGTGACGACCACCCTCCTCCCGCCGCCCAGCACGGACCCCGTCACCCCCGACCTGCAACAACCCGACCCCCTCGATCTGCTGCGCAACCTCAACGTCCGGGCCTCACCCGGCACTGAGGCTCTCTACCAGTACTTCCAGTGAATGAGGTTACCCCACCCCCAGATGAGGCTCTCTACCAGTACTTCCAGTGAGTGAGTTTTCCATCCCTTTTCCCAGTGAGGCTCTACACTCCAAAAATAAAAATTAAAAATGATGAATCCAAAACTGAATGCAGAACAGTGAGTTTTCCCTCTCTGGGCACTGATGCTCTCTGCCAGTACTTCCAGTGAGTCCCCTGCCCAGAAGTGAGGTTACACCCCCCCAACCAGAGGTGAGGCTCTCTACCAGTACCAGTACTTCCGCGAGTTTTCTCATCCAGGAAAGGATTCAGAACATCTTCCTGATGAATGAAGGAAACAGTGCAGGGCTCAGTGCCCAAAGCCAACAATTGTGTGAAAAACAAGAGCTTTTTGGGCTGGTGATTTATTCAATGCCATTTGGGCGTGGATGTCTTTGAGGTGTCACACCTTTCAGCCTGGTCAAGAACACACAAGTAGCCACACAGGACTAACCTCAAGTCATCTCTACACAAAGGCCTCTTGTGTGTGCCCACTCCCTACAGTTTTACCTCTCACTGTAGCCAACAATGAAGTTGAAGTGAATGAACAACCACAACCCCATCAAGATACCCAACTCCATTCATAGTGCTGGATGCTGGGCAACGTGTTTCTGCTTCAGGCCTAATTCACACAGGACGCGCGACTCGACGCGCATGCAAATTGGAACGTTTTTCCTTTGATGTTGCTTGTGAGTAGTGTGAACACTCCCATTGATGACAACAGGTCCCATTTGCTTGCGTTGCATTGAGCGTCGTGCCCCGGGTCCTGTGTGAATTAGGCCTTAAACGTTCCTCCGAGTGGCTGCTGCTTTTGGGCAGTTGAGTCTTTGCGCCCATTATCCTGTTTCTGCTCTGAGAAAACGACTGGACCCGACCAGAATTGGAGGAAGAAATTTCCGTCTGCAGCGGCTTTATGCAGAATCAGAAAGTTCAGCTTCCTTCGAGGCGCTTTTGGAGAAAGTGATTTGAAGGAAAGAGTTCTTTCACAAATGTCAACATGTAATCGCTTCAGGTGGGCACACAAATGCAATGAATTTTGTTTGACTGTGTTTCTGCTTCAAATGAATACTGGCCCGACCAGAATTGGAAGAAATTCTCGTCTGCAGCGGCTTTGTGCAGAATCAGAAAGCTGAGCTTCCTTCGAGACCTTCACCCCGGGTTTGGGTAGAGAAATGCTGTTTTGTTTTGTGTTCTCGCCCAATGCTTTGAGTTGTCTGCTGGACCCAATCAACACCAGAAGAAGTTCCATTGTCCTCTGCAGAAACAGAATCCTTCCAGAATTCATCGCTGGATATCTAGATGCATTGGTTTATGTGTTGTCTCCGGTGTGTTTCCCCTGTGTGATATTTTGCTGGTGTTTTGTTTGTGATGGTTGTTAGGCTCAGGCCAACAGGGTGTTGTGTCATTGAGAAGCAGAGGTGTTGGGAGCAATTTGTTTTGTTGTTTTGTGATGTGCACAGTGGTAGATGTGTGTAGAAATGAATTTGTCAATGAATTTGAATTTCGTCCTGACAATGTGACTGTTGGATTCAGGGCACCAGCTTCCAAGGGGAACCCGACCTCTGTCCTCAATTGTTGAATAGGATTCATAGGGTTTCTCTGTAGCCTATTAGAAATTTTTGGCCGCAATTTGTTTCTCCAGGACCAAAACAGAAGTGGGTAGTTAATCTGATGACAGATGTCAGAAAGTGACTTTTGGTTTGCAACAGATGGCACCTACAATTGGTTGTGCAACAGATATCACCCACAATCTGTTGCACAAAAAAAATTGCAAAATTTGACAAGAAAATTTTTAACTATTTCACATTCAAAAATATTTTTTGGGCATTTTCATATTTTTAGATGTACATCATTGAACTCTGAAGAGGTAAAAAAGGGAAGTTCTCTGAAATTTTTGCATAGATGTCAAAAAAGTGGGACACATTTTTAGATCTAGATCTATTGTCCAAGCACACTGACCTCTCTTGAAGGGAAACAAAATTGCATCCAAATATTTCTAATGGGAATAAATGCACAACACCTCATGATGGGTTGGGCACCCTCGGTGGCCCGACCCACCACTCGGTGTTGGCATTTATTCCTAAAACCTCGTGACGTTTTTAGAGCCAGATTATCATGATTCAGTGCAACAATGCCAGACAGAAGATCCATCATTAACTACATCTCCAGTCCCTTTGAAAGGGGGATTTCTTGCAAGGCGTCATCCAAACGATGCGGTGCCATCTCATCGGAAATGTCGCCAGATTTTCTAACGCTGCCAGATTTGCAAGTTTTATCTGGTCCACTCTGCATGGCATGCCAAACTAGAAGCAGTGATGGGGCAACTGCGGTGCGAAGTCCACCCACCTGTGTCTCTTGCCCATATGGCCTTTGGAGACCTTCAGCAGGGGGGGGGGATCCCTGTGATACAAAAATGTCTGAACCACAAAATGGCCACCCTGCTATAACTGCTAGGTGTTCAGACCATAAATGGACTTCGCACAAAAAAACTAGAACAGCAATGGATCTGGATCTCGACTTCGGTCTGGGTCGGAAAAGATCTTTGACGCCAGCAACGGCGAGTCATTAGTGATGCTCAGTAATGTCCCAGTTTTTGAACCTGTGTGGGTCGGGACGAAGAGATACAGGACAGACATTCCAGTTTTCAGTCCAAGAATGTTAAGAGGAAAACGTGCCGGCAGGTCCATCAAGCCCGGGATTGACTTGTTTTGTTTTTTTTTTTTCAAGTCGGGGGTGGGGGATTGCTTTGCTTTTTTCGAAGGTCTTCCTTGGTGGAGCCCAGCCTTAAGATTTCCACGTGTTGGTTGATTTTTACTTCATTAGATCTGTTTGTCACCTGGTTTAGAAGTCATCTAGATCTATTTCGCTACGCAAGGAGTGAGGCAAAATGCACACTTACGTACTACAAAGTGAGAAAGAAAAACGTTGACTCCTAGCGATCACGCCGCCGCCATTTGCAAGCTGGCCTGTACTGACAGATGGCGCTAGTTTATTTAAGACAGATGTCGCCATCGCATTTCGCCCACTTTCATTTGGGCAGAATCCCCCAACTTTCTTTGACCCACAGGGTGCACTTCCGGACTGACATGTTGAGCCAGGCATGAGAACGTAAGAACGGAAACCTTTGTGACCATACCTTTTTTTCTGATTGACAAAATCGCACAACGGTTTTTTTTTTTTCAAAAAACATTCAAAATCAGCAAAAAAATGTGGTTCTCTTGATCTATTCTTTTGGATTTGGCAATCAAAACAAAAACAAGCGTACGAGTAAAGAAAGCGCTGTTCATCAACGCAACAGAACTCTTTGGAGCCCAGGGAGAGGGGGGGGGGTTCTCGCCTGGAGGGTGGTCCAGACCATGGTGGGTTCCACGACGACGACACGTGCACGATTCCATAAGAAACAAGGCCCAGGGCTGTTGCAAACAAAAAGTCGCAGGAAATAGGTTCGGTTCTCGCCAATGTCCAACACAAAATTTGCTTTGCAACAGCAATCGAATTTGTTTGATTGCCGAATAGCCAGAATTAAATCATGGCACGACTTCCGGGAGGCAGAAAAAAACACGAGGAAACAATCTTCTTTCCACTCAGCATACCTTGCAGAAACGTCCTGGATCACAGTGTAAAAAGACAAAGTGACGGTCATGAGTTTGGAGAACTTTTGTCAGATATCGATGATGACGAAGAGCTCCGTCTTGTCTTTGTGTTCATGAATTTGCATGCTGCCGTAGGTGATTGCTTTCACTTCAGTACCCTGAAAACACACAGTAAAAACGGAGTTTTTCCATGTTCAGTGATTTTTCAACAAGAATGAACTGCATTACTTGGCAGTGGTGAAAATCTCTCCAGTTATTTTCAAGGTTTGTTTCACTCGTTACCTGAGGGTGTCTGCTTAAGTCCCAGTCCTCTCCGAATCTGCAACGAAGAGTTTAGTGGGCGCATTTTCGAACATTTTCTGCAACCCCTCCAACCGTTTCAAACAAATCAAGAAACTAATTTTCTGTGTCAAAACGCCAGCATACTTTTCTGGAAATCTAGCTTACTTCTCTTTTTCGCAGAGGTGAACTTGTCAATGTTTGACGGTTTTTTTTTTGTTGTTGTTGTGGTTTTTTTTTTTTTTCACAACTTACATTTCGTATTTAATCCGGAATTCTTCTCTGTTGAACTCCAACACTTTTACCTTCTGGAAGAAAGAAAAATTCTGTTGTTTTTTTTTTTTTTGTTGTTTTTTTTTTTTTTTTTTTTTTTCCCAAAGTTGGTGCGGTTTTTTTTAAAAAAATTTTTGTGTTGGGGGAACCTTGGATGAGGGGAA
>JAAUYG010032522.1_pt1:0-10000 | contig 11005 bp, 8 predicted proteins | sample 7278091 | NCBI WGS metagenome assembly JAAUYG01 (sample SAMN14350201, study PRJNA611818) | marine sediment metagenome | isolation source: surface marine sediment (0.6m) | place: French Polynesia: Moorea | collected 2018-08
ATTTTACGATTCATGCATTTTGTATGCCTTTTGCGGTGCAAAACGTAGTGTAATTGGACTACAGTAGGCCAATTGGGCTACGTAGTTTAATTGAACACTTTCCCCAACTGCAATGTATCCGAGCAAAAAATTTGCATTTGTCTAAATATGCATGTCATGCATGTATCATGTGTATACAGTCACGGAAATTAGAAATAATCTAACTTGCTGATTTAATATCAACTTACCGCTTCCATCCAGACACAGGCCGCTCAGTTTACTGCGGATGGTGCCAGTCACGTTGTCCTGGTACCACTGCTGGTTGTCACCTCCGTGGGCCTCCCAGGTGATGACCTTGGTTCCAGGCGAGGTCCCGTTGGCCTGGCAATCCAGAACAAGGGCCGCATTTTGGGCCGTACGGATCAGGAAATACTTTCCGGAAGGCATGCTGCTCTGGCGAATAATCCAAGAGCGGAGGGCTGAAACGGTCCTGCGAAAAGCAAAAAAAAAAGAAGAAAGAATTTGTTTTAACGAAATGCATGAAATGGGCGTGGTCCTGCAAAGAAGCGACGATGTTGTCAACAGATATACGTCTGTTAAATTTGCTGGCGTTAATTTATTTTATATATCCACAGAATTTGATCAACATTATTAACGGTTTCTCACCAGAAGGGAGACGGTCTCTGCTATGGCGTACACCTCTGTCTGGTGTAGGTGGAGTGTGGTAGACAGAGTATAGCGATGAGTAAACCGGCAATGACCTTATAAGGCCACCAAGCGTTCCCTTGTACCATGTGTACGCTCGACACGGGGCCTAAGTCAGGGACATGTAAGTATGAAATGACATACCCCCCCCCCCCTCCCCTCCCCCATCCGGGCCCACATGGCTGGTCCTGCATCGCGGCATTCCTACTCCTGCTGTCTGCTCAAATATGCTGTGCTGGTTGAAGTTGTTTTTTTTTTTGTATAAAACACAAAAGATACATAGAGTCCTTTCAGTGACACATCGCTCACCACCGGGACAGACGCTGCCTTCTCTAAAGGCCGGCTTGTACTGCATGTGTACTGCCAGACAGCTGTCTGTATTGCCTGTATTCATTTCTGCTGGTATATAAAATCGATCATACCAGCTAATGTTAATAACCCCCCCCCCCCCCGCGTTGCCAATATCCCAGCGTTATCCAAACGCCTTCTACATCGAAATACACATTATATATGACATATGACGTTTAGTTGACATTTTAAAATTTCTATTTCATTCGGACACCATGAGATGCATTTCAGTGGGTACACAGAGAGCAGCTGTAGGCTGATATCGCATGTAGACGTATTATTACCATACGGAATCGAGATCTGCAGGTGTTGATATTTCTGTCTATTTAATTTCTTCCGATATTACTCAAAAACTTTGCATATCGCATATCCAAGTGTTAGGGCCCTAGATACCTAAATTCGACACAGCGATACAGGCTGTTCTTAAATTCGACACAGCGCCACCCCTCAATCTTAAAGTCGACATGCGACACGCCATTGAGGCGACGCGCGACACGATTCCTTTATCATCTGCGACAAAGGACACCAGCCTTACCGACACAAAAAATGGATAAATGCGGGGACAGCGGGGTACCGTTTTTTTCCGGAAGCGATTTTGGGGTTGGTGAGTGTGTTTTGTGAAGCATTGTCAAAGAACAATGTGTTTGAACCATGAATTATCAAAAACTAGGCAGCTATGTATAATTTAGTGACACAGTGACACAGACTTTGTGCTAATGGCACGGGACACGCAGCCTTTCTTAAAATAGACACCAAACACGGACCCCCCCCATCGGGGACCCTAGTAGTGTTCCAAACCTGGAACATACGCAAACAGAATTGTTCTCTGTTTTGTTGGTGTGAGAATAAACATCAAGTCTAAGCTAGTCACACCTTATGCTGTAACGAAATTTATCTCACGTCTACATAAACAAAAAGCGAGGATGTACTGACATCCATTTCTCGCGATTGCGAAAAAAAGTCTTGGTTGTCTTTATTCAGATTATACTGGGGTCCAGTTTTCATGTAGCCATTAGTTCTTCTATCTTCTAGTTCAATCACCCTTCCAGAAACTGTCGCTATTACTGCAAACACTCTCTGACACCCACAGCAATCGATGATATCACCTTATGTTGTACAGGCCCTGTCTTATGTGCATGCACATGAATGTATGTTTATTTGGATACACAAAACCTATAGACGGACCGAGGCACATGTCACATGTGATTACTATTGTAATGAAAGGCATAACTGTAGAGTATTTGAAGAATTTCTGCTGGGCGTGTTAGAGTGAGCATCGTCTGACTACGTACCTCATCATCATGCCAAAAAGAATAGATATTCGAATAGCAAATGGGAATGCCGGTGTTTTAGCCCCCCCCCGTCTCCCTCCCCATCCGCCACGGATTAGTGTCTCTCTTGCCTTGACCCGCTTTGACTCACAAGAAGCCTTCCAAAAGTGAGACAAGTGAGCCTTTTCCGTGAGCCATAACATCCATGCTAAATCATAGACAACGGACTTTTTCACCACGGGGACACTTCAGCCTGCTGCATCTACTTCGCTCTTTTTGTTTAATTTACTTCTCTCTATTTGTATCAAAGCTAATGATTATTGTCATATTTGCCAATAGATGTTAAGGTACGATCGTATGTGTGTTCCTACCACACTGATGCTTTCCCACATTTTGGTCGGTAATGTTTCCGGTCACGTGACAACGCTTCCGGACATGACGCATGATTACGTGATTTGAAACATAAGGTAAAAAGGACTCACTTTAATTCTGCCGTTAGATAGATTAATGGTGCTCCTGTATTCTTGACAGAAAATAAATATTTCAACGCAGCGGGAAGTGGCTTTGAGAATGTCAAAAATGATTGTCGTGTTTTTTAACTAAATGATAAGTATGCTTCTCACGATTTATTAAACTGCAGATTTTACAAATAAGTGTACTTGGATTCGAAATGGGTGCAGCATCCGGCAGTTGTTGAGCCATGACAAACTATTTGGCGAAACCTGGAGCGGAAGTCAACGTTTTACTGACGTCAGATCCTTAGCCAATCACAGTGCTGAGATAGGCGTGAGTCTTTTGAGAACTCCGGGATCGATCGCTTTCTTTTATTACCTGCATAGGGTTTACTTTTGTGAAATACAACGGCATTTTAAAATAAAATCGCTGGCAGATAAATGAGGTCACTTTTTACATTTAAGCTAACCTGAAAGCTTCACATATCCATGATATGATTAACTTTTAACTCTCCATCTCTCTCCTCCTTCTTTCTGTCTCTCCCATCTCCCTAGCTCTTCTCTCACTCTTATCTCTCTCATCTCTCTCTCCATCTATGCCTCTCTCTAAACATATTTACATAAATCGCAAGCATACCCTGTTAATGAGGGTCGCATCTGCCCCCCACCCCCACCCCCGATATAGGAAGGCCATCTGGGAAATTACAGTCTGCCCCAGAGCTTGTGTGTGCGGGGGGAGGGGGGGGGGGGGCGGGAGCATTAAGGTTTGGATTCCCAACTAGCTGGGTATTCGTGTTGTCAATGCAGACGTATGCAGGTAACCGGATATTTGCTTCGTGCCTTGCGAAATGTTGAACAGCCAACCGCAAATTAGGAAAGGCATCATGCATTTATCAATCATCCTCGCCAGATAGTTTCAAACTGTGGACGCGGAAGAGTTCGCCAGCCTCAGCTTGCGAAGATGCCCATCACCCAGAGTAACAGACTAAGTAAAGATAGCCTGTAAGACATTTGGAAACAAGGTGGACCTGATTAAATGGGGATATCCCCATCTGTGTGGTATATATCTGGTATCTCTGCAGCTAGGGGACCACCTTCCAATAGTTCATAATTATCTCCTCATAAACAAAAACAGATTTAACAAGTACAAAACAATAATTGTGTTTATTTAAATATAAACAAGCAAATTACTAGGACAACAACATTTAGGCTTAAAACATACCTTGTTTATATATCAACTCATCCGTGTCCTACATCGAGTTATATCTACTTCCTAGATCCAGTGCTAAACTGTCATTAGAATGTTACCAAAATTCCACGTTCTGCCCCACAACTAAAAGTGTTTATTGTATATTTATACGTCGGCTATATGCCATGCGTACTACATTTAATGTAAAATAGTCCCTGGCGTCTCAGTCGATGTATTCCTGCGCCCACCGTTGGCTGGGATCGCCCTGCCAGTCCTTGGTGACGAGTTTGGCAGCGTTTTGGTTGCTCTGTCGTTTGATGTCGATCACTCGGTCCGGGTTGACACGGCTCACTATCCTGTCACCATGGATCGTCCACAGCTGGTCAGTGTCACCCGCCTGGAAAGGGGCCAGCCGAATGCTTTTCTTACCTGGATGCAAAAATAAACAAATGATTTTGAAAAGTAAATGGCACAGATATGCGTCCTTGGCCATGTTGTAGCATAAGTCATTTGGCATAGAGCTTGCTTTTGTTTGTAAGCAGTGCTGGTGAAATATACATTCGCGTTAACCTTGCTTTCATGCACAAAATGGGTTCTCCGGTATTTCCTGCTTCAGTGCTAAATAACTGCAATATGCTGCATGATGAAAAAAGAAATTAACAAGTAAAAGTATTTCGTATTTCGTATTTCGTATTTTGTATTTCGTAGACGCTAAATGTTCCTTACGGTACAATGTATTCTAGACACCTAACGAAAGAGCTCAATACGGGATGTGAAATGTGATTCGCAGACAGAAAGAAAAGAGTTATTCATTAACAATTTGAAGCAAAATATTCATCCATGAAACCATCCCATGCACAAGGTACAACAAAGCAGATAACGCATCAGAAAAGTATTTGACTTCAGTAGAATACTAACCCGACGAGTCTAGGACGAATCCAGTCAGCTTGGAGCAGATGACGCCATGCCTGTCCTCGTACCAGAGCTGGTTGTCCTCTGGTGGCTTCTTCTGGTCGAACACTATGGCCTTGGCCCCTGGACTGGTGTCATCGCCCTTCACGTCCAGTACCCGCCCGCCCAGCTTGTTCCGCAAGAAAAAGAACCTGGCGGGACTGAAAGAGAAAAAAGATGGATGTCTAGACTTATATTTCGCCATTTTAGCGAGAACAAGCAGTGCTGTGGATATAATTCCCTCCCCTTTGCCAAAAACTAGGTGATATCGTGAAGCACCTATGGAACAAGTTGAACAACGACATTTACACGTTTAGTTCTCAGGTTTTAGAGAACTCAGAACCTTATTTCGGAAATAAATGCATTACAATTAAGCTTTGCTGTCGGTGAATAGCATTATATTAATGTTTTGTAACATAAAAACTAACGTTAAACCAAGTTTTGTTCTGTTTTTATTCTTATTCTATTCTAAAACCACATTTTCAGCTTATTAGGTTCAGAAAAAAAGGTAGAAACAACACGTCGGCTTACAGGTATTCGAACTGCCACTGTTGGTTCTGACCCCCGTGACTGTTCCAAGCACAGATCCTTCCCCCGGGACCCCATTGTTCCTCTCCCTCTTCTGGCTCCTCTTTGGCCAGATCCAGAACCCGGTTGGGATCTTGACGGTTCATCAGACGGTCTCCGCTCGTCATCCATTGCTGATTCACATTATCCGGACTGTAGTCGTTCACCACCAAGCAGTTGTCATCTGGAACAACATCGTGAGGCAGTAGAAGTGGGGCTAGAAGTGACATCTACATGTATGTGTCTCCAGAGCTCAACACAAACTTTACTGCTACTGGTGCCACTACCACTACCACCACCACTACTACTATTCCAGCAGCAGCAGCAGTAGCAATAGTGGTGGTGGTGGTGATGGTGGTGGTGGTGGTGGTGGTGGTGGTGGTAGTAGTAGTAGTAGTAGTAGTAGTAGTAGTAGTAGTAGTAGTAGTAGTAGCAGTAATAGCTTCAGCATTATTTTTTTTTCGACTTCATTATACTGGTACAGCTGGAAGAGGTTAAGACCAACCATGTTCACAGTGAGACTACTACAGCATTGTACAGTGGGATTACATTCCTTACACCATCGCATTGCCAGCAAAGAAGAAATAACCCCCTACATGGGTAAGGATTTCACGCTGTAAGCTTACCGCAGGCCTGTGTAGGGACTAAAGTTGACATACGACGTTACTGTATACGTCTCACTGACCACCCCCGGCGTGACATTTACAAACTGGCTGATAGCACGGTATTATAACACAGTCTAGACGACGGTCCCGCCAACCCCCTCGGATCTCGCTGATATCAGCCTACATGTGTTCCCCTCAAAAATGAGGGATTCGGCTCTGGCTGACCCTTAGAGTGAGTACGCCCGATTTGTTTCGGTTTCACTGGTAAACTTTAATATATACAGAAAGAGTTATGACTTTATTCCTTTTTTTCATGCGAGTCGTTAAAGTAGACCTTTTGAAATTTAGGATGCGTTGGGACTAGGTCTAGGACTGTTATACGCCACAAAAAATGAGAGGTCGTACTTAATCATTTCATTATGTCGCGCGTGCACCCACCAGGCATATATGACATTTTTCATAGATTATTTGAGCGGTGCACTCGGTCGAGCGGTAGAACACTCGATTTCAGACCACTGGGTCCCGGATTCGAAACCCGGTGTATTCAAGTCCGTTGTCCTTTCATCCTTCGTCTCATTGCCCGGCGCCCGTTCCGTCACTCATAAGACCCTGGCTGTTAAGAACCGATATAAATAGACCAATTCACTCACTCCATAGATTGTTTGGCTGTACCTTGCGAAAAAAACGCGAATACTGGTCGGAATACATCGTCATTTATCGGAAATCCCTATTCGATATCATTCAAAACACAATGTCAAGCCAGTCCGCAGTGGACGACAAAGCGTGAGTGGAGTGTGACATAAACTGAGTCTTAAAATTTAGTTTATATTCAAACTCAATGTGCCGCTTTTGGGAATTTTCAATTTGGGTAGAAATTGGGCCGAAAGTGATTCGGTTATGGCATGGAGGTAACTGATGGTACCATTAGACTCCCCATGTATGATTTCCTATCAACGACTCATTACTATTGGATTTGTAGTCCGTGACTTATACGACCACACAACCACTGTCCGACTCTCATGTATGGAGACACGTAAGAATAAGGTAATTGCAAAAAGTTTCGAAAAAAATTCTGAAAGGAATCTTACTGAAAAAGACCATAAGACGAAGGCTTTTCCAACGAACAACCCTAATCGAGGGGATGTAGTACCCGATTAGAACTCTTAGACGACGACATTAAAGGGTTTGGGAAATCAACAGGCTGCTCCCCCGCGTGCTTGGCTCTATACAGGGAATGAGGCAGGTAAGGAACCAGTTAGGGAAATGAAACTTCAAACCACCAATGCTAAACGACGGCTAATACGCGGGGGAGAGCGCAGGGACGTTTTTGCTTTGCAGCAAAGGACAGCACACAGACAAGAAAAAAGAAAGAAAGAAATCAAACGATTACATTCGGGAAAGATGGCAGGCACGGAAGGGGCGTTATGACACTGAACAATGTCGTGAGAGTATTATCCTCGTCTGACCAAATGCAAACCGAAAATTTTTCGTCGCCAACTAATTGCAAAATACATGTACTGTAAATTCATTTAAGTTCGTGGGGATTAATATTTGCAGTTAGCTCAGGTCTTGTTAGTTATCTAGGTACATGAATTATGTTTGCGGGGTATTTATTTTTGCGATTTAAAGATGGTCGCGAAATTCGCCAAATAAAAATCTCGCAAACATTAATGAATTTACAGTATAACACACGGATTTTTATAATGAAAGAGAAATCTGTGTTATCAAGCGATTCCGGTAGCAGTGTACAAAGTACATTGTATGTATGGAAAGATTCTTGGACAAAGGACAATATAAATTTTAGGAAGAGATATATAAAGTCCGGCATCTCCGCATGAATCGCACGTTATTGAGGTACTATAATCGTTGTTAGAGAATTTTAGGTAAGCCATGGGGGCGGGGAGAGAGGGGTGGTTGATTCAGGCTTAATATCGGCCTTCAACCTCTCAACGTCAAATCACCAACTGCAAGATGGTTTCGGTGGTGTGTATGCAAGTGTGTGCTGGTCTAGGTGGCGAATGAATTTGGAAGTGTCTTGCTTGGTCGAGCGATCTGCGCCAGGCCGTTTTGGGCAGCCAAGCCAGCCAGGCGATGAGGCCTGTTCAGATAAAGTTCTAAAGGTTGACATTACTGATCCTTTGTATACTTTTCAGATGTAATCCTGTTTCTATTGTTCCCGTAACTTTTCAAAATCCTATGCTGCATAATGCATCTTGTGCGCATTAAACTATTTACATGTAGATTATTTTACAATCGTTTAACGTCTACATATGGTTTAAACACGTATACATAATAGTTTAAATTGCAAATCTACCAGTATCTGAATAAAGGCCTCGTACAAACCAGCCACACTCAATTTCCAAATTCGTAATAGTCGTTTAACTTGAAATTCTAACCTCTGTCTGTTCCCAGTAAAGTGCTATCCGTCTCCGGGTTTAAAGTCCAGTATTCCGCATTGAACACAAACTTGCCACACGTAGCTATGGAAACAGTTGCAGAGATTGTCACACGTTGCTATGGCGAATCAGGCGCACCCATGGCAACCGTCACAGACAGCTGTGTAGAATGTCACGAGTAGCCGAAGACACAGTCCCCAGTAGCTACAGGGAAATGTCGCCCGTAACTAAGCAAATTGTCACAGGACCGAAGCGCTAGGAAGAGTTCAGTGCTATCTGTAACCACCAGCTGTGAGCAGACGGCCGGTGTGCCCTTACCCACAGCCGGCGACGACTATTAGGAGAGATAACAGTAGACGATCCGATTTGCTCTCATGCTCGGAAGAATCTGATTTCCCGTCCACCTGGCCGAGAGAATCTTGATAAAAGGGAGGGGGATGATCAGATCGTCTTCCTCTGCAGACAGACAGCTTTGGCTAGGGGCTCCCATACAGCCCCGCTAGACTATAGGGCTTTAACGCTATCCATGCGCTGGGCGGCTCTGTGACTCTGCAAGCGCCAGAGCCACGCCTTGGGCCTTATATCCCTGGCCGGCGATAGGCAGGCGGGGTACCCGGCCATTGCGAAGTCCTGACTGGCTGCTTGTGGCTGGACAGACGGCTGGGTAGGTCTGGGGAGAAGGAGGAGAAGGGCAGAGGAGCCCCACAGCTTCAGTTTGTCTGCAGTGTGTGCACGACTGGGTTGGCTAAGGTTAATCTGCAATCAATAATCGGCTTAGCCGTTGGTCCAGTTGCCAATGATACAACCTGACTCTAACAGCGTAAAGGAGAACGATACAGAAGTAGAGAGGTGATGTACAAGTGTTTATATTGGGAATGAAGTGATAAAGCTAAAATTATATATATGTAGTTGTCGGGTTTATGAAGTTTTTTAAATGTTAATGCTCGTTTCAGGCTTATGATTATACTACTACCACTACTGCTACTACAACTATTACTACTACTACTACTACTACTACTACTACTACTACTACTACTACTACTACTGCTGCTGCTGCTACAGCAACTACTACTACTACTACTACTACTACTACTACTACTACTACTACTACTACTACTACTACTACTATTATTATTGAAATAATTTAGCCAACCAGCCCCATAGGACATCTATAGGCCTACGTATGTATGCTTTCCTGATTTGCATGGTCTGGGGAGGATTGGGGGTCGGAGAGCATGGTACGGTAGTGGACTAATTGCTCCGGCCTGAAGCCCAGAGTACACATTGATTACTGCAATAACCGTCAGCGCTAGCCAGCGTCTGACAACTGGGGTGAGGGGCTTTCAAAAATCTAATAAAACCACTCAATACCAAATTAAAACGGTCAGGGATCCCAACAGTTTCCCTGCGTAAGTCGACTTGAAACCAGCTTTTCTTGACAACGCACCCGCGATATTTATCGATCGGATCCTCTGCTATTAATACAACCTCACCACTCTGGTTATTAATAGGTTAATAGGTCTGGGATTATTGGTTT
>JAAUYG010183390.1_pt1 | contig 11005 bp, 6 predicted proteins | sample 7278091 | NCBI WGS metagenome assembly JAAUYG01 (sample SAMN14350201, study PRJNA611818) | marine sediment metagenome | isolation source: surface marine sediment (0.6m) | place: French Polynesia: Moorea | collected 2018-08
CCGTCGTCCGTCCGTCGTCCGTCCGTCCATCCGTGTCGCAATTATCTCTGAACCTAATGCACGGATTTCTTTCAGATTCTGGTTGTGGCTTTCCCTGGGCCATAGACTGAGGCATTTATTTATTTTGTGAATTTTTTTTTTCTGATTTTTTACGAATATTTTTCGTTTTCGTTAACATGGGACCCTATGGGAGCGAAAATGTCAAAATGCTACTCCTCCTACAAATCGTAGCCGAAAGTTTTCAAACTTTTCCTGAATTTTTTTCCTAATGGTCCTCTCAAAAACAGTTAGCCATAAGGTGAAACACTTTGAAATTTTGCTGATTTAAATACTTGTAGAATGTATATGGAGCATCATTTGAGATTCGAGGTTATTGGTAGATCATATAGGGGATAAATTTGACCTTGTCGTGTTCAATGTCATTTGGGGTTATTCAGTGTAAAATGGCTTGTAACTTGAACCGGCTGGTCATGGGGTGAAGCGCAGAGGTATAAAATTGGAAAAAGATGGTTCTCGTTTCGAATCGTTTTCTTTTCGGTTCGTTTTATATCTTTGTAACTATGCATGATTAATATCATGCTATTTTTTGTACGTAGTTATGTTGCAAAGCCACGGACACGTCTCACATTTTTTCCACCTCTGGTGCTTTCGACGAAACTGTAAAAGGCCTTTTATGCTCTAACGGATTTATAATAAATGGTAAAATCTCTAAAAACGTATCATAAGAAAAGTTTGATCAAGTGACATTGTTTTGATGATTGTTGTTTCCAGCCACTTATTTTGGCAAAGGCGTCTATTTTGCCGTTGATCCGACGTATTCGGCCCAGACAAAGTATGCTGTCCCCGATAGCAACGGGAACCAACATATCTACCAGTGTCGTGTTTTATCTGGTCACTACTGTAAGGGCAGCGCCAGTGTCATAGGGCCGCCATCCAAGGACTCAAACCAACCCAACATACGCTTTGATTCTGTTGTGGACGACGAAGCGTCTCCCACTATCGTTGTGATATTCAACGACACCCAGGCTTACCCAGAGTACTTGGTGACCTTGTAGTCTGTATGTATACTGTCAGGCTCTAGCACAAGGATGCCCTTTACAATTGTGTGCAGTGTGCATACTTTATAATGTCAGACTATATGAACGTCTATGATAAGTGATAATAGGATTCTCAACGGATGATATGAATGTATGATGGATAATTGCAATGTCCATCGGTGTTATAAATATGCATGATGTTGAAGGTATCTGTATCCTATTAGTAAATGCCACAATATTCGTAATCTTGCAAATATATAGGCATTAAAGCATGTACATGAAACTGTGAACACAGCGACCACCTCTCTCACTTGATATAAGCCACTTAAAACATTCCAAATATGGTCAAACCCATGATTTAATTTGATGCCCTAGATGTCAATGACACTTAAAATGTGTTGACTGAGTTCCTTACCAGATAACACAAGTGACCGTATTGGACAGGGACCACTATATTGACTCTGTGTCAGGACTTCTGAATATAAGCTTGGGTCACACCATATGTTTATTCTTTATTTCAGCAACAATGCCATATAAAACAAGGTGCAAAAGGTCCGTATAAATAAAAAAAATAAAACACATGTTTAAATGTTTAACCCAAAGGCACCGCATATCACAGATCTCACAAACCCGTACAGAGTCGTAAAGAAATGCATCCATAGGCTAGACCCCTTGTGCAAATGTAGACTCTGCCACAGACTTGACCAACACATTCTAGAATTTGCTACCCTCGCCATAAAACTCTGTGCAATTTCAGGATATGAGGGAATACCTCCGGTTGAACATTCCGTTTGGGAGCTTCATGCTAGAACAATACACAGTATATCGTTGTGCAGTGGGTATGAAATACTTAAATTTTACATCACCTTAGAACAATTACCAAAGTTTCTGTTTAGGGTGTTTGCTGTATATGCATAAAAGACCATAAGGTGTCTCTTTTGTGTTCAATTCACATTGATTATTCTCGTGTATAACGCCCAAGTACCTACGTGAACTGATATACTGGATCTGATTCTCAAATAGATAATCTGATCAAGGATCGGTGATCTGCAATCCTTAGGTCCAAATAAAATAAAGATTGATTTAGTCCTATTGGTGACCAGGTCATATTTAATATTATATTCTTCACATATTGTTGGACATCGTTAACAAACAACATCATAGGCATATCCATGGTGATTCATGGCTTCACCAGCAAACCTAGCACCCACACTTGACGTACATAACCTCACACTCAAGTTTCATTCGTAAACAATTTAAAAAGTAGGGGTTAAAATACCATGCATTACACCATTAATAACAGTGACAAAAAATCATTTATTTACAACTGTGCCTTATATCAAACGTTTTATCATGATTCTACTTGTTAAAATATAAGCAAGTATACAAGTATGTTTTACCACTTTTTATTAGTGTACATTTTGTTTGGATAGTTAAATTAGGTGGCGTTTAGTTTTAGCACATTGTATCCTATATAGCACAAGATTAGGTCCTGTTGATTTTGTGTGAACAGAGCCAATATTGATAACAGTGCATGTGGAAGCAAAATATCCTGTTACCCAATATGTCACTTTAGTTGTGATGCCAGTGTCTCTAAATCTTTCTCATTAAGTTGCTTTTTATTTAGTGCACGCCATATCTTTGGGCCTGTATTACAAGGATTAATGCCATACGGACAATTACTGCAGCATTACAGACATGTTACAGGGTTGATTTGGATATGATCGGTATTAACTGCGTGTGTATAGAAATTATGTTATCAACTCTGTAAATGCAGTTATCCATCTCTGAATGGTTTACTACATGTAATCATACTGCCAACTGTCAAGGAATCACTGAAACTTGGAAAAAAACATTTTCTCAGGTGGATTACAAGGGTGATTTGGGATGATCTGTATTAACTGAGTGTATATAGAAATTATGTTATCAACTCTGTAAATACAGTTATCCATCTTTGAATGGTTTACTACATGTAATTATACTGCCAACTATCAAGGAATTACTGAAACTTGAACAAAAAAACATTTTCGCAGGTATATTACAAGATAATGAGACTGCATGCTGCTTAAGTCTACTTATCTATTACGGATACCATATGTTGGTACCATACAGATATAAGCATTGTACTTTGAACAGCTATTGTGCTTTGTAGCGCTTTAGCTTTGTATTGCGCTTTAGCGTGCAGGCCAGTGTAACGGCCAGGGGATAATTGTAAACGTGATTTTGCGGCATTTTGTTAAAGGAAACTGATTTGTTGATATATTTATTTTTGTGGTTGTTCTTTCCAGTGGAATCTGTGCCACCTGTATTAGAAAAGTGTTCTCAGGACAGGTTGCCTGCACAAGTGGGGTTTATTTGTATTGAACCTAAATACTATGTAACAGAAATTATGGTCTTTTCAAGACCGACTGTCTCATGGCAGTGGTTTCACCGTGGACTAGTGTAGGTTTTAGGTTACCCAATATGTCGGCGAGGGAAATCTGAAAGTGTTATCCAACTCTTCGATATTCCACTTCCGGGTAGTCCAATAGCAAGCACCATTTTCTATAGGTGTAATCTGATAGTCTAAAACCAACTTTATTTCACTAACTGCCATGTTGGTGCCATGTTGATATAACCATTATACTTTGAACCCCCATTGTTTTTTGCAATTACCGTACAGACCAGTGTAACGGACAGGGGCATAATATGTAACGTGATTTTGCGGCATATCTGAAAGGAAACCGATTTGTTATTTGTTGATGTTATTGTTGTTGGTATTTCAATCATTGGAATATGTGCCACCTGTGTCCGAAACGTGTACCAGTGGGGTTCCTTTGTATTGACCTTAAGTACTCTGTACCAGAAATTGTGGTCTTGCAAGACAGGTGATGGCATTTGTTTCACTGTGAACTAGTATAGCCTTTAGGTTAATGAGATACCAGCATATCAGCGCGGGAAATCTGGTAGTGTCATGCAACTCTTCATCATACCATGTCAAGGCAGTACAATACCATTTTCTAAAGGTGTAGACAACTTCATATCACCAACTGCCAAGGCAACCGTTTTTTTTTTTTTTTATTCATGTTTAAATCAGTTTCGGGCTGAAGATTTTATGTCACTCAATATCAATATGCTGTAGGAGCCATATGAAATGTTCTTGTTTATGAAGTCAGAAGACAGAGTGTAACATATTCAGCCGATCCAACTTTTCCGCTCAGTGGGGCATGCTGAGTACAACAATGGGCCGGGTGTACCGTGGCAAACTGCGGTATACTTTGCCCAATGGAGCAATGGAGAACAGAAGTTGGTTAAAATATGACTTAGGAGGGATTCGAACCCATACACAAAGAAAAAATAAACTGTTTTAACGGAAAGGCGCAGTGAGATATAAAGCAGACGCCCCATACGCTACCTAGTAGACTGTGGAAGCGGATGTTCTGATGTTGTTCTGATGCTATATTATATACCCCACCATTTTTCGACCATTGCTCCTTTGGGCCTAAATATACTGCACGGCGCATTGCTACATTGAGAACCATAATTCCAAACGCCCATGCCACATTGAGCGGCAAAGTTGGATAGGATGACCTATAACACTATTTGGTCAGAGTATGTCACCCAAGACATCACATACGTATTCCTTTATATTCTTATGAAGTAAACTATTTTTCAAATTATTTCTTATTTTAGTATGAATTTCTTATTATAGCATAGTGTGTTATTCAAGAGTTCTTATATACTCTTTATATAGAGTTTTTATATATACTATGAAGTAAATGAATATGATCGCAGTAAACTAAATGAATACATTCAGTGCTGTTGATGATGTCACCTATCTATCGCAGGATGGTAATAAAGTTTAGGTTTTCCGTGTATTAGTTCATTGTATGCCATCCAATGCTTCTCTTCCATTTATGGGTTTATATATTAGTTAACGTATACACTTAGTGCAAGTTATTTTGATATTATGACATTGTTGGTCAAACTGACTACTTTGTAAGCTTTACGTTTGCTTTTTGATAGAGCCAATCTTTTCCCAAGTCAAGGGTATTCATATTGTAACTGATAACATCTATATGAACTAGTGCCTTGTATGTGTAAACACGCATGTGCATGTGCTGTTGAAAACACTTCTTGAGTTGCAAATTGTAATTAAGCTTCTAAAATGTAAACATACATAATGAGAGAATGATTAAACTGCTTTCAAAATCAGTTCTTTTCTTGTTTTGGTTTGTGCTTAAGATTTCACTCATAAAATAATTAGTAGACGTTGTGTTACAGTATTTTATCCACGTAAAAAAATTTTCATCCCCTAAAAAACTGTATCTGTCAGCAAAACTTTTTGAATGCATTCTCTACAGATAAAATCCAACATTATTTTTATTATCCAATTTTATTTTTGGTGTCCAAATCGGCCACCATAGCCCTCAATTGTTGCGATTGTGTTCCTCAAGTCTTCTATCTTTTCCAAAAGCAGAGATTCAATACTTTTGGTCCTATGTTGAAATGCATTTGTTTGATGCTGTCACAATGCCCTCGTGTGTGTGTGTGTGTGTGTGTGTGTGTGTGTGTGTGTGTGTGTGTGTGTGTGTGTGTGTGTGTGTGTGTGTGAGACTGAGGTGCGACTAGTAAAGATTTCACATATACCGACAGGGGGAAGAATATAGGCAACTAATCTCATGTTGCAGATTGTTAAATCACAGCACAGAACTCGCATACCTCAGACCGTAAATACACACTCAGAAATCCGTACTTTGCACAAAAAAGTAAATTTCTCACAGCCTCGTAGGACCTGACCATTTGATTTTTGGCGTGTGGATTTGGTCATTGCATTTAGAGAAATCCCTCAACCCAAATGAGCCACAACACGCCGAGCACGACTGATGTCCAACTGATATCGACCCAGGCTGGAGTTTATGTTCAGTTGTTAACAATGTTAAAATAATAGTTATAATTGAGCGAAATACTTAACAAATTACTGAGCAAGTTAAAGGGGTGTTCACGAAAAAATTGTAGGGCCCAGGTAGAATCTGAGTAACATCTTACCTAATCAATAAACACAGAAAAATGTTGCCCTAGTTAGTATTTAGTCCATCAAAAATGCCAAAAAGACGACATAAATAAAATTCAGGCAAATTAAGACAAAGAGGCGAATTACATAATAAGCATAGTTTCTTGTAGTTAAATGGTGACAATAAAAAAAATATTCACTTTAGTTTCGTTATAAGAAATCTCAGAGATAAAGGTTTCTGTCGGTTAATTTGCCTGAATTTTATTTAATTCAATTTTCGTGTTACCCCTCAATTTTTGAGAAAACGTGCATTGAATACCCCCAAAAATGATCTTAATGTGTTCGAGGTGAAAGTTACCCATGTGCATAACTCACATACTCCAGAGGCCCAGATTTTTGTCCGTTTTAACGTACGATGTGCCATTTTCTAGTTATAGCCCAATTTTGAGAAAAGTCCACTGAATAACCCTAAATAACCTTGACATTTTTCAAGGTCAGAAGTACCCATATCCATAAGCGATGTGCCCCCAAGGCTCAAAATTTCGTCCAGTTTGCTCTACAATGAACAGTTTTCGAATTACGGCACAGCCTACAGGCATGGGGTCAATTACTTTGTAATTGTAATTGAAAGTAATTAACTACTCCTCTCCATGTAATTGCAATTGTAATTGTGATTGAACTTTATTCGAGAAAAGTAATTATAATTGTAATTGACATTCTAAGTAATTGCACTTACTCAATTACTTTTCCACTTACATCTGAAAATGCAAATAGACCACATCAGTGAAATGACACACATATTTGCCCCATAATCGTTGAGGTAAGTAGGTGTACTGTCTGTGATAAGGGCTAGCCAGTCAAATCTGTTCCTGGTGTTTTGTCTAATTTTATCTCCAGGCAGCCATGACCTGTCTGATTGTTAGGCATTATAATATATTATATATAAGACCAACTGTATGTACAAAGTTCCAGTCAAGAAATTCGTGTGTTTGCTACCAATGGCATGCATGCAAACAAAATGGCCAAATAAATAATAATAATTTATTACGTGATATGGCGCAGTTTACAACCAAAATAGTTATCAAAGGCGCCGAAATAAATAGGCTGAAAGGCAGATTTTGCAGCTGCATGACAGTTTCAATTTGTGCCACAGTACATGATGTGAATAATGGGAGTAGATCTTCAATGGCACTTAAAAAAACAGAGTGTGACTCTAAAAGCATTCTGTAATTTAGATGAATTTCGGGACTACCAGACTAAGTAGCTTCCAGAATGCTGCTATATAGGCTTGAATTCCATCTGTCCAGTAAACAAATGAAGTTTGAGTTTTTAGCTTGTCGCATTTGTCCCATCCTAAAGTAATTATAATTGTAATTGTAATTGATAAATAGTACTTGTAATTGTAATTGAGTCCAGACTAGAGTAATTGTAATTGTAATTGGCTGAAGCTAAGTAATTGCAATTGTAATTGAAATTGAATTTCGTGCAATTGACCCCAGCCCTGGGCACAGGTGTGAGAAAAGTGCACCAAATGGCTCCAAAAACAATGTTGCCTCGTTCGAGGTCAACAAAAAGCTATGTGTACACCTGAAATCCCCTCGCAGCCCAAATATTAGTCCATTGTGTTCAACGACGAGACATTTTCAAGTTACATGCACTGATAAATGCACTGAATTAACACAAATGACCTTCCATGTTTAAGACCAAAACTATCCATACCCCACAGGCCCAAACTTTTCCCCCTTTCGCTCTATGAATAGCCATTTTCTACTTGCCACACAATTTTCTGAAAGTACACCAAACAAATGACATCACAATGACCTTGACATTTTTAAGATCAGAAGTACCTACACATGTATATGCATCTGTCATATGCCCTCAAGGCTCAAAAGTTTCGTCCATTTTACTCTACGATGAGCAGTGTTTGAATTACGGCCCAATTTTGACAAACTTGTACCAAATGATCCTAAAATCTACACCGAAGTACTCCATGTGTCTTTTACATACACCCCAGACAAGCAATTTTTTGTTGCTTGCACCTTATGATGGCCCATTTTTGAGTTACGGTCGAAATTTGAGAAAAGTGTATGCACCATACACACTCGCAAGGCCCACATTGCGTCCATTTCGCTCTGCGATAAGCCTTGTTTGAACCATGGCCCAATTTTGAAAATAAAAATGCCTTGAATGACCCTGAAATGACCCTGACACATGTTTAAGTTTAAAGTTATTGATATGCATGGCTTCAGCGTCTCCCCTTTCTCAACATTTGTTCGAAATTTACATTTGCCGCTGTAGCAGGATATTGTCTCCATGGTGACAGTACAGTGTCTCCATGGTGACAGTGTCTCCATGGTGACAGTACAGTGTCTCCATGGTGATAGTGTCTCCATGATGACAGTACAGGGTCTCCATGGTGACAGTGTCTCCATGGTGACATCGTCTGTCCTTTGTGTAAAACATAGCGCGGCATGGGTGACTGAAAACCCTCACCTGGTCACACGTTATGACGGCTACAGGGAAATCAATGGGATATTCTAAACATGGATATCTTATGTATCGATGGCATGAATGAAAAACACAAAGAAAGACAAAGAAAGCAAGAAACAAAAAGGAAAGAAAGAAGGAAGGAAAGACGAAAGGAACAGAAAGAAACAACGAAAAAAGGACGACAGAAAGATAAAATTCAGAAAGGCAGAAAGAAAGAAAGAAATTCACCTAAATTATATCCATAGGGTGGTATGCCCCAATGAGCCATGAGCAGAAGTTCATCTGGCCCATTCGAAATGTCATTGAGTGTTTCCCACAGTCGCCACGCATGTTTCCGGGACCTGTCTGTTTGAAGGGTAAGGATCACCTTTACAACTTTCAATTGTTCTCGCATTGGGCCACATACTTTCTCGGTATGTAGAGAGATGGGATTTTGAACCAGTCTTGGGAGATATCGATCGACCACCCGCATCTTGGACTGGAATCGATTAGCCCCCACACCGGTCATATCGCTTTTACGCCAATGAGACAGCTTCGGACTTCCAATCGCTAATGTTCTTACTGCTAGAGATAAAATGACTGGTGTCAGATGATACTATTGATCTCAACGAGTCTTTGTGGCTGGCCTAGAGGGGTCGTCCCACTGGCACAATATATAGTGTGGAACATAAAAAACAAGTCAAATGAGCCTAATAACTGACTACAGCAACGGGTTCTTGTTGTCAGATGTTCGGTTCTTAATAATGAGTTCAAAGAATATCGAATAGTATGCGTCAAGTTAGATTTAGAAGATACCCTTTTTCTGTTCAATTCCTTATTGCAAACTTAGGAAAGGCTGCTTGTTGCTGTTCGAAAGATTTATTTTACAATTTAAGGACATTATTACATTAAGACTAAAATCTGAATGTGGTACATTTTGCATTGTGTAGAGGATGTCAAGTAAGATTTTGAAGGAAATTGACCAAACTGTAAAATGGTCAATTTCAATTGGACCCTGTTATATTTTATGGACTGTTGATTGCTTGACTCGCATTCTTGCTTTCTTGTCGTGCCATTATCAAAAAGAGGGTGTACAACCTTCATAGGACATGTATTTTTCTGAGAGACCAGCATCTAGATTAGTGTTATATTTTGCAGAAAGGTATAAATATGCTATTACTCCTGACAGGGGTATTTATTTGAAACATTTTGTTTCCACAGTTTAGTTAACTAATATGGCCAAAATGCTTGTCACATGCATTTTTAGATAAAAGTTTAAAGATGAGAGTTTGAAGATTATAGGTTAAAAGCTTGTTCAACTAAGATCAGTTTCCATTGATAGAGTGTTACGATGATTATAACATGCCGATCATTGTGTGAGTGGCAACCATTTTAACCGATACGGCATGAAAGTGAACATTGGAAAAAAGACTTCACCCTGTCTTTACCCGTAAGCTGAAACGGAGAACTTTGTCGTAATTGGGCACTAGAAGAGTGAAGTGAGTGAATTGGTTAAACGTCGCTTCTTAACAGCCAGGGTCTTATGAAAGACGGACAGGGCGCCGGGCAAAGGAGATGAAGGATGAAAGCGCCCCAAACTTGAATACACCGGGTTTCGAACCCGGAACCCAGTGGCCTGAAGTCGAGTGTTCTACCGCTCGACCAAGCGCTTCGGGGTGTACTTGCTTCTACTCGCGCATGCAGTTGTTAATAAAAAAAGACATTGGATATGAAAATACACCTGTCGCTTGTATGTAAATATATTTTATAGTTTATTTATAGTAAATTTTGCTGACGTGATGGTTGGGGAAGACGTCAGCACAATCTGCTCAAACATCAAAGGGAGAGTGACCTTGTTTATATGGCCCAGTGTTTACGGGCGTTTCTAACGATCGTCTGAAGTCTCATGGTTCCCAGGCAACCGACCCATCACGCCGTCCAATCAGCAGTGACCTACTTTAATTTAAAATCCATTGAGATATGGCAGTAAAGCCAGCATCTGGTACTTTATGACTAGTAAAATATGTATGCACCCGTGTTCTTGTTGGTACCAGATTGTCCTTCGGCTTCTGTCCTTAATGTGACTGATTTATGCTATTCAAGACAGGGAGATATTGGCAACGGTTTTCAATAAGTTCCCTATGGAAAATATGACAAAAAATGTGTAGCTTCAAAGTAAAACGCCAATTTTATATAATTAAGGAAACAATATAGCATTCTTTTTCAATAAAGACTTGTCCATCCCACGAGATGATATGAAAGATTTTGTTCATTAAGCTGCTAACAAGTTAGTTCGTTTTAAAAATTCCAAAATCGCGGTGTGCTTGGTCGAGCGGTTGAACACTCGACTTCAGACCACTGGGTCCCGGGTTCGAAACCTGGTGTGTTCATGTCTCATAAACCAAATTATGAGACTGGACGAGCTTTATAATTTCTGCTTGGGGCGATTTGTATTTCAACAACTAAATCGATTACTCCCAGAGCCGCTCCTGGTAAATTATGTAAG
>JAAUYG010241131.1_pt1:0-10000 | contig 11005 bp, 9 predicted proteins | sample 7278091 | NCBI WGS metagenome assembly JAAUYG01 (sample SAMN14350201, study PRJNA611818) | marine sediment metagenome | isolation source: surface marine sediment (0.6m) | place: French Polynesia: Moorea | collected 2018-08
CCCCCCTCCCTGGTGGATGGCGACGGAGGCAGCGAAGTACCTTGGCCTTTTTGGGCCAAATCTCTCGTTTGGGTTTTAGAACAGGCACAAAGACAAACGAATCCCACACAAAAGTGACTTTCAAAAGAAACTTCCGAAAAATCCATTGCGTTTGCACTGTGTGACCTCTTTATCCTCACTTTTCCAGGTTTCATGAAAATGCCACGAATTTGACAGCCAATTCAAACCAAGAACTTCTGACACACCATCCACTTTTACAGGACTGCAATTTTAGAATGCCAATGGCTTGTTGCTTCATGCTAATTTTTTCAATTTCTGCTGAAATTCAGTGCGCGTGAATCTGTGCACGACACTGGAGCCTGCCTTATCCAGGCACCTCGACGCCAGAATGATGTAAGAATCAGTGTGCTTTGCATTCCAACCAGCAACAGAAACAACAATTCGAAAGGCTTAAAAATTGCCTCAATTTGCTTGCAAAATCCTCTGACAGGTGTGCATGAAACAGCAGAAAATTCCAGAAAAGGAATCTCACACAAAACTCGATGTTGTGTGCATATTTGCTGTCAAAAGTGCACCACCCAACATGTGCCTTGTCAAAACAACAGAAATGTCAACAAAACCAAATCCCACTTCCTGCACACTTCACACCTGTTAAGCGGCTTCATTTTGCTTTCTACTTATGCCCCTAAAGTTTAAATTGATTCTGTCATTTAATATTAGAGTGATAGAGCCACGTACCTTTTTTCCTTCCCTGAATTTGAGGGACCCTTCAAGTATGATGTTTAGGTCCGCCATTGCTGTCTGTGTTGATTTCCTGCAGATGTCGCCACAATCTAGAGACAACAGTCACAACTCACTCATGCAAGACGCACGCTTTCACTTATGCAACAATTTGCAGAGCCGAGCGAGCGAGTGAGCGAGAGAGAGAGAAGTGAAAAGAAAAATTTCCTGAAAATGAAAGTGCCCAGAAGTCATATTTTCAGGGGAGAGGGTTGAGGGGGATGGGGCAGGGGCAGGGGGTCCATAGAGAGGGAGACACAAGGAGAGCAGATACAGATGAGCATTCCCAAAAGGTTGAAGTTTTTGTTTTTAGTCGAGTGTCTTATGAAGCATGATTCTTGTGAGCTGTTTCAAAAAAAAAAATAAAATAAAATAAAGTTCTGTGGAACACACTGGAAGCGATTTTCAGGGGTGTTGGGTGGAGGGACGGAGGACTTTGAGAAGGTCTCTCTTGAAGTATGTAGAAAGCACAAAAAATGACAACAACTTTTCCTGGAAACTTGCCCTGGGAGATCCTGGAAAATCATGGGTGCCGATGAATTCAACATCAGGATGCTGGATTTTGTGAAGGGGAGCCCAGGGGGAAAATCGATAACCAAAAGGCAAGGATGACTCTCGTTTGGGGACTCTTGCAATTTTTTAAAATTTGTTGGTTGGGGAGCCTCCTACCTCTGCCACAACGAGACAGTTATTCTCACCAATTGAAAAAGCAGTTCTTGAGTGCGCGGCGAACTGATCAAACTCACACTGAAATCCTGCCAACGTTCTGTCGTTGCGAGCCGAGCTGTTTGTATGCAGTGTTTGCAAGAGCCTGCATTCACTTTCAGCGCTGTGCAATAAATACATTAACACTGAGCAAGTAATCTTCAGCCTGTTCCGCATAAATTTCTTGCATTGAATTGATGTTGATCCAGTAGTACTCAACCTCCTAAGTCAACACCACATCGTTTTAAACGATGCTACTTTTTTCTGCAACTCCACAGACGTGTTCCGCTCATCCAGACTTCCGATTAATCTTCTGTTCTCCCATTGACTTTTATGGGGCGTGGATCCAGGAACGGGCTTTTTTGCGGGGGAGACCTTGGAAATTTGAAATCCGACCCTGGAGGGACCTGACTTCAATTTTACCTTCAAGTACTGCTCCCGTTAACTTGCATGATTTCGACCAAATTCGTGGAGTCAGGAAGGCCTGAGGCCCAATCCACACAGGACGCGCGTGCGCAAATTCGAATGCAAACCCTTTGATGTTGCTTGCGTGCAGTGTGGACACCCCCATTCACATCAACAGGTCCCATTTGCTTGCGTTGCGCGTGCTCGTCCTGTGTGGATGAGGCCTGAGCTTCAAGGCCCCCCCACCCCCTCCATCCGCTGGATGGGAATGGAGAAGGTAGATGGGTGAGTGGGTGTGTGGATTGGGAATGTGGACCAATCCTGGAGATTTTGATTGCCTTGGGCCCTATCCACACTGGACGCGACGCGAGAAGCGAAGCAAATTAGGACGCGCAAATCCTGTAGTAGCAACAGGACTATACACACTACATGGACGCAATGTCACGCACACAAATAGTACAAGACCCATTTCTTCGCATGGCGCGTAGCATGTTGCTTCCAGTGTGGATGGGACCTTGTGTTTGTGTATGTGTGTGTGGTGTGTGTGTGTTTTTGGTTTGTGTGTGAGAGAGAGAGAGAGAGGCAGAGAGATTGAATGTGTGTGCCTGTTTGTGTTGGGGGAGGTTGAAGTGGAGAGGAAAGGTCAGTGATCAAATGCAAATCTGCAGTTAATGCTCAACTACACTGGATTCCGTCGTCGTTGTTTCGTCAGTGACAGGTGCGGACAATTCTCCCCAACGATTCCTTTTTCGCCATTGGGCACCATTTAGTGAGAAGGTGAAAACAATTAGCAGTCTTGATCACCGAAAGGGACAGGTTTGGCCCCCCCCTTGAGGAGCAATCTCTGGTCTTGGGGGTCTTGAGATCCACTGACCAAAATCCCGTTCAGAATTTGGTGAAGGCCAGCACAAGGCTTGAGGGTGGAACACCCAACAAAGATCTTCTATTTTGCACAGCTTGTGCACCGGCATGCAAGTTTGTTGGGTTGGCGTCAAAGAAAAAAAAAACTCTCCAATCACGCCATTGTTCGTCTCAGTGGCTCATCGTCTGAGAGTCATAATCCCAGAAAAGGCCATGAAAGGTTTTTTTTTTTTTTTTTTGAGTCTGAGCTGAAAACATCTGTTCAAAGAACAAAATGAACCTGTGCATGACAAACGAAGATGAATTGAATTCCAGTGAAAAAGCAATGAAGCAAGGGTGACGAGAATTCATATTGACAACCCGCGAGTACAAGAGATGGATCTGTTCTCTGCAACATGTTGATGGGATGTACAGGCGAGAGAAGAGGCATCGCAACACAACGCGAAGCTGACGAGCCAAATACGGCAGCGAACGGTTGCTTCCGTCCCTGACAGCTCTGCTGAGGAAGAAGACTTGAAACCTGGTTCAGAGCAATAAAATCCACAACACAGTGTCAATTCGAGTTTTAGTGTCTTGCCTTTTTTTCTGCTACAGCTGTCCTTTTTGTCATTTGTATTTTTTTTTTTTTTGGCCAAAGTGTGCAGTTTTCAGCCAAAATCAGGTTTTTTTGGGGGGCACACATTGGTTGGTCACACTATCCCCCTCGCCAGGGTTAGACTGCCGGTTCTGGCGTGTGGGCCTGGCTAGACCTTCCCTTCCCAAGCCAAAATCCTGGATCCGCACTTGAAGCGTTTTGTGCATTCTTTGGTGGAATTGTAGCTTTTTCCTGCAGAATGCTCGAACAAAGCTGGGCAGTGCATGGTTTTGTTCTGCATCAAAAGGGCGCTGGTTGTTCCATCCACCTTGGGTATCCGGCCCTCTTACTCCGAGGATATTTCTTGTTTCAGAAAAAAATTAATGAATGAAATGGGGTGCCAGTGGAAATTAGGTTGGTGTCTTTTTTCCCAGGCGTTTACACTTTCTTTCTTGGTGGCAGGGGGTCAGTGGTGTCCCCGTGACAAAAACCTGCTTTTTCTCCTGGATCAGCAAATGAATCCATTCAGAGCTCTCTTTCTATGAGCCTGGAACTGGATCGGCTGAACTTCAGGATAAACCATCATGGATTCATGATCTGGGCAAAATAGGATTCAACCCTTGTTTCCGTGCACAGAAAGCGGGATCCCGATTCCTTGTTCTGGATGTTTGAACACAAAAATTATTTTTTCCGATTTAATACCAATTTTATGCTGCGTGCGAAAAACGCCGCATTTTTGCAAAGATCAAAGTTCTCAAAGGCAGAGTTCAATTTTCAAGAACAGGTTGCGCTTCCATGTTTTGCGTTTGGTGTGAAAACGCACATCCCAAATGGAAAAAATGTGACTCCAGGTGTGGGTCCTGACCAAATACATTCTGAACATTAGCAAAATTGAATGGGGAAAAGTCGGGCAATCAGGGTCTCTCTCACATCTGCCGCTGCTCGTGAAGTTTTGACCTTTCCGCCACAGAACTATTGCCAGGACCAGAACAATCGGAGCCAAACAACTAATCCAGGGAAGTGAGAAAAAACACTTTCATTGTGTCCGACAGTGAAAAATGAATGTTTCCATTCTTTCTTTGTCCTTTTTTCGTGCAAATTGGTGGGGGGGGGGAAGTGCATTGCATTGGACTGGAAATGCATTCTTCACGCAGTTAGCAGTGTGCAACTGGGTGAGTCTGCAAGTCTGCGAGAGAATGTGTGGTGTTTATCTTTGTCTGGAATGGAGTGAATCAGATGTGTTTGTTTGATTCGGATCTCTACAGCATGTTGGCCGTTTTGAGTTTTCCTCGAAGAACTACATGGAGAAGAAGAAGAGGATCCAAGGTTATTATGTTTGAGTGGAGTTATGGGGATGTCCCCCCTCGGCCCTTACAAGTCCTTCGTGCAGTCCAGCTCTGAGGAATCCCCGAACTTGACCCAGTTACATGCAAATGAGGTACTCAGCGCCCCGTGGCCGCATAAGGTACAAGTCGGGCTTCTCCGGCCCCGCTCGGGTTGACCTCATTTGCATTCGTGAGTAGTCAACATGGCCACGTGTTTCTTTGTTCTCCCAACATAATCTCCATTTTCTCCTTCATTTCTCGTCAATTGTTGCTCTTTTCAATGCTGAATTCCGTTGTTTCTTCTGTGTTTTCCGTATAACTTGCCTTTCTGTGATGACTGTGCCCGTGGCGCGGTCAGGCGGCCTTGAACAAAAGTAGGTCACTATGATAATGAGTCCTGGATGCGGTCCCCCAAATAAGGAAACCGGTATGCCTTTTATGGGAGGAGGTACCACCGGGAACGGGGGTCGGCCCTGCAAGGCGGGTACGCGCTGTGCAGTGAGGGTAGCTGCAGTACTCACCACTGCAGCTTCAACCTGCAAGCTGCAGCTGCAAACGCGAGGGTATAAAACCGGCACTCACCCCTCGGGATCGTCCACAGTTTTTCTGAGAGCACAGTACGCCTGTTTTCCACGGTCTTTTTCGTGTAGTTTACACACACACTAATCTGCAAACATGTGTGACGACGACGTTGCGGCTCTCGTTGTGGACAATGGGTCCGGAATGTGCAAGGCCGGGTTCGCCGGAGACGACGCTCCCAGGGCCGTGTTCCCCTCCATCGTCGGCCGCCCCAGGCATCAGGTACGTTAGACACTTCAAATTTTCAATTTCCTTTGAAACCGGAATTGCGAATTTTTGATGCGAGTGGAATTCGTCTCAAGCGGCTGCGAAGCTATGTCCTGGTCTTCAGTGAGACAGATTCAGTGTCTGGAATAGGAATCGTGAGAACTGGTCTTCAGAATTAAGAATCAAGCAGCTTTGAGATTCCAGATTCCAAAATTGAAATTGAATTTCCGGTCTGCAATCAAAAAAAAAAAATTGCGAGACCGCATGCAGACAGAGAAAAGTGAGCTCATTTTGGAACCTGAGCCGATCTCAGAAGCAAATTTTAAATTTTGCTCAACTGTTCTTTCGCAAGCTCTTATCTTTGTTGAAATTTGAATTCTCCAAGCAATGAAAGACTGATAGGTCATGAAACGACCACATGACCATATTTGGACATCCATGGGATACTCATACAGTTCAGAAGAAACGCAACTGGAATCTTCCCCAACTGGCCAAAAACAGACACAGACTTGGGACTAACACTCGAATTGGACTTTCTGACAAAACATCTTTGGCTGAAAGTTTGGCATTGGAGATTTCGAGTTTTGAGACGCCGAAAGTGTGGTGTGTACGGCCATTGCTATTCTGCATTCTGTCCAATGGTCGCTGAGAATGAATTCAAAATTCAACGAAAGCCAATCACAGAGCAAGAAGACAAGACGGGTTCAAAACAAAATCACTTCTTCCTTGGTGAAGGGGGAGAAAAAAAACCAAACTAGTTTAAAAAAAAAAACGGCAAGAGAGAAAAGGTAAAGTTGAGCGTTTTCCCGTGTGAAATTCTACACAATAGATGAACGTGTTGGTGGTAGATAGCATCTAAGATGGCGAGGCTGTGTCTGTTTTGTCTGGGGGAATGGCGTCTGGGGCCAAAGCCAGTTGAACTGCGGGGCCAAGCTTCACCTAATTACGCATGCAGACCAAGTGATGTATGCAGCCCATACATGGTCACAAGGGGCGTGGCCTCAGAGTCACGTGGCTAGTACTCAGTGGTCACGTGGCCAAGTACTCATAGTACACGAGTAGTTGGTGCTCTGCGATGCCTGGCGCTTCCCGGGTGGGGGTATGTGATTAGGCCTGATCTACCTGTTGGCAGGTTTGCTTGGTGCTGGTCTGTGCACTGATCAGGATGGGATCCCCCTCCAGATGATCAAAACACATCCTCCTCCTCCACCTCTTCCTCCAGATACTTATTTGTACATGTTTTGCCAGACTCGCGTGCACTACATCAGGACCTGTTTCAATGCACTGTGTGTGAAGCAAGAATTCAAAAAAGAACCAAATTCAAATCAGAATTCATGTGTTAAACGGAAGACAAGATGAGAAAATGATGTCCTACTCGTACAAATAGTTTGGTGTTTCCCAACTTTCATCTTTCCCATTCCCACACAAACAAGCCTTGACGTTTTGAAAAAAGAAAGAAAGAATTCCAAAACAAATGGGAGAAAGCTAACACCTGATGGAAAAAAGAAAGCATTGACAACTTTGGGGCCTGAATCCGTTGGTCAGGAAATGTTCAAATTCAAATTCAAATTCTGAAGACGCTTCATGGTGAACAGTTATCTATCAATCATAGCAGCCTGAGCCTGAGGAGGGGATGTGCCGACTCTGCACATACCAGAACACTCTCTCATACCAGACGGCAGAGACTTGAGAATCTATCAACTAACCTAGCAGATAGACAGACAGTAGTCAAGTCCTGAGCGCAGACAGCCTGCTTCCTGTATAGCTGCGTACACGATACGGGGGCATTTACCAGGCTTTGCTGCTATTCTTACCTGTGGGGGCTGCTATTTATGTTTTTCTCCACCATATTGTGGTGAGTGAGTGGAGCAACAGAGCAGCTATCAGCCAGAAAAACCCGGCCTACGCTCGGAGTGAATAACATCAACAGTTGTTCTTCCAAGAAGTGCAATCTGGCCTTTTTTCTGTCCAATTTTTTTCTCTTTTGAGAAAATGCCAAAAACGCCAAATTTCCTCGCTCAAAACGTGTCTATCACTGCAAAAATCAAAGGTCCCAGGGGGGGGGGCAAATTTTGAAAGGTGAGCTACAGAACCAGGCCATTTCCCTCTCAGAAGACAAGACTTTTTTTTACCAATTTGGCAAGGTAACTAGAAACTCATCGAGAGAAAAAAAAAGCACTAGACGCGAGTCATTGAGAGGTATGAGCGAAAAAAGTGATATCTATGTTGCACCATGTACTTTCTGGCCAATAAATGACGCCAACATACCTCAGTGCACTGAAACAGCAGCCAAGACAAAGATTCCACGTTTGCTTAGGAACACAGACCCAAGCAGTAAATACCCTGGGCTCTTACGTGGGGACCTTCCACGCATTCCAGAGTGAGAATCCATCAGAACAAGTTGCTGACAATGTGTTTCTCCCCAACATCTGGAATGCTGCTGCTGAAATAGGTCTGACGGACCAACCTCACGATTCTGCTCCACTCCAGAATACATGGTTTTTTTTTTTTTTCTGATTCGCGTTCCTATCTCTTCGCGTCGTTTTTGCCGCATGTTTTCTTCTGTGTACCAAAAAGAATCCGCTCTTTGTGTGTACTTTCCTGTCTTTTGTACTTGTTTGCGAGATTTTGCTGTCACTGAACGTTTATATTTTTCTGCTTGACAGGGTGTGATGGTGGGTATGGGTCAGAAGGACGCCTACGTCGGAGACGAGGCCCAGTCTAAGAGAGGTATCCTGACCCTGAAGTACCCCATTGAGCACGGCATCGTCACCAACTGGGACGACATGGAGAAGATCTGGCACCACACCTTCTACAATGAGCTGCGTGTGGCTCCCGAGGAGCATCCCGTCCTGCTCACAGAGGCTCCCCTCAACCCCAAGGCCAACAGGGAAAAGATGACACAGGTGACTGTCCCACTCCCATTCTGTTCCCCCTGAGAAAATAAGACAGACTCAAATCCAGAACTCAGAAACTGCCTGCAATTGTAATGCTCAAGACCCTCTGCCACAAACGCCCAGCAGTGGCCGGTTTCTGACAATCCTTGGCAAAAGCTACTTCTCCTTAGTGACCCACTTCTTGCGTCCATTATGTTTTGCGGAATGTTTTGGCCACGGCTATACCCTCTTTTCCCCAGACTTTTCTTTCGGCAAAAGCCTGACCAGCAAAACTGGGCAGATCTAAAGGAAGACGTTTCGTGGAAACGTACCAGTATTCTTGAAAATCTGGCGTACCAAACGTCACGACGTCCGTCTCTGTACGTCATGGCCCATTCTAATCCCGTTCGTCATGATGTGTACTGCGCGTCACGACCTGTTTCCGCCCGAGCGTATCCGCGTATCTGACGCTGCATTCTATATCCTTCGCAAACTTCGCTTGTTTCCGCATTTTGCGCGTCACGTAAATTACCCCTGGCATGATTGCGTTTCGTTTACCCTGCGCGTCTCGGCGCGTCTTTACGTGGGTTGTCTTTCCGTCTTTTTCAGATCATGTTCGAGACGTTCAACGCCCCGGCTATGTACGTCGCCATCCAGGCCGTGCTGTCCCTGTACGCGTCCGGCCGTACCACCGGCATCGTGCTCGACTCCGGAGATGGTGTCACCCACACCGTGCCCATCTACGAGGGGTACGCCCTGCCCCACGCTATCCTCCGTCTTGATCTGGCTGGACGTGATCTCACTGACTACCTCATGAAGGTGCGTGCAACACTTTGTAAACTTTCCAGACACAGACTGGAGAACTCCCCAAATTACATCTTGATAACGGATGAGAAAATCAAGAGTCCCCAAGCCGGAAAGCCACAAAGGCCCTCTTTGAATTCTGGCACCTTCTGACCTTGACATCCTGAAAACTGAAAAACAGTCCTACCATTTCATTGCACACATCCAGTGTCTTATGGAGTTTTCGACAAGCCAAAAGCACACCTCCACTTTTGATCTCAAGGAGACAAACCCAGTGGAATTTCTCCCAACGTGTTTCAGACCCAGTTATATAGTTCAGCTTCGTTGACACGCCATTGTTGGTTGCACTTGTAGATCCTGACAGAGCGTGGTTACTCGTTCACCACCACGGCTGAGCGTGAGATCGTGCGTGACATCAAGGAGAAGCTGTGCTACGTCGCCCTGGACTTCGACCAGGAGATGGCCACCGCCGCCTCCTCCTCCTCCCTCGAGAAGAGCTACGAGCTGCCCGACGGACAGGTCATCACCATCGGAAACGAGAGGTTCAGGTGCCCTGAGGCCCTCTTCCAGCCTTCCTTCTTGGGTACGTCTCAGTCTCTTGGCACAAAAACCCCATTTAGATTGGCCAATGAATAGACTTTTGGTGCAGTTGCCATCAAAACGTGTTGCAATTATTAGCACTCTGCACTTTGAACAATTCTGCGACCTTTTTTTGGTCTTGGGCCAAAATCTGGCACAAAATTTCAAACAGCACTTCGGCCAATCCCATGATGCAACTCAGGCCCCAGTTTATGGCTTCTATTCTGAAACCAGTCATTGTTTGGATAGAAAAAGCAAACAAAATGACCATGATTTTAGACTCGTGCTACAATCTGGCAATGCAC